>Ga0172380_10002249_pt1 | contig 30575 bp, 13 predicted proteins | sample Leawe162metaG_FD_119747 | JGI IMG/M metagenome (GOLD analysis project Ga0172380, IMG submission 119747) | Leachate microbial communities from a municipal landfill in Southern Ontario, Canada - Leachate well 162 metaG | ecosystem: Engineered > Solid waste > Landfill > Unclassified | place... | reverse complement strand
GTCGATTTTATGCAAGCCCGGCGTACCGTCGACACCCGCTTCCGGAATGTTGATCATGCCGAATGGGCCGCCGGCGTTGATCCACCATTGGAAACGGCCGAATGTAAACCAGCAACCTGAACCGCCGATATCCTTAGTGGATTGGAACTGGTTTTCCCAGCCGCGCGCACCGCCGAAATCAGCGCTCATGTAACTGTGCGGGAAATGATCGCCATTCAACAACGTAAGCTTGAGATTCTGCCCACGCAGTCTCCATTGATCCAGGTTAGCCAAACCGCCGCCTTTTTTCTCGCCATATATCGTATTATTGACATAGAACAGCGTTATATCGGCATTCGGATCAGCCTGTACGCCGCGCGGTAAGCGTGTGCGGTGAGTCCAATCGTCCAGTGCCACTGAAGCCTCATCCATCAGGGCGCCGATTTCTTTTTCATCAGCTACCGGAGTTCCAGGCGCTACAGCGGTATCGTTCGCATAACCGGCAGCTCTACGCAAAGCTTGCCACATACGTTTTTCAGGCGACAGTTCGCCGATCTTCGCGATAGCGGCCAGCTTGTTTTCAACGCTTGCCGTTGGCGCAATACCGAACACATCCTGCTCCCATTGCACCAGGGTTCTTGGTTCACCGTTGGCGTTAGGCAATTTTTTGCCGGCGTTTTCGGTCACTTGCGCACGCGGAGGATGCTCGCGCCAACCCCAACTATAAGACAGGTTGTAATATTTGCCTTTCGGCATTTTCATCTTGAAGATATTCCGTGTTCCATCCGTCATCGGGAAAAACGTCGTATCCATACTGGTATGCGGCATGGGCGGCATGCCGACAGGACTGAGAGCAGGATCATCAAAATACATTACCATCGGCGCAAAATCGTCTTCGCCGCGATTCAATACATCCACGGTATAAGTGATCGTAAAAGGAACATCCTGGACTTCGCTGACATCGATGAATGCTGCGTTGGCTTCAATATGGCTGTCGAACCAGATTTGATGGATATTCACGCTGCGCGTAACCGGATCCACCTTCTTAACCTTTTCCGGACCTTTATAATGAAGCATGGCAATACCGCTGTATGCGCGGTTCTCAGCCGGATTGCCTTCTAAAATATCCAAAGCCCGCTGGATCAATTTCGCATAACTCAAATTCTTCTTGCCTTCTTTGATCTGCTTACCGCTTTTAAGCAATTTGAAGATATGCTGCAAGTCATCCGTGGGAGAAGTCTTGAGGATGCTGCTGACTACAGGTGCGTCATGCAGGTTATAAGGATGTTCGGCACTGGAAGGCAAGGTATTTTCCATTTCCACGCCATTGCCGTCGAACAGGTTACCGTTAAAGTTCGGTATTAAATTTGTAGCATGAACCGGATCGAGGAACGGGTCTTTTTCCGGAAAAATGGATGTGCCGGTGATGACCTTAGTCGTAACGCCGTCAGCTTGCAGTGTTTGCTGCGGACCGGCCGGACGTGGATTAGGGCAAGGATGGCCGACATACATCGTGCCGCCGGCGCCATTATCGGTAGGCACACATTGTCCGGGACCGGTAGGCAGGTTAGGGCTTGGCGCGGCAAGTGCGCTACTGGTTCCGACCGCCAGCAACGTGAATGTGCTGGCGAACGTTTGGATTAATGATGATTTTCTCATAGTGGCGTCCTTATGAAATCTGGGCTTTGGGGCTAGACGGATTTTTACGCACTTCCACCCAAGCCAAGCGTTGGGCGAGTTGCTGAGGTTTGGCCATGGCATGGGATGCAGCCCAACGCGCATAAGGCTCGTTACCGTAACGCCAGACATGATGACCACCGGCTGCGCCGTGGCCATGAGCACCCAACTTGTGGTAAAGCGCCTGCATGTCCGCGACGCTGCCGGTAACAAACGACCAGCCGTCTTTCGCACCATGTTGCTTCGCGAAGGCCTCTAAAGCAGCCGGAGTGTCATGCTCGGGGTCGGTTGTCAGGGAAAGCAAGAACACCTCGCGTCCCAATTTGTCGCCCAGCAGCGCCTGGACTTTCGCCAGGTTTTGAGTCACCGCAAATTGCTCTTCCGAACGTATCGACATAAAGTTGAGGCCAACGATCTTATTCTTGACCAAGTCGTCATAAAACCAGGCTTTGCGGCCTTCATGCGTCATCACAACCCGATTGGGGAAGTATTTCGCCGAGGCGCCGCCCGGTTTCTTGCAGCTATTGCCCGCCAGATGCTCAACCAACTTAGCAGAGCCGCCGCTTGCACAGGCGGTCAAGGCCAGGACAGGTAAAATAGCGGCGCCGGCGGTAAGAAATTCTCTTCTATTTTTCATGATGTCTTCCTATTCGAATTAAAAACCAGCAGGTGGGGTACCAAGCCGCATGACAGGACGTGGCTCGATGATTTCACCCAACGCGGGGCCGCTCTTGGGCGGTATAATGCACCAACGAATCATCATCGTGTGATCTTCGTGGACAACGTTATGGCAATGCATCACATGGCAACCCAGGTAATCACGGAAATGGAAAAACAACTTCACTTCATCGCCGGGACCTAATGTCAAGACGTCCTTGCGGGACTTGTTGACATCGCCTTTAGGCAGTGGTTTGCCGTTGAACTCCAGGATCTGGAACTCTTCGAAATGGATGTGGACCGGGTGCTCCCAGCGGGTGCCGCCATTACGGATGGTCCATATTTCTGCAGAACCTTGTTCGATTTCCGCATCGATGCGGTCCATGTCGAAGCCTTCACCGTTAACCGTCCAGATGCCACCGATATAGTCAAAGGTGAACAAACGGTGCTGCTTGACTTCCCGCAGCTTAACTTTCGGTAACTCACGCAATTTCCCCGGAACCCGGCTGAGATCCGGCGCAGTTAACGGAACCACCTTAAATTGCATCACGGGATTGCCTTCACCTTTATTGAAACGTTGACCGGTCGGGCCTTCGCCGCGAATTTGCTCCATCAGGTTTTCAAGCACGATGGTCGCACCCGGCTCATATTTGGAAAAATCGACGATCACATCATGGCGTTGGGCTACGGACAATTTAATGGTCTCAGCCAGTATCGGCTCTGCCAACAAGTTGCCGTCGTTGCCGATGACAATAAATTGTTGATCTGAACGCAATCCCAACTCATAAAAACGCGAAGGCCCGCCGTTAAGGAAACGGAAGCGGTATTTGCGCGCCTCTACTTCGAGATAAGGATTGATCTTGCGATTGACGGTATAGTACCGGCCCAAAAAGCCGTTGGTGTTTTGGCTGAGATAGAGCTGGCCATCTTCCTGGAAGCTGATGTCGTGAAGAATCATCGGCACATCATATTTGCCGCTCGGCAACCTGAAAGCCTGGTGACTCTTGTCGTGTTCATTGCCCGTATCCTGGTTGTCAAACAACAGGTAAAAACCGGTCAATCCCATGTAAACGTTCGTTGCCGTAAAATCCATGCGATGGTCGTGGTACCACTGGGTCGCTTGCTTCTCCAGGGGGTCGCCGCCGGCCGGATAATTCGGATGGTGGTAATCCCAGAAAAAACCGGAATCGACATGATCCCACGGCAGGCCGTCACTTTCCGACGCATGGTGAAGATTGTGCAAATGCGTCGTGACCGAAGGCAGGGCAAAGCCGACATGATCTGCAGGCAATTGATTGTAACGGCGGATCAGGACAGGCTCGCCGTAACGGGCATGAAAAGTTTCGCCCGGCACATTACCGTTAAAACCCCAAACCTTCGTCGTTGGTAAGGCGCTATGATATTGAAAATCAAATTCCCGCAAGACCTGGATATAAATTTTCTGCGGTACAAACTCGCTATAACGCTGATGCCGCGAAGGGTCAATAGGCGGGGCCAATGGAAAATCAATAGACTGGGCAACCGGGATAATCGGCAGCGGATCAACAAAAAGCGTCAGGTTAAAATCATGCGAGCCGGGATCATCCTGATCTAGCGTTAAGTTATCCGGTGTGCATAAATCGCCGACGATATCGCCGACACCGAAAGCTTGCTGGGATGCTGCCAAACCGGCCCCTGCAGTTGCAAGACCCAGTTTAAGCAGGTTTCTTCTCGATGTATTAGTCATAATTTAATACTTTCCTCTAGATAAAATTTTAGAGTAACTATGCAGTCTCACTTCGCAAGAGACCTGGTTTTGCCGTCATGTCTACTTGGTACCTGAGTAAGCGCCTGGTATTCTTCACTCCGCCCGGCTGGCAAGGGCACTGAATAGTTACGAATTATGTAATAAACTTAATACCGAAACAGACAGGTCACGGTCTTTATTAATTTTCCAAGATGATTTCACAATAACGCTAAGACCAAACCTCTTCAATTTTCTGCAGATAAAGCATTACTCCCTATTAACCACCAGTCCTATAAAAACCGGTCAATGACAGTGAGGCCTGCCCTTATTGCAAAAAACCGTGAAGTAGCCCGCATTTTCCAGATGTAAAACCGCGTGTTTACACATTTTTAAAAAAAACTAAAAATCATAGAGGTTATGACTCCCTGGCATTAATCACCGGTCCACAGCATCCGCCACTACCGGACAACCTAATGTTTGATGACATCGTAGGGCTTGATTTCATTAGCTTTAAAAATGAATGCAATAACTATGATTTTTTATTTTCCGCCTTTATTGACCGCCCCAATTACCCCCTCCCCGCTTTAGCGTAGCAACTATGTGGAGCGCATATTTTATTGTTTCCACGACAACATTAGCGGCGATCAGCCCTCTTTTGTATGCACAAATACTTAAAAAACACCTGCCTATTAAAGTCCATGCCCTGGCCGATGTTAAAAAAATCGAGCTAAGCCTTTATTGGCGCGACCGCAATCTTGTGGCGCAGGACGCCGGCCACCAGTGCCTTAAGGAGTCGATTAAAGAGATGTTCGCGCAGGACGGCCTTGAGGATGTAGAGAAGCTGCAATGTTCCCACGGCATAGAGGAATCGGATGCCGCGCCTGCGATTCATTGAAGCAAGGAGGCGAACGCGATACCTGCGAGCAGCAATTCCCAATTTAAAACCTTAAGTTTTAACTGGTAATTCTGATCCGCCATTCAGCATGAACTGCATCAGATGCTGCCAGTTGCCAAAAGGGATAAATTGAAGCAAGGTGCGCAGGTTTTCGAAGAAAGTCCGTCTGAAAGTGATTAGCGCAGATTTTTCATAGATTATCCGCGTTTATCACTTGTGCCCTGTGGGTATAATCATCTGCGTCATCTGCGTTCTCGGCAACTGACCTGTCCATAGACCACCCTTGTGGTGGCGTTGCTAAACCACAAGGATGTGGTGAATGCAGAAAACGCAGGAGCAGTTTTCTGTCTACCTCTGTCAATAGACCACCCTTGTGGTGGCATCCATGCGGTCGTATTTTTTTGTTGATTCATCGTGTATTTTATTTATTGCGTGTTGCCTTATAAGGTACTTATACCAGGGGGGCATTTAGCTGTCTTATCACCAGACGGTAATCAGGCTATTTTATAATTCAGCTGTGGAACAGGATTCATTAGAATAATTGCCTGTACGATGGCTCTTACCCGGCCTTAGCAAGCCGACAATCCGCGCGTCAAAAGCGATGCGCTTGCCCACTTTACCCTGCACATCGTAGCAAAAGATGTTGCGATTGCGTTTCACCAGGCTACACAGAATCAGCAAGGTGTTACCGGGGGCTACGCTGCATCGAAAGCGGGCCTCCTCGATGCGCAGCAAGGTGCCTATCTTGGTTTCCGGCAGACTCTGCTTGCACAGGTAAAAAGCCAATTGCGCTCCGGCCTCGATCATCAATACGCCGGGCATCATAGGCTGGTCTGGAAAATGCCCGTCTACCCAGAACTCGTCATGCTTAAGCCGTTTTACCGCCAATGCACGGCTGCCCAGTTCGTCAACCCAGGCAATATGATCGAGCAAGAGCATATCGCCCCGATGCGGTATGGCCTCAACCAGCTCTTCGCGCGAGATGAGGGGAAAGTCTGCGTCTATGCCTTCAATGAGGAAAAGCGATTCTTTAGCCTGGTTTAAAGTCGGGTCAAATTCACTGATGAACTGTGAATTGAAGCGATCATTCAGCTTAGCGATGAGTTGACGGGCCATTACGGAAGGGTTATTTAGCGAAAGCTTGGAGTTCAACATATCAAGTATTCCTTGTGATAGGAGTGTGAATTCAGAGTAAAACTGATGCCAATTCCCTGCGCGGAGAAGGCGATGGTATCGCGGCCCGGCCCACGCGCAGCAACATCAACGGCACTGAACGCGATTCAAGCCCAAAGGCTCTGGTCAATTCCGCGAGTCCCGCCGACGATTCCGTGGGATAGGTGATGGGCTGGACCGCATATCCTTCAGCGGTGGCAGCCAGGTAAATCCGTTCTATCATTCGACCCGCCCGAAACCAGGCGCCGGGCGTGTCCATATCCGCCCGCACCATAATCCATAATGGGGTCGTCTCGGCCAGTCTCTGCGCGACATCCACCTCGCCCTGACGAAAGGCAGGAGACAGCAGGTCATCCTCGCTGGCGAACAAATCCACCCATTCCTTCACCAGCAGCGGGGCGTCGCCGCCAAAAATCGATATGCCGTCGCGCCGCTGCTCCCATTCCGAGCGTGAACGGCGAAACCAGGCCATGCCGTCATGGTACGCACGCTCATCTTCAACAAACCCGCGCACGGAAACGTTAACGGCTTTAATGATGGCGGCACGTTCGAGGTTGGTTTCATGCCATCTAAGCTGAATACCGGTCAAATCAGACAGGTTTCCCAGTTGCGCGGCAAAGTCCCGGTAAGGCATGGGCAGCGGCGCAAAAGGGGCTCGCGTCGTACGGCGGCGGAACAGCGCGGGAAACCAGGGATGCCTGCCCGAGTCGCTGTTTCGGGACAATTCCAGCACAACACAATGACCGCCGTCAACAGGAAACGTGGCGCTGCCGGCATCGTCGATGCGCACCGCGTAACCGAGTTGACCGGCTGCGACAACCATGTTCTCGGCGGCGCAGCCGATGCTCATCAGCATCAGCCGCCGCCGCGGGTCAGCCCGTCCAATGTTGCGATTCAAGTCGGCGAACAGCACAATCCGAAGGCCCTGGATACTGAATGACCAGGGTTGGGTATTGTGCGCATTGGCGGCTAAGGTACCGCATTGCACAATGTATTCGAGGTCCGTCAAACCGCCTTTTTCGATTTGCGTCCAGGCCTGGTAGGCCGATGGCTCTTCCCAATGATAATTATGAAAACCACCGGCCAGACCCGCGATAACGCCGGTCGTCATCACGCCGGTGCCGATAAGGAATTTCCGGCGTGTCGTGGAGACTCTTTCCACATCCGGCATGGCAACCTCTCTTGCATCTTTGTGCTTCATAAATCCTCAGGCCACCAGGCGCCGGTAAAGACGTAATTTTCGTTCCAGCCCAGGCGACCCTGCATATCGACATTAAGCGCCGTGATTCCGAGTAACTCGCAGAGCTCGAAACAGCCGCGCTGCAAATCCATCCGCACGGTGACCTGGGTAAAATAAAGCAGCGGCAAGCCCGCCGAGTAAAGGCATTTGATGATACTTTCCTTGGCCGAAAACACGCAATAAGCGGCTGTTTCGCGCCAGTGCTGCGGCAATCCATACAGCCAGGCTTGTTCCCTGGGCACGGCCACAATGTCCAGCGCCTGCCACGGAAAAGGCCGGGTCCGGCATTCCATATCCAGGCCCACGCCGCGCGCGCTTTCACGCCTGGACGCGACCGCGGCCGCGATGCCCTGCGAATGGGTTATGCTGCCGATATAACCCTCGCGCCAGACCGGCGCGCCGTGAACATCGCGCAGAATAGCGGCAGGCGCAACACCCAGGCTGGACATCACGCGGCGGGCCAGCATGCGTCCTGCCGCAAACTCGTGTTGACGCTTGGGCACGGCGTTCTGCACCAACGCGAATTCCTCAGCAAACAATTCAGACAAAACCACATGCCCCTGTTCAGCGGCAAGCGCAAACAATGCTCCGGGGAAAAGGTCTACGAAACAGGTCGGCGATTCAATCGGCATAAGCCGTCCTCTTCGCGCCAAGAACCGTGCGCAGCCACGCCAGCAATTGCGCCAAAACCAGCAAGCCGAACAAGGCAGCGCTGGCAGTGAATAAATGCTGGTCACCAAACCGGCTCATAAGCCAGGCGGACAGCCAGGGTCCTGCGGCTGAGCCCAGCGAAAAGGCGGCGGTGAACAACGCGCTGCCGGCCGGCAACTTGGCCTGGGGCAATAACTCGGCAAGCAACGCCAAGGCCAGCGCAAACACCGGCCCCAGCGTAAAGCCGACGGCAAAGGCGGCGACAAGACCCACGCCGCCGGCACTGACCGGGCTGCCGTCCAGGCCCAATTGCACCCAGCCCTGATTCATAAGATCGCACACCGATTCGGCTTCGGTTACGCCGATCAGGGCCGCCACACCGCCCGCCGCGCAAGCCAGCAGGATTTGCCGGTGCCCGATGCGGTCGCCGAGATAGCATAACGGCAGGGTGCCGACAACGCCGCCGACGACGAAAGCCGCTATCCTGTGGGCGATTTCCAAAGGCGCAAGGCCGATGCGCACCAGGAAGGCCGGATACATCGTCAGTAAAGTCGCCTCGGCAAAACCATAAGCCAGCACGGCAAACACCGGAACGCTGGCATAGCGCAGCAAGCCCGGCAAGGGACGATCGGCCTCGGGATGCGCCGCCGACGGCAGGCCCAGCAATGCCAGTCCCGCGGCCTGCAATAGAAACAGGCCGGCGGCGGCGAACGGCAGGTAAACGGCCAAGCCGTATAAGTGGGTGGCCAACAGCGGCCCCACTCCCAAGCCGACGCCGAAGCACAGGCCATACACGCCGTTGACCAGGGCGCGGCGCTCCGGCCCCGCAAATGCCGACAAAGCTGTCTGCGCGCCGATCATCGCACAAGCCATACCGATGCCCATTAGCCCGCGCAACGCAAACCACAACACCGGCTCGTCCAGCCACGGAAATATCACGATGGCGACGGCATAAGCAGCAAGGCCTACCGCCATCGTCCGCTTTAGCCCAACCTGGCTGAGCTGACGCCCGACCAGCGGGGCCAGCAAGGCCACGCAAAGGAAGAACAACGACGCATTGGCGCCATTCAACAGGCCACTGACACCGCGGTGTTCCATCAGGATACTGATGATCGGATTGATGATACCCAGGCTCAGGCCGAGCAACCCACCCAACGCATACAACGCATTGATGGCAACCGCTGCCAGCGGGTCACCCGGCAGCGGGATGGCCGGCTTAGCCATGATGCCCTTCCTTGGCTTTCTCTGCCTTGGCAAGACCGTTAAAGGTCTCCAGTCCGCCCATTTTCTCCGCGCCGAACCAATACATGTCCTGCCTGCCGTATAGCTTGACCGACTCGCCGGTAATCCATTCGGCCTGCGATGAGGCCAGGAAGGATACCGCCTCGGCCACGGCATCCACAGGAATAGCGCGGGTTCTAAAAGCTGCCGGTGTCATGTCGGTATCGACAAAGGCCGGACAGACGGCATTAACCTGGATGTTGTGCGGTTTCAATTCTTCCGCCAATGAACGGGTCAGCCCCATCACGCCATGCTTGGATGCCGCATAGGCGCTGAACAATGGATAACCGATGAAGCTGGAGTCCGAGCCCAGGTTGACGATCTTGCCGCTACGGCGCTTGATCATGTGCGGGGCCACGGCGCGGCAGAGGTTGTACGTGCCGAACAGGTTGATCTCGATGATGCGTTTCCAGTCGTCGGGCTCGGCATTGACCAGCGAAGACATACCGGTGATGCCGGCGTTGTTCACCAGCACGTCGATCTGGCCGAAGCGGCGTAGCGCCTCGTCCACCATAGCCTGGACCTGGCCGGTCTCGGTGATGTCAGCCGGTATCGCCACGGCCAACCCGCCGCGCCCGGTGATGTCCTTCGCCACGGCCTCCAGCTCGGCGCGGTTCCGCGCCGTCAAAACCACTGCCGTACCCTGGCTCGCCAACTTCACTGCGATAGCGCGGCCTATACCCCGGCTCGCGCCGGTGACCAGGGCCACCCGTGCAGGCCGGTCCGCGGCTGGCGATTGGGGGGCTGAATCCAAGCGGTTGGCGGTGGTCATCGTCGGCCCGCTGTTCGGTTCCGGCTGAACTACCGACACCAGGCGTAGCGTCGGTTGAACACGGGCAGAATCGATCAATTCGGCGAGCAGCTCCAAATAGCGCCTGCCCAGGCGCTGGATACTGGCGGCGGCAAAAAAGTTACGCGAGTAGTCGATATCTATCCTTAGTTCGCCATCGATCGTGGATAAAAATATTTCAATCATGGCGGTACGCTTCTGGTCCGGCGCAGCATACCGCTGGTCCCATTCAGCCTCATCGAATACGAAAATATGCGACTCCGGCAAGCTGCGGTTGCCGAGATAATTAACGCGCACCGGCGTCAACTTGTTGTCCGGGTAGATGGCTTCAGGCAATTCCCCGCCTACCAGGTCGTAGCTAATGCCATTCAGAGGCGTTTCAGCAATGGCTTTGACAATATTGTCCACCAATGCCCGCCAGCTTTCTCCCGCCGCCAATTCAACCAATACCGGATAATTCACAGCGAAATTGCCCACGCTCTCAAAGAAAGTGCGCCCATCACCCAGATCCCGCCCGTGGCTACGGTGGCTAAGCGTCACCCGGGCCTGCCCGCTCCACTCGCTCATCAAACGGTAGGCCGGAGCCAGCAGCAATGGATATAGCTGGGACTGAAAGTGCTTGCGTGTCTCGTTTAAAGCCCGGAAATCCTGGCGCGATAACACGAAGCGCTCACTTGCGGAAGACACTTCATCATTGGCGCCGAGCTGGTGGTCAAAAGGCACCTGCAAGGCATAGTCCCGGCTCGGAAAACGGCTACGCCAATATTCCACATAAGTAGCGCGAGCGCCGGCGGCTTGCTGTCCGTGCAGGCAATCCAGATAGTCCTGAAAGCTGGGCGGCGGCCCGGATAGTTGCGGCGTTTGCTTCAGCAATAACTGGCCGTAAATATGCCAAACCTCGCGAAACAAAATGCCGTTGCTAACCAGGTCGCTAATCATGTGGTGGCCGATCACCGCCACATCATAAGCATCGTCCTGCGGCCCTTTAATGACCATCACCCGCCACAGCGGGAAGCGATCGATGCTGAGCTGCTCCAGCTTCTCACGCACCAGCCGGCGGATTTCCTCCTCGCGCTGGGTCTCGCCCAGATGAGCGCCGTCGTAGACGTCCACACTGAATTGCGCATCCTGCGGCGCCAGGGTCGCCTGCAGGCGACCTTGCGCTTCGGTGAACACCGAGCGCAATACCGGATGACGGTCGGCGAGGAGATTGATCGCCCGCTGGAATACGTCGATGTCCAGCGACTTCAGGTAACGGTGCCGGGTATAGCCGGCCCACTGGTAGGGTGCGTCGAAGAAGCTGGCGATCCAGGCTTGCGCAGGGGCCAGCGTCGTCGCTGTGCTGGTCATAGGCTGGCCGGCTTCGGTCCATAGTTTGAGGGTTTTGCGATCGAGCTTGCCGTTGTGGTTTTTCGGTAGCGCGCCGGCATGGAAGACTTGCTGCGGCAGCATGTATTCCGGCAGCCGTAGTGACAGCAGGCTGCGCAACTCGGACAAAGGCAGCTCGCGTCCGACGATCCAGGCCGTAAGGCGCAGGTTGCCGTCGCCGGCATCCTGGGCGAGCACGGCGTTTTCCGACACGCCCGGCAACGCGTCGATGGCGGCTTCGATTTCACCCAGCTCGATCCTGAAGCCGCGGATCTTGATCTGGCTGTCGATGCGCCCGTGATATTCGAAACTGCCGTCCGGCAGGCACTGGGCCAAATCGCCGGTGCGATACAGGAAAGTTCCCGGAATCTCCGGGAAGGGGTTGGCGCGGAAGTTTTCCGCCGTCCTCGCCTCGTCGAACAAATAACCTTGCGCCAACTGTATGCCGCCGATCCACAACTCGCCCACCGTCCCATGCGGAAGCGGACGCATGGCTTCGTCCAGTACCAGTAAATGCACGTTCGGCATGGCCTGGCCGATGGGGATGCGCAACGTGCCGTCCGCCGGGCGCGAACGCATCAAATGCGCGGTCACGTCGATGGATGCCTCGGTCGGGCCGTACAGGTTCGCGAGCCCGACGCGCAGCCCTTGCAGCTCGAACCAGCGCTGCACCTGCGACACCGGCAGCGCCTCGCCGCTGAAGATCAGCCAGCGTAGCGGCTCGAAACGATGTCTTACCGCGCCGTCCAGGGCCATCAGAAATTCATTGAACAGCGACGGGACGAAATGCATCACGGCGATGCGCTCGGCTTCCACCCAGTCCGCCAGCCGCCAGGGATCGCGCAACAATTCCGGGCCGACCGGGCAGATCGTGCCGCCGTTCAGCAAGGGCCACAGCAGCTCCCACACCGAAATGTCGAAGCAGATGGACGTCTTCTGCGCCACCCGCTCGCCGGCTTCTAGGCGAAACAGCTCCTGGTGCCAGTCCATGCGGTTCATATAGCCGCGGTGGGCCAAGGCCACACCCTTCGGGGTTCCGGTGGAGCCTGATGTATACAGCACCACCATCAGGTCGTCCGGACTATTGCGGCACTCGGGGTCGTGCTCCGGCTGCCCGGCCCAAGCGGCGTGTCCCAGACGGCGGGGGGATGCGCCGGCATCGGCCTGCGCGACATCCATCAGCAAAATTTCGTTTAAAGACAATGCGACCCTGTCCAGCGCCGATCCCAAGGCTTGCTCGGTGATGAGGATGCCGATGCGGGAATGGCCCAGCATGTATTCGATGCGGGCGGAGGGATAACCGGGATCGACCGGCACATAAGCGCCGCCGGCCTTCAGCACCGCCAGCACGGCGATAGCGAACTCGGGCGAACGCGGCAGCATCAGGCCAACCAAAACGCCGGGGCCGACGCCGCGGCTGCGCAGGTAATGCGCCAGCTTGTTAGCTTCGCGGTTCAATTGCCCATAGCTTAAGCTTCTTGCCCCATCCGCCACCGCTACTGCCTCCGAGTGCCGGCGGCAGCGCTCGGCGATATGCAGATAAGGGATGGGCGGCAGCAGCGGCAGCGCTTGCAGGGCGGCCATTTGCGGCGAAGACTGCGGTTTAAGCAACTCGGCCATCTCGCGCAGGCGGCGGCAGCCGAGCAGGGCGCGGGTGTCCGCGGCGGCCGGGAATAATTGCCGCAAACGGCCCACGACGCGGATGCGCTCCAGCGAATCCATGCCCAGGTCCGACTCCAGGTCCAGGTCCAGCGCCTCCAATCCCAGCGTCCGGCGCAGGGTATCCCCGGCAGCGCCCAACAATTGCGCGGCCAGCTTTGCGTCCACCGGAGCGCCTGCGAAGCTGAAGCTTGCCGGCAAGACCGCCGAGGCGCGGGCCAGATCATCAATCTGGCGAACGAATTCATCGGCCACCGCCGCCACCTGTTCGATGGGGAAATAGGCCGCGTCGTAATTGGCCGCCATATTGAAGCGTCCCTGGAAGACTTCCACCAACACATCCAGGGTGCCGGGGTTGGTGGACGTCGCGGCATGATAGTCCAGCACCCGCAGCGGCCCGTAGACCTCGTCGATCCGCGTCTGGCCGATATAAGGCAGGTAAAGATTGGATTTGATCGTCGCGCGAATGAAGCTGGCATGAGGCTCGCCGACGCGCCCGTTTTGCAGCGGCAATTGGCTGCCCGCGGCCAGTGCCGCCTGGCGGGTCTGCGCCCGGTCGTAACCGCCGGCAATCGCGCCTTCGATCACTTCATGCAGGCGCGGCAGGTAGCTTTCCCAGGATTCACCCGCGCCCGGCAAAGGCAGCGTCAACGCCAGGTTCTGCGCGAAGCAGCCGACCTGGTGCGCCGCATCCACGCCGGGGTAGACCCGGCCGCTGGTGGGGATATTCAGGATCACTTTGTCCAGCCCGTTGGAAAAGCGGCTTAAGGCCTTAAGATAAGCCCCTGCAAGCAGCGTGTTCACGGGCAGTCGCCAGCGTCCCGCCGACTGCAGCAGGGTCGACGTGGCGGCAGGGTTTGCGGAAAAACGGTGCGACCGGTTGTCGGCGCGGACATTAGTGGGCATGCCCCGGCGTTGCGGGTCCCAGAAGAAGCGTCCCTTGCCCTGGCTTTGCACGAACTTCTCCAGAGCCTTGTCGATGTCGGCGTCGCTCCATTGGTTGATGCTTTCAACGGTCTGTTCGTATTCGCTCAACGGCGTGGCGGGCGGCAGGTCCGCCGGCTGGCCGGCGGCGGCCGCGTACAAGGCAATGAACTCGCGCATGATCTGCTGGTTGCCCAGGCCATCGGAGAACACATGGTGGTTGGCGAACACCACCTCGTGCAGATCCTCGGCGAGGCGGAAGGCGCTGAAGCGATGCACCGGCCATTGGTCCAAAGGCCATTCCAGGTTCAGCAGCCGGTGGGATTCCTCGGACAGGAAGGCTTCCTGCGCGGTCTTGTCCAGATGACGCAAATCCGTCGTTTCGACTGACGGCGCTTCTACCCCGTCCAGCACTTCCACGCGATAATCTTTAAAGCTGCGGGCGTCTTCAGGAATGGCAAACCGCGCCCTCAGCATCGGATGACGCGCCAGCAGCGCGTTCCAGGCCCGCCGGGCGAGTTCGGCGTCGAAGCGGCCTTGCAATCTAAGCCCGGAACTCAGGCTGCAACAGCATACCGCCCAATGCGAGACCAGGAACGGGTATTGGGAAAAAGCAGTCGCCACCGTGTGCGCAACCGGCGTCCTTGCGACGGGTGCGATCGGCGTCATCGCTGCGGCGGGTACGGCTGATGCGGCAACAGTGGACGAAGCATCCTCCGCGCCGCCGCCCATCAAGACCAGCAGTTCGCGCAAGGTTTGCACCGCGAACAGCTCGCCGCTGCCCAGCTTCGCCATGAACTCGGGCTGCCGTTCCGGTGGAATCGCCGACGACAGCGCGTTCATCAGCTCCACGGTCTTGATCGAGTCCAGTCCCAGATCGCTTTCCAGGAACATGTCCTCCGTCAGCTCCTCGGCGTTATGGCCGGTGATGCCGGCCACAATGCCGTAGACGCGACGCGCCATCGCATCGTTGCAGGCCTCGGCGGGCCGCGCCACGGCAGCGATGCCGCATTCCGCATCGGGTGCGGCGCTGTGGGAGGAGGCGTCTTCCGCGCCGCCGCCCGTCAAGGTCAGTAATTCGCGCAAGGTTTGCACCGCGAACAGCTCGCCGCTGCCCAGCTTCGCCATGAACTCGGGCTGACGTTCCGGCGGAATCGCCGACGACAATGCGTTCATCAGCTCCACAGTCTTGATCGAGTCCAGGCCCAGATCGCTTTCCAGGAACATGTCCGCCGTCAACTCCTCGGCATTATGCCCGGTGACGCCGGCGACAATGCCGTAGACTCGCCGCTCCATCGCATCGTCGCGCACGCCGGCTTCGGCGGGCCGATGCCGTAACGGATCCAGGTCGGCAATGCAGTCTTCCAACTCGCCCAGGGTTTCTACCGTAAGCAACTGCCCGCGGCCCAAGGCTTCATGAAAGGCTTCGCGCAAGTGATCCGGCAGATGCGGCAGGATTGCGTTCATCAACTCCACGGTCTTGATCGAATCCAGGCCCAAGTCGCTTTCCAGGAATTGTTCACGGCTAAGGTCGCAAGTCGCGTGGCCGGTCACTTCGGCCACCGCGCCGAAAACGGCTTTTCCCAGCCAGAGGGGTGAGGCAGTGTTCATGTTCGGTATTCCTTAAATCATCGGTAGGGGTAAAGGGTTGGTTCTCAGAGCTGCTCTTCTTCCTCCAGCTCCAAAGGCCAGTTAATGCGTTTCAGCTCGTCCAGCAAAGCATTACCGAACAAGTCGGGTCCGTCGGTAAAACTCGGCACATCCGCTGCCATGCCAGTGTTTTCCCGTGCTGTCGCAACGGTCGGCACCGGCAGTTCGTTCGGCATTGCGAAGACCTTCTCGGATTCCTCGCCCCTGCCGTCGGTCGGTGCGTCAAACACAAACTCTTTGCGTTCGAAGGGATAGGTGGGCAGCGGAACGCGGCGGACGTCGGTTGGGCATAGCGGACGAAGGTCAGGCTTGTGCCCCTCGATATACAGCCGGGACAAGCTTTCCAGCAGGCTTGCGTCGGCCTGACGCCCGCCGATGGCGCGCAGGCTGTGCTCGCCTACTACAGCAACACCGCCCAGTGACAGGATCAATCCCGGCTCTGCGGCCAATGGCGTGGTAACACTCATAGCCTGGCGCAGACGGTCAGCCAGCGCCGGCTCGTTCCATTCCAGGCGGCCGACCGCCGTATGCAGCGATGCCCGTAAAGGCGTTGGGCCGATGTCGGCCACTGCAGCGGACTCGCCGCTAAGCCAGGCCACCGCCGTGGCCGGGCTGATCCAATCGGCTGCCGCCGCTGCCGCCGCCACCGCAACGCCGGTGGCGCTAAGGCCGGCCGGCGTCAAATCCAATGCGCGTAACAGGCGGGCCAAGGCGTATTGCTCCGCGACGGCAGGCAAGGCAGTAGCTTGCTGCGTCTGCGTGCTCATCGCGGCGCGGAATTCGGACCAGGCCGAGGCAAAGACCGGATAGCGGCGGGCCAAGACCTCCGCGGCACCTTCGGGCCAGGGTTGGTTATCGAACGACCAATGCACGGCGGTCGGCTGCTTCGGATTAGCCCGGCCCGCGGCCAGACGCGGATGCGCCTGGCCGTCCGCCAAGGCTGCCAGCACCGCCAACAGGTCTTCGCGTCCGCTCACGCAGGCGGCGGCGCGTTGATTCATCTCACGTTGCGAACGGTTCAGTGTCGCGGCGACTTGTTCCACCGTTACCGCCGGTTGCGCCGCCAGATACCGGCGCAACGAATCGGCATAAACGCGCACCGCGGCTTCGGAACGCCCGGTCAGGCACAGCAACTGCGGGCCGGCAACCGGGGCGAAGGCCATGCCGGTCGGCTGGTCCAGCGGACGCGGCGGCTCTTGCAGGATCAGGTGGCAATTGGTGCCGCCGAAGCCGAAGGCGTTAACACCCGCCCGGCGCGGCGCGGCACCGTCGCGTTGCCAAGCTTGCCCGCCTTTGCCTACGACATAGAACGGCGAGCCGGCAAAGTCGATATAGGGATTAGGCTCGGCATAGTTCACCGTTTCCGGTAGATGTTCATGCTCCATCGCCAGCAGCACTTTAATGACGCTGGGGATGCCGGCCGCCGACAGCATGTGACCGATGGAAGACTTCACCGAACCGATGCCGCAATAACCGCGCTTGTCGGTGAAGCGGCGGAATGCCTGTGACATGCCCTCCACTTCCACCGGGTCGCCCAGGGCGGTTCCGGTACCGTGGCATTCGATATAGGACACCGACTCCGGCGGCACGTCGGACTCGGCATAGGCGCGGGCAACGCATTCGGCCTGCCCGGCCGGGTTCGGCGCAGTGAGACCTGATGAATGACCATCGTTGTTCATCGCCGAACCCAGAATCACGCCGTGGATGTGGTCGCCGTCGGCCTGCGCGGCGGACAGGGGCTTGAGCACCAGCGCGGAAACGCCCTCGCCCAGCACGAGGCCGTTGGCCCGGCTGTCGAAAGGATAGCAGCGGCCGTCCGGCGACATCGCGTTGACCCGGCTGAGAAACACGAATGGAGTCGCCCCCATGTTCATATACGCCCCGCCGGCCACGGCGACGCGGGATTCACCCGAGCGCAGGCTTTGGCAGGCGAGATGCAAGGCCACCAGCGCGGCGGAGCAGGCTGTGTTCACCGCGAGGCTGGGGCCGCGCGCATTAATCCAGTGGCTGAGGCGGCAGGCTATCTCGTTCAGCCCGTTGCCGGCCACCGCATCGGAGACGATCTCCGCCGGGCGCAGGACTTCGCGTAGCGCCTCGTCCCACTCCGACCGCGCCGCCGAGGGCAGGTGCTGATACCACGGCGCCCGCTTGATTCGCGCCCGTAATTGGCGGTAATGCTGCAAGTTGATGAAATGCCCGGCGTAATAATCCTGCTCGCAGCCGACGAACACGCCCAACCGCGAGGCCTTGCATTCGCCGCCGTAGCCCGCTTGTTGCAGCGCCTCGAAGGCCACTTCCATAAAAATCCGCTGTTGCGGATCCATGGCTTTGGCCTCGCGGGGGGAAATGCCGAAAAATTGCGCGTCAAAATCATAAGGCTTGTCGATGAACCCGCCCCATTTGGAATAGGTCGAGTCCGACTGTGCGCTGGTGGGGTCGAAGAAATCGGCGGGCGACCAGCGCTCGGCGGGAACTTCGCCGATTACCGAGCGGCCTTCGGCCAGCATAGCCCAGTATTCCCCGGTGTTCGCCGCGCCCGGAATGCGCAGGCCCATGCCGATAATGGCAATAGCCTCGTCTCCGGCAACATCCCGGCGCGCCGCCGACGATCGGTCAAGCGAAGCGATAGCCGGCACCGGGCTTTGTGCCGGTGCTTGCACCGGGGCGCGGTTGGCGAGACAGTCTCTGCCGTAGCGGTTTTCCAGGTGCTCGGCCAGGTCCAGCGGGGTTTGGAATTCAAACAGCAAGGTTGGCGTCACCGCTTGCCCCAGCAACACCCCAAGACTTTCCGCGATCTCCACCGCGATCCGCGAGTCCATCCCCATATCCAGGAATTTCCGGCTGGCCTCCACGCTTTCCGGTGGGCATGCCAGGCAATGGGCGGTCCGCGCGCGTATTTGATCCAACCAGGTGCCGGCCGGCACGGCGATGCTTTCCGGCAGGCGCTGGGCGGGCGCCTCTGCAAGCGGGCGCAATTCCGCCGGCTTAACTTCGGGCGCGGCCTGTGCGTTTTCCTGCTCGTAGTCAATGACATGCACGACCGCCGCGCCCGGCATCGCCAAAGCCCGCGCCAACGCGCCGCAGGCGATCTCGGGAACCAGGGCGCGCAAGCCCTTGCCGCGCACCAGAGCCAACAGGCCGGCATCGCGGCCCATGCCGCGGTCTTCCCACAGCGACCAGTTCAACGCCAGGCTGCGCCCTGGCGCACCGGAGCGGTTGCGCCATTCGGCAAAACCGTCCAAAAAGGCGTTCGCCGCCGCGTAGTCAGTCAGGCTGGCGGCCCAATGCGGGCAGGTGGCGGCGATAGAGGAATACAGGATAAAAAACTTTAGCGGCTGATCGGCGGTCAGTTCATGCAGCAAACGCGTACCTTTGAGCTTGGGCGCGAACACCGCCTGGATCGAGTCGCGGGTCTTGTCGGCCGCTCGCAGATGCATGCGGTCCACCACGCCGGCGCAATGGATGACCCCGTCCAGGCGGCCGAAACGACGGCTCAGACCAGCAATCACTTGCGCCATCGCCTCGGCGTCGGCGGCGTCTGCCGCGTAATACTCGACCGTGGCACCGATCGCCTCAAGCTGGCGCAGCAACGCGACGCGCTCCGCGTGCGGATACTCATCGGGCAGGCTGTCCCAATGTTCGCGTGACGGCAGCGGCGAGCGGCCGGTCAACACCAGGTTGATGCGGGCCGAGCCCGCCAAGGCTAACGCTGTTTCCGCACCTATCCCGGCGATGCCGCCGGTAATCAGGCAGGTGTCGCCGTCGCGCAGCAAGGGTTCAGGACTGGAGGCGTCGTGGTAAACCGCGCCGAAGCTACGTTCCAAACGCTGTCCCCGACGGATGCTGAGGATGTCACCGCCGAATTCGGCGCTTGCCAGTTCGCAAAGCGCCGCTTCGACCTCAGTCTCCGGGGCGGCCGGCGTGGGATCCAGATCCACCGCTTGTACCATCAGGTTCGCCTCTTCTTCGGCATAGCCGAGTGCGAAGCTGATCCCCACCAATTGGTAAGGATCCGGAGCCGGCTCCAGGCTGTCCAGGGCATGGGCGCGACGGGTCAGCCACAGCACGCGGCAGGGACGGACCGAGCCGGATTCGCGCATCGCCTGCGCCAGGTATGCAAAGCTGAACGCACCGGCATGAAGAGCGCTGTCTTCTTCCCGCAGCGCTTCGCTCAACTCGGCATTCCAGGCATGGATGATTGCCGCCGGCTCGCCGTGGTTCTCGCAAAAGGCTTGCCACACGGCGCGGTAATCCGGGGCTTCGACAGGATCGACGACAAACTCGCCGTTCCCGGCAAAGAACGCCGAGCCAGGACGCACGGCTATGACCGGGCGGTCCGCGCCCAGGCGCAGGCGCAAGGCCGCGAGCCAGGCGTCTTGCCCATCGCCGACAAAGGCCAGGATCGCCCCCGGCGCCAAGGCCAGGCTCTCGCCGCGCGTGCTAAGCCGCCATTCCCAACGGTGCAGCAGCGCTTGTCCGCGCGATCCGGCGGACGGCGGCGGGCCGAGGCGGTAGGTCGTGCGCGTGAAAGGATAGGTCGGCAGCGGAATCCGGCGACCGGGGAAATCCTCATGCAGGGCTTGAGTGTCGAAGTCTACGCCAACCGCCCACAGTGCGCCTAACGCCTCCGGCAAGGTCAGCGATGCTTCTCGGCGGCGGTTGACCAAGGCGGTCAGCGTGACCGTTTCGCCAGTCAATACCGAGGCCGCCAGATTGCTCAACACACGATCCGGGCCGCATTCGACGAAGGCGCGAACGCCGCCTGCAAAGGCCGTGCGCAAGCCCTGCTCGAAGCGTACCGGCTCCAGGACATGGCGTTGCCAGTAATCGGCGTCCGGTATTTGATCGCCGAACCAGTCTCCGCTCACGTTCGAGATCAACGGCAGCTTCGGCGCCTGCCAACGCACTTCGCGCAAGATCTCCGCGAAAGCCGGCAACATGGGTTCGAGCAACGGGGTGTGGAAGGCATGGGAAACGCGCAGCTGCTTGAAACGACGGCCATCAGTCTCCAGCGTCCGCGTCAATTCGGCGAGAGCATCGCTGTAGCCGGCGACGACCTGATGCGAGCCGTTGTTGGCGGCAAACCACAATCGTCCCCGGTAATTCTCAAGATACACGGACAATTCGTCGATGCCGGCGAACGCCGCCAGCATGCCGCCTTGATCAGGTAGCCCCGCCATCAGCCGCCCGCGCGCCGCAACGACTTTGGCCGCATCGTTCAAGTCGACGCAGCCGGCCAGGCAGGCCGCGACATATTCGCCGATGCTGTGGCCGAGCAAGGCCGCCGGGCGCAGACCCAGTTCCAGCAGCGAGCGGCCCAGCGCGTAATCCACGGCGAACAGGACCGGCTGGGTCAGGTCGGTGCGCGCCAGACGATCCGGGTCGGCTTCAGGATGGTAGATGCTGGCCAGCAGGGGCTCTTCCAGCCAAGGCGCGAACGCGGCCTGGGCCTCTTCCATCGCACGACGAAAGCGCGGCCAATGTTCCAGCAGATAAGCCGCCATACCCGGATACTGGGCGCCCTGACCCGTGAACATCAGCGCGACCGGAGCGGATTTGCCGATTTCGTTCGCTTGGCGCTGCTCCAGATTGCGCAGCGTCTTGATGAGATCGTCCCGCGACGCGCAGACCAGCGGCAGACGGCAGTCGTAATGGGTGCGCCTGCTGTTGACGGTGGCGCAAACATCCGCCAAACCCAGCGCGGGCGCTTGTTCCAGATGCGCGGCGAGACGTTCGCCCCAGCGGTTTAACGCCGTGCGGCTGCGCGCCGACAATAACAGCAGATGGGTCGGCCAGGACTCGGCTTGCGCCTCCACCGGCGCGGCCTCCTCCACCACCAAATGACAGTTGGTGCCGCCGAAGCCGAAGGAGTTGATGGCGGCGCGGCGCGGCGCGCCTTCCGGGCTTGTCCATTCGCGAGTCTGGGTCAGCGGCAGGAACGGCGACTGGTCGAAATCGATTTGCCGGCTCGGCTGATCCAGGTTGACATTGCCGGGCAAGCTGCGCTGCTGCAAGGCCAGCACGACCTTGACCAGGCTGGCGATGCCGGCGGCGCTGAGCAAATGCCCGATATTGGCCTTCACCGAGCCGATCGCGCAACTTTGCCGGGGCAGGCCCGCGTAAACCTGGCTCAAGGCACGGATTTCGCTGGGGTCGCCCAGCGGGGTGCCGGTGCCGTGGGCCTCGACGAACTGTATCGAAGCGGGCGACAGGCCGAATTGCCGGTACACGGCTTCGATGACGCGGCGCTGGCCGTCGGGATTAGGGGCCATCACGCCCAGCGATTGGCCGTCGTTATTGACCGCCGAACCACGGATCACTGCATGCACCGGATCGCCGTCCGCCAGGGCGCGGGACAGCGGCTTGAGCAGCACCGCACCCGCGCCCTCGCCTAACACAAAGCCGTCGGCAGCGGAGTCGAACACGCTGCAGCGCCCGCTAGGCGAAAGCACGCCGGCGCGACGAAACAACTGATAGGGCGTGTGGCTCAAGGTCAGGCTGACGCCGCCGGCTATCGCCATCGAGCATTCGCCCAGACGCAGGCTCTGGCAGGCCAGATGCACCGCTACCAGCGACGAGGAGCAGGCACTGTCGACGGTCAGGCTCGGGCCTTTCCAGTTAAAGGTGTGCGAGACACGGGCGGCGATCATGTTCAGCAGGTTGTCTACCGCCGTGTTGACATTGGGAGAGAAGCGACCGAAGCGGGCTTGCCATTCCTTCAGCAAGTCCTCGCGCTCCTGCTCCCCTAAGCTGCGCAGGCTGGCGAAATCCTCCAGCGACTCGCCACACAATGCGTTCACAAGGAACTCCATGTGGTTATTATGGCTGGCCCCGATGATCAAACCCACGTCCGCGCCGTTCAACGCCGAGCGCGAATAGCCGGCGCGCTCCAAGGTCTCCGCCGCGACTTCCAGGAACACCCGCTGTTGCGGATCCATGTCGGTCGCCTCTTCCGGGCTGATACCGAAGAATTCCGCATCGAAGGCATAGGCGTCGCGTATAAAACCGCCGCGCCACCAGTCCTCGCGGCCGCCGTTTGGCGGCAGGAAGCGGTCTTGCGGCACCGGGCCGATCAATTCCCTGCCCGCGCTCAAATGATCCCAGAATTCCTCCGGCGTATCGCTGCCGGGAAAACGGCAGGCCATACCGATGATCGCGATAGGCTCATCGGCGCTGTTCGAAACTTCGACACGCCCAACGGCAGCCTTGGGTTTTTCCCCGGACAGCCAGTCGGCCATCTGCCGGACGGTCTGGCAGCGCAACAGCAATTCGTGATCCAGTCCGCGGCCCAGGCGGTCTTCGAGGCTGCCCAAGATTTGTACGGCCTTCAGCGAAGTGCCGCCCAGGGCGCGATAGGACTGCTCGACGCCGATCCGCGCCGCCGGCAAGCCCAGCACTTCGGCCCATACCGCGCGCACCAGCTCCAGCATGTCCTGTTCCTGCGACTCTTCGGCCTTCGACGCTGTCACGCCGGCCAATTCGTCCCCGGTCTTCGCCTGTCCTGCGTAAACCCCGGCCAGCAGTTCCTCCAGCAATTTGTAACGCTGGGTCTTGCCGCTGGTAGTTTTCGGTATGGTCTTGACCGGCACGACATAGTCCAAGGTGACGCCCAGGCTTTCGTTGATCGACTGCCAAACCGCCTTCAGCACGGATTGACCGGCCGCATCATCCGGCTTGCGCAACGCGACGAACAGCGCCGTACGCTCTTCGCCCGACTCGCTGTCCTGCCAACCGCAGGCGGCGGTCTTGCCGGACTCCACGCCCGCTACCTTGTCCGCTTGGGCTTCGAGGTCGTGGGCGTAGAAGTTCTGGCCGTTGATGAAGATGATGTCCTTGCTGCGTCCGCTGAGGCACAGCCGGCCATCCAGGATGAAGCCGAGATCGCCGGTATCCAGCCAGCCGTCGCGAATATTGGCGGCGGTGGCCTCCGGGTTGCGGTAATAGCCGGTGGTGACGTTGGCCCCGGCGATATGCACATGACCGACTTCGCCTTCATTAAGGACGCGATCCTCGCCGTCGACGATGCGGACGCCGCAGCCCGGAACCGGGTAACCTTCGTCCATCATTGCCAAAGCCCCGGCGGCGCCCGGCGGCACGCTGACCGCCTGTTTGCCGGCCAGCGCCTTGCGCTCCAGCCAATGCAGCCTGGGCAACGTGCCCACCGGCGGGAAACTTACCGCGAGGCAAGCCTCAGCCATGCCGAACACCGGATACATGGCCTCCGGCTTCAGCCCACAAGGCGCCAAGGCCGCCATGAATTCCTCGACGACCATCGCTGAAATCGGTTCGGCGCCGTTAAAGATCAGTCGTAAACAAGACAGATCCCAACGGCCGACTTGCTCCGGCTTGAGCTTGGACAACAAGTGGCGATAGCCGAAATTAGGCGAGCCGGTAATCGTCGCGCGATGTTCGTGTATCTTCTCCAGCCATAAGCCGGGATCGCGCACGAAGGTGAACGGCGTCAAGTTGATCTGTTCGATGCCGAGTGCGATCGGCGTCAGGTGGAAGCCGATCAGGCCCATGTCGTGATGGTAGGGCATCCAGCTCAGGAAAGCGTCCTTGTCGTCCATCTCGGCACCGGACACGATGCCCTCCAGATTCGTCAGCAAATTGGCATGGGTCAGCATGATGCCCTTCGGGTTGCCGGTGCTGCCGGAGCTGTACTGGACGAAGGCCAAATCCCCGGTGCCGGCAAGATCCGGCTCCGCAAGAGCCGCCGACTCCGCCAGCGAAGACACCGCAACGACGCGAAAACGCACATCGCCCAGCGCGGCTTGCAATTCGGCCTGGCGCTCCGCCAGCAAGTCGTCCGCCAGGATCAACGGCCGGTCCATCTGCTCCCACACCGCTTTCAGCTTGAGCAGCACGGCATTGTCCTCGTTCAGCGCCGCAGGATAAGCCAAGGGCGCGGGAATCATCCCGCCCAGCACCGCAGCCCAGAAGCTGACGACGAAGTCATGGCTTTCGCGGAACATCAACATGACCGGATCGCCCCGCTTGAGGCCAAGACCGCGTAAAGCGCCTAGCCTCCGGCGAGCATGAGCGGCTAATGTTTGATAGGAATAGCGGTTTTCCTGGCGCTTGTCGCGGACGAACACGATGCCGCAATCGGTTTCCGCCGCCCGCAACAGCAGGTGGCCTAGATTCCCTTCCGGGCATAAGCTGCCCACGACGGGGCGAGGCTCGATCAAGGCCGCCCGGTTAGCGGGCTGGCCGTAGAAAACTTCAGTAAAATGCGTAGTCATTGCAACCTGTCTCCGACAGCGTTAGAAAATAGGGGCGACCGAACGCCTTGCGGTGCCGGTCGCAAAGTCTTCAGCGGGCGTCTTCCACGGCGGCTTCAGCCGGGATGCCATGCGGGGCCTTGCCGAGCTTGCGCACGCGCGCCTTGTCGATCAAGCTCAGCACGGCCGGCGTGATCGATAGGTTGCTGGCCAAGGCCACTATCAGGAACACACTCAGCAACGCACCCTTGTAAAAATTCGGCATGAAGTCGCCGAGCAGGAAAATGCAGAAAGACAGCGTCAACACCACCGTCGTGAAGGTGATCGAAATGCCCACCTCCGAAAAGGTCTCGGTGATCGCCTCGGCGGCATCGTGCCCGGCCTTGCGCGCGTTCCAGTAATGGCTGAAGAAATGGATAGAGTCATCGACCGCGATGCCGTAACCGATGCTCGCCACCATGATGGTGCCTACGTCCAGGTAGATGCCGGTCATGCCCATGATGCCCAAGGCCACGCACAAGGGCAGGATATTCGGCAAAGTGCTGACCAGGCCCAAAGTCCAGGAACGGTAAATCAGGCCGATCATCACCATCACCATCAGCACCGACCAAGTGAAGGACTGGATCAGGTTATCTGCGACATAATTGCCCATGTTGGTGTACAGCACGTCACGCCCGGTAAATTCCACCTGTACATGCTTGAGATGGTTCTTGGCCCAGCCGCTGATGATGTCCATGTTTTCGCGGCTGGCGCGGGTCGGCACCAGCTCGCGGATCACCGTCACCCGCGTCGCCGAATTGTCGACGTTGATACGGTCGTTCAGGTCCTGTCCGACCGGCACGGACAGCCCGTACAGGAACAGGTATTGCGCGATTTGGTCATTTTCCGTCGGCAAGACGTGCCAGGCCTCTTCACCCTGATGCAAGGCGCGGTTGATGTTCTTCAGTATCGTCGAGATCGACGTGACATTGCTGAAACCGCCCGGCGCCTGCGTGGACAAATACGTTGTGAAAGATTCCAAATCCTTGATGTAGTCGACCGTTTTCACCGAATCCGGGCCGTTGCCGCGCACCACCAGTTCGTACACCGCCCCGCCGGAACCTTTTTCTTCGAGGAAATTCACCGATTGGCTGAACCAGAAACTCGACTTGAAATAAGAGACCGGGTTGGAATCTACCGTCACCTGCGGCAGAAAAGCGATGAACACCGCGATAAACGCGCACCAGCCCAGCACCACCCGACGCGGATGCTTTAAGCACGCGCCGCGCAGGTTTTCCATAAAGCCTTTGAACCAAAGGCTATCGAACACCGGGCGCGGCGTTTTCTCGGGAAGCAGGCTCAGCACCGCCGGCAACAGGATCAGCACCATCAGCAGGATCAGCAAGGTGCCAAAGCCCGCCGAAAAGCCCAGGCGCTGAAGCGGGATGATATTGGCCGTGAAATAAAACGAAAAGAAGCCGATAGAGGTCGTGATCGAAGTCAGCATCACCGGGCCCATATTGCAGCGCAAGGTTTCCCGCACCGCATCCGCCGAACTTAAGCCCCGACGTTTGGCATTGATAAAGATCGTCATGACATGCAGCGAGGAAGCCACCGCGATACCGATCAGCAACTGCGGAGCGGAAGTCGTGACAATATTCAGCTTATGACCGGCGAGTGCGGTGATCCCCAACGCGCCGATCACGCTCAGCAGCGACATTCCCAACGCGATCGCCACCCCCGTCAGCGAACGGAACACGGCAAACCAGACTGCGCCGAGCACCACCAGCAACAGCGGCACCAAACGCGCCGTGTCGCTCTGCGCAACCTGGTCGAAGGCCTGGTCGGTGATCGGCCCGCCGGCCATGTAAAAATGGTAGCCGCTACGCGCTTCCTCTTCGCCAAGGATCTGCGTCAATTGCCCGTAGACCTTGGCCGGCAACTCCGGTGTTACCGCCACCGGCGCGATCCTGGCGCGCAGGATGCCCACCGTCTTGTCCGGCGAAAGCAAGGCGCCGGATACCAAAGGGTCAGTCTCGACATAATCACGCGCCGCCTGCAGCCGCTCCTCGGTAATCGGCTGATTCGCCGGGAACAGCGCATCGGCGTTGAAACCGTCGTCAGTACCTCGCAAAGCCTGGAAGTTCGCCAGCGAATCCACCCGGATGACGCCGGACACCTGCCAAAACCGTTCGGTCAGCCTTTGCAGGGTCTCCGCCGGCTTGGCGTTCAAAATACCGTTAGTATCCTGGAACGCCACGACGAACATGTCGTCATGACCGAATTCCTTGACGAACTGGTCGTAGCTTTGCAAATACGGATCCTGCTCGTCAAACCAGATTCGGTAATTGGAATCAAAAGACAGCCGTGTCAGGAAGCTTCCCAGGAATATCAGCACCGCAAGGCTCGCCAAAATGACCAGCCAGCGCTTTTTGATAATCCAGTCCGCGTATTTAGAAATCAACTTCTGTTGTGTGCCCATCGATCATGTCCTGTGGCGAAATTAAAAGCTGTAGCGCAGGCGCGCCAGAAACGCGCCGTCGCCATCTTCATCAAGATTTGGAAAAACAAAAAAACCAAAGGTATCGGTATAAGCTATGTTCATTTGAACGGTATCTGTCAGGTTTCTTGTATAGGAAGCCCGCATCAGATACGTGCCGACATTATTAAAGTTGTTGATCGCCCCCACCTCAAGTTCCTGCCTGACCTGGTCGTTCGCCGTCCAGCGGATGCCTGTGAAGAGGCTGTCTTCCAGCAACTGGAAGCGCACCTGTCCGCCCGAGCCTATGGTGCCGAAATACTCCGTGAACACCGTCAAATCAGACAGGCCTATAATGCCGGGGAAGGTATATTCCGCACCGACCGTGTAGGTAAATGCCTCTTTCAGCAATTCAATTTGCGGAATCCGGTAAAAGCCCTGAGCTTTCAACAACAGGCTGTCGACGACCTTGGTCATCTCGATGCCGAAGCGCTCCGCCCGATACGGCGTGGCAACCAGCACGCCGACATCATTGAAGTCGTACAACGGCGTATGCTCAATCAAGTTCATATAGCTGACGGCGAAATCATAGCCATCGCCGGCATGGAAAAAACGCACCGCCCCCTGAGCCTCGAACTTCTCATCCGCATTGTCGATGGGAGGCCCTCCGCTGATGCTGTAAAAGTTATAACGTCCCGGAAACATCGAAGGCATGTAATAGGGCAGCGCATAGAATGACAGATCGCTATCGTCAAACTTCCATCTGAACCGTACGGTCGGGATGCCGATCTTGGCCGGTTCAACAATATCATCACGATAATCCCGGGGATTCAGCCCATCTATCAGGTTAACGCTTTCCATTTGTCCCCAGGCGAACACCTGGTTGCCAACCCGCAGATCCCAATTCTCGCGGGCATATTCGACCCATCCTTCGTCCAGGCGGATGGTGCTCTGCCGATCGTCAACAAAGTCGTGGCGGAAAAACGGCTGTAGCCCCGCCCGCCAGTTCCCGCCAAGGCTGGTTTCCGTACGGAATTTAAGCCGGACGGCATGGTTTTGTTCGACTTGCCCAGGGAACAAGGGTGTTTTCGGATACTGATAAGTTTCATAATCAAACGACCCGGAAATATCCAGCTTATCCAGCAAAGACGGCTCCGTTTCCGGTTCAGCACACAGCGCCGCGGCATGCGGCAGCGCCAGATGAGCTATCAGGCACAAGGTCCACGGCTTAACGGCTCGCAGCAACCTTCTAGGTTTTATGTTAAGTTTTTTCGGATGCATCCTGACACTCTATTGGCATGGTTTAAAACCGCCATCAACACAAGGTCACAGGGATGCCGCCATTCCCTGGCGGGAACAGGGCAAGCCTTGCCGCTGATGCCGAAAAACTTACTGAACTGACTCTAGCGCCCTGACCGAAAAAAGACTCTCGTCTTGCGTCAGCTTGAGCTTGATGTCATCGAAAGCGAGCGTGGAGGCTTTTTTGGTCTGCACATTTTTCACGGTGATTTTGCTGGTGCGCCAAAAACCATCCACCAGATGATGGCCTTCCAGGAACCTTTCCTTAAGCAACTCGCCCTTGCGGTCGTAGTATTGGCTCTTCGCCTCCTGATGATTATCCTTATAGCGCCATCTTAAGATTTTTGAATATCCCGAGGTTTGGTTCTTAGGCGTTCTCTCGATGACAAAACAGTCCTTGCCATCCACGGTGTCGTCGCCGATATACTTGAAATTGTATTTCTCGAATTGGCGAACGACGAGATCCTCATAGGCAAACTCAGAGCCGACAAACGATCCGCTCTTATTTGACGAGGCAATGCGCTTGGCGCGTTTCAAACTGGGTAGATAAAGCCATTGGTCGTCATCCTCCGCACCTTTTTCATAGGTCAACAAAGTCGTACCCTTGATGTCGGGCGGGAAAGTGAATTTAACGAGCGTCTTGTCGTGCCTATCGGGCTCCTCAAATCCCCAAAAGTCTAGTTTCCTCTGTGATTCCTGACCATCCGCATTGATCAGCGTCAAAGTCATTTTTCTGGATTCCCCGATATAGCCGGCCTGCATCTCATCAGCCTTGCGTTCGATGTCAATCGCTTCGATGCCCGGTGACGGCGGACGCATATCAGCGTGGACAGGCAGCGCAAACAATAGGCTCGCCAAAACCAACAAGCCTCCTGCAAAACCGAATTTAGTTACGGCTTGCCTGGAAAGCAAAGCACAGTGACTTTCATCATACATATAAACACCTTTTAATAATGGTTAAACGGATTCACCGATTAATCGGCCAATTAAGAGAATTGCCTTGTCAAAAAAACAGCAATTTTTGATACTTTCAAATACCCCTGGCAAGCCACCAGGGTCATTATGTATATAACTCATTGATTTTATTATAATTCGCTGTTGTTACAATACGTTTAATGTTTTGTTAATGTTTTGTTATAGATGTGTTACAAATTGAATTCAACGCTGTCAAAAAGCGTTGAAAACTTTCCACTAAGGGGTCGTGCATGACATAACTTTTGCAAATAGCCCCGCCACTACCCAGACCAGGCGGCCTTAACTTGAAGTTGTTCAATTCGCGCTCATGGCTTTGTCCGCTTGCCGATGGTATATCGGTACTGATAAAGTCCACCCCGGTAACGGCTTACGGGTGGAAGCCGTTTTCTTAAAACCCTGACCCGAGCATTAAAATGAAACACAGCGATTTTGTTACCTCCGCTTGCGGTGTACGAATACCCGGCATTATTTACGGCACCGCCTGGAAAAAAGACCGGACTGCGGCTTTAGTCGAGCAGGCCGTCAACGCCGGGTTTCGTGGTTTTGACACGGCTTGTCAACCCAAGCATTACCATGAACCCGGCGTCGGTGAAGGCTTGACCGCGTGTTTAAGGCTAGGGTTGCCCCGTAGCGATATTTACCTGCAAAGCAAATTTACGCCGCTAAACGGCCAGGACCCGGAACGGATTCCTTATGACCCGAAGGCGAACCTGGGCGAACAAGTCGCGCAATCCTTCGCGACGTCTCTTGGCAACCTGAAAACAGACTACCTGGACGGCCTGATACTGCATTCGCCGCTAGCCGACAAACAGCAGCTTATGGAAGTCTGGCGGGCGATGGAAGCGCTCTTCAAGACGGGGGGAGTGAGGCAACTGGGCATCAGTAATTGCTATGAGCTCCAGCAGTTTGAGTTTTTGTACCAAAACGCCGACATCAAGCCCGCGTTATT
>Ga0172380_10002248_pt1 | contig 30578 bp, 26 predicted proteins | sample Leawe162metaG_FD_119747 | JGI IMG/M metagenome (GOLD analysis project Ga0172380, IMG submission 119747) | Leachate microbial communities from a municipal landfill in Southern Ontario, Canada - Leachate well 162 metaG | ecosystem: Engineered > Solid waste > Landfill > Unclassified | place... | reverse complement strand
TTTTGAATTCTTCGGTGGTACAGTTAATACTAAGTATTTAGTATCTGCATTTAACGGAGATGATGCTTTTGACTATGACGAAGGTTTTAACGGTAAAGGACAGTTCTGGTTTGGAATACAAGCTGCAAACAGAGGTAATATGAGTGGTGAGCACGATGGTGGTAATAAGCCAGATGATTCGGCTCCTTATGCGATACCTCAAATCTCAAATGCTACTTACATTGGATCTGGTGCTAACTCTGGCAATTCTAAATCAATGGGACTAATATTCCGTGATAATGCTGGTGGTAAATACTTTAATTCTATCCTAACAGAACAAACTGGTAAAGGTTTAGAAATCGAAGATCTTGAGAACGGTCAAGATTCTGAATCAAGATTAGCTAATGGTGATTTACATTTGCAAAATGTAATCTGGTGGAATATAGATGGTAAAGAAATGCCAACAATCAATGATATAGCTCCTGATGTGCCAGATACTGAATCTGGTGGAAAAACAATCAAAGGTTACTCACTACAATCTACTAGAGATTACTTGAATAACACTACTAATGCTAATAGATTTGAAAATCCAAATATCGCTTCTATAAGCAGATTGGCTGATAGTTGGGGATTAGACCCTCGTCCAACACAAGGTCCAGCTTGGTCAGGTGTAAAAGAATTATCTAATGATGGTTTCTATACTCAAACTGATTACATCGGTGCATTTGGTAAAGGAAACTGGGCTGTTGATTGGACTGGTCTTAATACATTCAATGTTATGAATACTAGCGGTGCTATGAACCCAAATAAAGAAGTAACTACTTCAGTAAATTGGAACAACAATATAGAAACTAGCTTCAATAAAGTAAGCAGTATCAGTTTATACCCTAACCCAGTTGAAAAACAAACTACTATTGAGTTTGAGTTAACTCAATCAACTATGGTGACTATGGATGTATATGATGCTACTGGTAACAGAATAGAAGGTTTAGTATCTAAGTACATGACACAGGGTAACTGGGGTATTACTTGGACACCTAATAACTTGGTATCAGGTGCATACTTCATCCAAATGACTACAAACTACGGAACATTTACTCAAAAAGTAATAGTAAAATAATTTCCAAGCATACGCTACTACGATTTGAAAAAGGTCGCTTTCTTAACTGAGAGCGACCTTTTTTTTGTTTATAAGGTAATTTCAATGTGACTAAAGTCACTATGCTTGGGGGAATATCTTTATCCGTTGACTAAAGTCAACGGCAATACATTCGGGGTTACTTTAACAAAATGTGTCTAGAAGTTGTTTGTATTGCCGTCGGTTTTAACCGACGGACAGAAGATATTTCCACTTCTCTGGGACTTTAGTCCCATTTGTTTATGTTTGGTTTATAGCAGAATTTTGTAAATTGAGGGACTGATAAATTATAACAATATAGAAACTTTGAAATGAAGAGAACACTTTTAATTTTAGGTGTCATTATCTTAATCGGAGTATTGATACTTGGATATAAAATCAACTCGAGCTTAAATGAATTTGTTGAGGCATTTCACTCTGAACATAATTTGAAAGATTCTAGTTTCGTGCTCTTGGATTCTCAGGTTTCTCCAAATAAGAAATTCAAATTCTTTAAGTATCAATTTGACAATGGTGGATTTGGATATTCTAGAGTATTTTGGTCAGTTATTAGAAATGATACGACTTTAAACAAAATTGAACATGGACTATTACCAGACGGATATAAGGCAATTGAATGGACAGACGATAATGAGCTTATAATAGAAAAATGGGAGCCATATTATTACAAGGACAAAGAAGTTGAATTGACTGATAGGAATACAATTAACAATGTAAAAATCAAATTGAGAAAATGAAATGAGATTATTAGTGATTGTATTCTTTTTGAGTAGTTACTTATTTTCAAACAACACTTTCGATACTTTGAGTGAAATAACATTAAATCTCGATAAAGACAATAACATTGATACGATTAGGCTGTGTCAAGATTTGTCAACTAGTAACAGGTTCTTAATAGTATCATTTTTGGGAAAGGAACCATTAAGAAACTTTGTCAATCCTGATGCAATCCCAAATTATCAAGAATCAACATTATCTTGTACTGAAATATATAAAGATTCTACAGGATTTAATTTTATTATTGAGAATGGAAATGGTTCCAATCATAAGTCTAAGAAGTTCTTTTTTAAAGCTTTTGAAACTGATATAGTCTTATATAAAATTGAAGAAATGAGATTCTATGTAGATAATTTTATACAAGAACACAACGTAACACGCTTTGAGTATAATAATGTAAATGAATATGATTCTATTTATAGTTTAAATTATTTCAATTATAAAGACTTTTGGTGATTAAGCAAAAGAATCATTTTCCAAGCATACGCTAATATGATTTGATTAGATTTAACATATTACCGTTGGCTTTAGCCAACGGGGAAAAGTGTAACCCAAATCTTTCGGACTTTAGTCCCATTACTATTCAACTCCTAATGGAGTTGTTTTGATTTGTCAGTCAACAGATGTACTAATATTAAACTTCTTCGCAGTTCTCCTGGACTCTTCTAACGCCTGCGGCGTTATCAGAGTGACGTAAAATTTATATTCTCTATGTTAAAACAAATAATCTAAGTAATCCCTAAATCTGTTTAATCTGTGATTCTGAAAAAAAAAGACTGCCTAAATAATTTGGACAGTCTGATATGACTTTAATCTTTCTATTAAAAGAATTTACGGTGTGTATTTTATTAACTCATGGACTACACTTTCAACTTCAGTACTAAGCATAATTTTAATAATCCCAACATTTCGGGCATAATAATAAACATTTTCATAAAGTTTTATTTGTGAACCTGCTTCTGTTTGAATATAGATGTCAGTATTCATAACTAATACATCACTATATGTAACACCATTTACTTTATAAGTATCTAGCTTATCAAACAATTCTAATTTATATAAACTACTATCCCTCATTTTACTATCTTTAATAGCTGAAATCTTTTCCCATTTATCACCTTTATTAGCTGTCTGATCTAATAAAAGTAATACAAAATCTCCAATATAAGATGAAGTGCCGTCAGGTGTTAGACCATAATATTTTCCATTTTCAAACCTTCTATATGATTTAGTTGGAGCTTGGTCATTGACTACTTCTTCAAATTCAACAAAAGTACCGGAGTCAAATTTTCTTGTGCCTACAACAGTAAGTACATCGTCTCCTATATTTCCATTATAATTAAAACGATACTCCCATTTCGAACCCTTTTTAGTAGGCATATAATCGCCTATTGGAACACCCAAATCATTCGGGTCAGTATCGGGACCAGTTGTACTGTCTTCTTTACATGATGAAAATAGTGCTAAAACTATTAACAGTAAAATTAATTTTGTGTACTTCAATTTTTTATATTCCTCAATGTTGAAAATATGGTTTTGGGAATATAATAAAATCTGAGATAAAAAAAAACCTCACCAATTGGTGAGGTTTTGAATTGTATTATTTACTTAATGTCCTATTTGATTATAGTTATGCTACCAGCTACTGATTTTTCTTCATTTTCTATTACTAGAATATAAGTACCAGCAGTTATGTTTTTAGCATCCAAATCAAAGTTGTTATTTCCGTTTACTGTATTCAAACTTGTTTGATAAACTACATTACCAGTCATATCAACTAACTTGATATTAGAAAGTCCCGCTTTACCATCGAATGATACTCTTGATATATTAGTAACAGGCATCGGGCTAACTAATAGCTTAGCAGTTCCAAAGTCCAAATAATCAATAGACGTAGTTACTTGACTAAGTGCAATTTCTGTTTCTACTTCTATATTTTCAGAATAGTCAATTATTACTTCTTCTGAGTATGCATCGAATCCAAATTTGTCGATACCCAAAGTATAAGTACCCGGTTCTAGACCTTCTAACTCGAAGCTACCATCAACATCAGAGACGAAATAAGAAACTACATCGCCAGCATCATTAGTTAAGTAAACTAAACCACCACTTATTGCTTCTTCATCACTGCCGTCATCATTACCACCTGGTACAATACCTTTTGCAATTCTTCTTACGTGACCTTTGATTCTTGCAATACCTTTTGCTCTATCTTTATTAGAAGCAGCATGAATTATATTCACTTCTGGAGTTGGGGCAAAATCACCAACATTAACCAAAGTAGCACTTTTCCATTTTAGTGTTGTATAGTCATCCTCAACATAGTAACCAGGAATATAGCTATTTTCAACAGGTAATGATAATACAACATAGTCGCCATATTTCATATTACCAAAGCTGAAATTACCTTTCTCATCAGTTTTAGTTACTACTTTGTAATCTGATTTGTCAGCTTTGTGAAGTGCTATCACTGTCGATTGTACAACATTTCCTTCTTTGTCAGCTACAGTACCACTCATATAACCCTGAGTTGCTTCAGCTGTTTCTAGTTTGAAGTTTATATTACCTTTGTCTGAATCAAGATATATAATATCTGCTTCGTAGTATGAATCAGCACCTTCGTACCATTGTAATTTGTATTGAGTTGAATTCATAATCGAATTAGCATTCGCATAGTATGTATATGTGTCAGGCAATTTGATTGAGTAGTTTCCTTTCTCATCAGTTTTTACTCTGTTATCAAATTTGAAATTAATATTATCATGGTCACTATCATTACCGCCCAATACCGATTTCACAGATTGGAATGTAACTACAGCTGATAACGGCTCGCCAGTAGCTGCGTCTGTTACTTGACCAGAAACGACGAAGTATTTTGGTACTGGAATAGAATGAAGCATCATACTAACTTCAACAGTTTCATTCTCACCAACACCAATAGTTTTAGCATTGATTAACTCAAAAGCTGTCTCATAATATTGACTTTTGTAACCTTTTACATCTGCTCTCAAATAATATTTGCCCGTAGGCAATTTGATAGAAACAGAGGTTCCATTCAATTCGGCAGTAAATGTCTTTCTATCATTTGTTGGAGGTACACCCGGGTCTTTTTGGTCTGCATTCCACACAGTAACTTTACCAAAGAAATCTTTTATATCATCAGTTTCATCTGAGAAGTTACATTTTAAAGTGCTTGTGTAATCAGGTTCAACTTGATAAACAATTAAATTGAATACTTTACTTAACGAAGTATATGTTTTCCCTTCATCACAAGTTGATTTAACAAGTACCGTTACTTTATATATTTTAATGTCTTCATTTGTTTGAGGGTTTTCCCAACTCATTAGTCCAGTTTCTTCGTTGATTTTTAGGCCTTCTGGAATATTATTGTTTCCACTCATATCATCTGATAAATAATAAGAAATTTTACATCCTTTCTGAGAGCTAGCTTTAATTTCATATTCCCAGTACTCTCCCGTTCTGATTTTATGATCAAAGTAAGTTTCATTCGAGAAGTTCAATTCTGTATCTTTATCACAATCACCATAGCAAATATTCAATGCTAGCTTACTTGTTAACTCGCCAGTACATTTATTAATTAATCCAAGCGTAGCATAATGATTGCCTTTCTCATCAGATATGATTTTCAATATAACTACTTCTTTGCCTTGTTCAGATACTTCAATTTTAACATCAGTATCAAGTATCTTAACTTCATAATCACAATCTGTATCGTTGTATAACCTAGCTGCAAATTTTCCTACGCCGTAATCATCAAGTTTAATAGTTGCTTCTTCTTCGATGAAACTTAAGCCTTTATCAACAGTATTTATACAATCTCCATAACAAACTTGCAATTCAACTTTATCCACCATCGAATTTTTACATTTATCTCTTAAAGCAAGAATGATTGTATATTGTCCTTTATCTTCAGCTTTGATATTTAACCAAGCACCATCTGCTGTTATTTCTTCAACTTCTGTCTTATAACCATTTTTAAGTACAATAATGTCATAATCACAATCCGTTTCATTTTTAACTCCTACAAAGAATTTCCCCTCTCCATTTTCATCGAGTTGAATAAATTTCTTAGCAACATTAAAAGTCATAACTTTTTCAGGTGTACTCTCAGCAATTTTACCGCATACTCGCTCAGTCACTTCACTTGCAACATCATTTTTTTCATCATAAAGGTCAATCGTATAGCAATAGTCAGCCACAGCCAAATTTTCGATTATAAATTTGTATTCGCCTTTGCTAGTTCTTTCTACTTTACCTACTCTTTCTTCCGTTTCTTTGCCATCTACTTTCTTGTACTGAGTTATCCTGAAATAGTTCCCCAAATCATTGTTCCTATCGCCATCTACCCAAGTTAAAGTTATATTACCTTGAACAGGTGATGATTCCATTATGTCAACTTTTATCCCAACCCTTATCGGTGTCGCCGGCTGTTTCGCAAGCAAATCAATGCTTCCAGCACTCATAAATGCTGCAACGAATCCAAGCAGCAGTAATTTGTATATAGTTTGTCTCATTTGAGATACCTCATTTAGTAAATTTATAATTATTTATTCCGCATTTGATATAACAACACACAACTTTCAAAAAGGTAACAAAAAATAGTAAATAAATTTCAAGTTTATGAATATTATTAATATTTATAGCATTTATCCTATTCTATTTCTGTAATTTATAAATATATTCAACAATTCCTCGTCCCCGAAAAGTATTACGCCAAAATTTGTTAATTTTGCAAAACTAAAAATCAAAAATCATAAAAAAAGGTTTATAAATGACTGGTTCTAAAATAACGATAAACAACGGTAAACTAAACGTACCAAATGACCCGATTATTCCATTCATCGAAGGTGATGGTATAGGTCCGGACATCTGGGCAGCAACTGTCAGAGTATTAGACAGTGCAGTAGAGAAAGCATACAACGGCGAAAAGAAAATAATATGGAAAGAAGTATTAGCTGGTGAAAAGGCATTCAACAAAACTGGCGAATGGCTACCTGCAGAAACTCTAGAAGATATTAATGAATATCTAATCGCTATCAAAGGTCCATTGACTACTCCAGTTGGTGGTGGTATTCGCTCGCTGAACGTAGCTCTAAGACAACAATTAGATCTTTACACTTGTTTACGTCCTGTTAGATGGTTCCAAGGTGTACCTTCTCCGGTCAAAGAACCTAACAAAGTTGACATGGTTATTTTCCGTGAGAACACAGAAGATATCTACGCTGGTATAGAATGGAAAGCTGGAACTGATGACGTTAAGAAAGTAATCAATTTCCTACAAGATGAGATGGGTGTTAAGAATATCAGATTCCCAGAATCATCATCTATCGGTATCAAACCAATCTCTATAGAGGGTACTGAGAGAATAGCTAGAGCTGCACTTGATTACGCTATCGAACATAAGCGTGATTCTGTTACTTGGGTACACAAAGGGAACATAATGAAATTCACTGAAGGTCTATTCAAAGATACTGGCTATGACGTAGCAGAGAATGAGTATGGTGATAAGGTTTTCACTTGGAGACAATACGATAAGATAAAAGAAGAAAAAGGCGAAGAAGCTGCTAATACTGCTCAAAAAGAAGCATTAGCTAGTGGTAAAATATTAGTAAAAGATGTGATAGCAGATGCGTTCTTGCAACAAATCCTGTTGCGTCCTGAAGAGTATGAAGTAGTATGTACTATGAACCTAAACGGTGATTACATCTCAGATGCATTAGCTGCTATGGTTGGTGGTATCGGTATAGCACCGGGTGCTAACATCAATTATATGAGTGGTCACGCTATATTCGAAGCGACTCACGGTACAGCACCTAAGTATGCTGGTTTGGATAAAGTGAACCCAGGTTCAGTAATCCTATCTGGTGTATTGATGCTTGAGCATTTGGGCTGGCAAAAAGCAGCAGACTTAATCGTAGATTCAGTAGAGAAAACAATCTCACAAAAAACTGTAACGTACGATTTTGAAAGACAAATGGACGGAGCTACATTGCTTAAGACTTCTGAATTTGGCGATGCCCTAATCAAGAATATGTAATAAGAATAGAATTATTCTTTAGATTTATAAGAGAGCCGCTTTCGAAAGGAAGCGGTTTTTTTGTGTTATAAATAACCGTAGAGACGTATTGCATACGTCTCAAAAGACTCCCATAAATTCTGTCATCGCGAGGACTGAAAGGACGTGGCGATCTCTTATCTTTGGAACTAACATCTTGTTTGTTTTAACACAGAGACCACGAAGTTGTGATACTTGATTTAGCACACAGAGGGCACAAAGAATGGAAATCCAAAGAGTCATTTGGTTATTACAATCCTTATTCCCTTTAGATTTATTAGAGAACTGCTTTCGAGAGAAGTCGGTTTTTTTAAGGGGTTATTCATAATGACCTTTAACTGAAAGAATGAAAACTGTACTCCCTTCAATTTCATAAATCAATCTGTGTTCCTTATTTATTCTTCTCGACCACAAACCAGTCAAATTGTATTTTAATGGTTCGGGCTTTCCTATTCCAGAAAATGGATTCTCAGATATTTCTTCTAGGATTTTTAGTACTTTATTTAAGATAGCTTTATTACCTGCCTTTTTATGAGCAGAAATATCTTGTTTTGCCTTATCAGTAAACTCCAAATGGAATTCCATATCACAAGCCTAAAAATTCTTTCAAATCTTCCTTTTTAACTCTTGTTACTTTACCCTCTCTCGCTTCTTGTCTGCTCTCCAAGACTTTTTTAGTGAAATCAGGATTGTATTTTTCCTTGTTAGAAACCTCAAACTTAATTTTAAGAGCATTAAGAAATGCTTTTAATGCATTCTCCTCTTCTATTGTTTGTGGGTGTGCTATAAATATATCTTGTGTTTTCATAATTCAATAATCTTAATATTCTAAATAACTTTCTAACGATTTTCTTTAAACATGATGTTTAAAATTACTTATTAAACTAAACATTTCAAAGTAGTTATTTATTATAACGAAAAATCAACCAATTTTGTTTTAGAAATAAATGGTAATTTAGAATTATTCCTAATTCGTTAGTAAATTAGCCATTATAAAAGAGGAGATAAATTATGAAAAAGAACAAACTATCATACCTGCTATACTGCATCTTAACATTAGTTTTGATGTACTCTACGGTATTTTCAAAGCAAGAAATTGATTATGATTTTCCTGATTTTACTTTATATTCAAGTGTTGACTTAATACTTGAAACAGAACAATTAAGAATTGAATTAATTAACATCCTAAATGAAACTGATGAGAATATTTATATCTTTATGGATAACTTCGTGTTTTACAACGATCTAATGCAATCAGAAACACCTAATGAAATAAATCCATTGACAAGCCAAATAATCTTATATAAAGAAGGGGCAAATTTAAATAAATATGATAATATCAAAATTAAAGATGGTTTTAATGAGTTTCCAGTGTACTATAAGAAAAACAAATCAGGCTATTATTCTAATCACACTATATATATAGCGCTTGAAAGTCTAAAAGACATTATAGATTTAAATTCTAAATACATGTTAAAAATTAATTTGTACTATTTTAAAGAATCAGATAAAGAAAAAATTGAAGAGGCTCTTGAAGAAAAAATTGACTTTGCTAAATTACAGATAGATAATTCGAACGTAATTTATGGGTTTGAGTCTACAAAATATGAGACATTACTAAACTGCGCAAACTCAAATATAACTAATATAAATCCCGAAAAGTTAAAAATAGTAATTGAAAAATACATTCATAAAATTGAGGGCATAGAGGATGTAACTCTCTATGAAAAAGCGTTTGATTAGGTTCTTATTTCTATTAAATAGATGAAAATTATGAAAAAAATAATATTATTTTTTGTACTTACATTTTCATTCAATTCAACTGGACTTGGGTTACAGAAAGTAATAGATGAAGAGAGTGAAAAATAATTAAAAAACATTATTCCATATTAGTAATCTTATTAATGATTTCAATAATAGGCACTTATTACAATAATGTATTAATTGATATAAAAACAAGTTTTATTGGTGTTTTTATGTTTTGTCATTTTGTACAATTACCATTATTAATAACGCAAATTTTTCTAATATTTTTGCTTATTTTTGGTATAATTGAGAACAACACAATAGCATTAAAATATTCATTAATTGTAACGACTCTTATTGTTTTAATCACACTATTTGATTTGTTTTGGATGTAGATGTGCTAATATCCAGAGTTGACCACAAAGAGACAAAAACAATGAATGCAGAAACATTCCCCTCTTTAGCGAACAAAGTGAGCGGTAAAAGAGGGGGGGATCACGCCAAAGGCGTGAGACGGGGTGTTTGAAAAGTAAAAAGACAGATTAGTATAACAGAGTTTGTGGACAAGCTAATACCCCGTCAGACACACTGCGTGCGTCTGCCACCCCCTATTAAAAAAAAGGGGAATCCTACTAGCTGAGTTCTGTCCGTCGGTTAAAACCGACGGCAATAAATTCGATTTCTCTTAAAATGACTCACTTGAATTACATAAAGAATTGCCGTTGACCTTAATCAACGGGTACAGATATTCAACCCCTTCCACTTAAAATAATTTCAATCTTAAAACTTCAATCGAAAGTTATATAATACAAACCGTAGAACATTCGATTTATGCAAAAAAAACCTAATAAGCTAACTGAAGGATCGATTCTCAAATCACTTATCACCCTTGCTTTACCAGTTATATTTGTCAATATATTACAGACAGCTTACCAACTAACAGATACTTTCTGGGTTGGTCGTTTAGGGACTGATGCCGTAGCTGCTGTCTCTATTAGCTTCCCGATTATATTCTTTATTATATCACTCGGTATAGGGTTAGGAGTTGCAGGGACTATATTAGTAGCACAGTATGCAGGCAAGCAAGACCAAGAAACGGTAGATTATACTTCGTCGCAAACATTGCTGATGGTGACTATAGTCTCCCTAATACTAGGGGCAATGGGGTATTTTCTATCTCCTTATATGACTTTACTGATGACCGACGACCCCAATGTAATTGGCCCAGCCACTTCTTATATGGAAATCTCATTCATCGGGCTGATATTTATGTTCACCTATATGATATTCCAATCGCTACTACGTGGTGTCGGCAATGTGAAAACTCCAATGTACATCGTGTTTGGTACGGTTATGCTCAACTTAGTCCTCGATCCTTTGCTTATTTTTGGATATGGGCCAGTGCCAGCTATGGGAGTAACTGGTGCCGCTATTTCTACGATTGGTACTCAAGCGGTCGCTTCTATTATTGGTGTAGCATTATTAGCAAGTGGCAAATACGGGATTAAGATTAGACTAAGCCATTTCAAACCCGATTATCCACTCATATACAAAATGTTCAAGATTGGCTTTCCCTCTTCGATTGAGCAATCAACTCGTGCTTTGGGGCTGACAGTTATGACTTTGCTAGTAACGACATTCGGTACTCTTACAGTCGCTGCTTATGGTATTGGCACTAGAATACTTATGTTTGTGATAATACCGGCTATGGGGCTCTCTATGGCGACGTCTACATTAGTAGGGCAAAACATCGGTGCTGGTAAAATAGACAGAGCCGAGAGAATAGCTGTTCTAAGTACAAAAACTGCATTCATAGCACTATCTATTGTGGGAATTCTCACCTTTATTTTTGCTAATCAAATAGTAGAAGTATTCATCCCCAATGAAGCCGCAACAATTGAATCGGGTGCTTATTTCTTACGAATTATGTCCCTTACTTTCGGGTTTATTGGTATGCAACTAACACTGAACGGTGTTTTCGTTGGCTCTGGTAATACTATGATTTCTATGGTATTAGCGATAGTTAGTTTGTGGGTTTTACGTTTCCCCTTGGGTTACGTTTTGTCAATGCACACAACATTAGCTGAGGTGGGTTTGTGGATTGCATTCCCAGTATCGAATATTGTGGCTGCACTTGCTACATTAGTTTGGTTCAAAAAAGGAACTTGGAAAGAAAAGAAAATAACCGAAGAAATGAAACAGATAGAAGAAACCAGAACCGAAACTATAATAGAAGAAGGTGGATTGGGGTAGGGTGATATTTTGGAATTAGAATTAACTTACTCGTTCTTCTTGCTTTAAGATAGCGAATATGATGATTGTATTCTCCTTATGATTAATCTTATAGATAATTTTAAATCCTTTAAAAATCATCTCCCTTATATTGTCATCATTAAAGTGAATTGATTTTCTATTTCGATAATACATTTTTTTGAGTTTGTCAATACGATTAAGAATATCAACTTTGAATTTTCTTGCAGCAGATGGTTTATCATTAGCGATAAAATTTTATCTATAAATGAATTAGTTAACTTTATTTTCATATTTAGAAATAGTTTCTTCTAAAATCCTATCTAAATATTCTATATCAAACAACTCTTCCTCGCCATTTTCCAACTTGTCTAATTGGCTTTGCAAGTATTTTTTCTCATCAGAATAATAATCAGTAATCTTTAAATCCTTGGAATTAAACCTAGTCATTAATCAATATAAATACTGTCATTTATTTCTAATTTTATCGTCTTCATTTTCTATAACTCACTCAATTTTATTATTCAAATTAATTAAATACCTATTATTTTCAAAGTATATATTTATATACAACTTATCTTTATAATTTTTGGTTTTAAGTAGGTCTTCAATAAATAATATCTCTAACGTTCGGTTTCTTGTTATATTAGTTGGAATAGAAAAACTATATAATCAATCTAACTCCACCCAACTCTTCTAATCTATAAGGGAATCTATCGCTCGGAGATCCAATAAACATAAAGTTAACAGGTATTTTCCATTTTTTAGATAATTCATGTATTAATTCAGGACCAAATTTACCTTCCATTTGGACAAATTCAATTTTAATTGCCGGGTATTCCCTGTCTATAACATCTATGTCATAGATGAATTTATCACTTGCTTTTTCACCTTCATTATAAACTGCAACGACCTTAATATTCTTTGTATGTTCGTTACCTTGTATATAGAGCATAACTTTATTGATTACTTCCACATCATCGTTTTTAGTAAAGTAAACAAATTCTTGTGAATTAATCTCATCTATGAAGCTAAGAATACTTTTATTAGATTTTTTAAGTGAATTCTGTATTGGATTCAAGAAGTACTGTATTATAAACAACACGAATTTCAACAGTACTATACGGTTGAGCATTATCATAACTAAAAGTATAGTAGGTATGAAGTATTGAAAAAAGACAACTAAGTATGCTGGATTAAGTATAGCATTACCAACTATTGCTATTATAACAGCGGTGATAGCTATAAACAATGAAAGCCAAGATGAACGCTCTGGACGTGGTAAATTTTTCCTTTTAACTTTTAATAGTATATTACCCGCACCAAAAAGCACCATTACGGATAAGAAAGCTATTGTATATACTCCTGCCAATGCTCCAAGTTCACCATTAGTTAAAAGCAATATAGAAACGCAAAGTAGGAAGAATGCTATTGCAATTCTATATGAGCTACCCCTCTTATTCTTTTTTAGTAGGAAAGGTGGTAATACTCTATCTAGTGTCATACGCTCTACTAGACCAGTAACACCGACGAATGATGTAAGTACAGCCCCACTAAGCACTAAGGATGCATCTATAGAAATCATTACAGAAAGCCAGTTACCTGCGGAAAGATTACCCATGTAAGAGAGAAGTGCTTCTTTATTATTAAGGATACCGTCCATAGGAATAACTGCTAATGCTAAAAATGCCATAAGTGGATTAAATACAGTTACAACTATCCACATATTACGAAGAGTCTTAGGGAACACACCTTTTTTCTGTTCTTCAACAAAATTAGCTGAACTCTCAAAACCACTAATACCTAACATAGCAGCAGAAAACCCAAAGAATAATGCTGTAATTATGCTACCTTCTTTGACTGGTAAACTTGAATTAGCATAGAATATATCAAGTCCGTTATTTAATAAATATAGCCCAGTAAAAGTAGAAAGTACGACTAAAGAAATTAAATGAAATATAAAAATAGCTATTGCCACTTTCGATGATTCACCGATACCAATTATACTGATACCCATGAATATTCCTAATAGAACAATAGTTGATATTATAATATCCATATTCTCAAATAAGATATGAGCATAATGCATGGCCTCGTTAGCTGAAATCACAGCGGTAGCCATATATGAAAGTAGAGTAAGGGTTGCCGCTAGCGATGCCATCGATTTGCTAGTTGTATTAAGTAAAGCGTTGTAAGCTCCACCATTAAGCGGTAGTGCACCAACTACTTCACCATATACCTTTCGGAAAAGGAATAAAACAGCTCCAACCATCAGTAGAGCTAACCAAGCATACTGCCCAGAGTAAACGATTGCCAGGGCTGACACGTAAAGACATGAAGAACTAATATCATTACCCGAAATCGCTGTAGATGCAAGCTCACCTAGTTTTTTAGGATGTGCGGTTTTCATTTCTTTCTTTTATATTTTCACTTTACGTTAATAATTAATCAAAAATATGAATTAATTTGTAAAACAATCAAAAAATTTTAATTTCACAGAAATAATTAAATCAGGGACATATCTCAAAAAAAGAATCCCAACCATAAGGTCGGGATTCTTTGTAATTTATCTTTAGGAAAGCTTAGGGATTAATCTTCGCTTATAACCCAAACTTTCAGAGGAGCAACTACATCTTTGTGCAATTTAACTTTCACGCTAAATACACCTAGTGATTTGATTGGCTCATCTATTATTATGTCTCTTCTATCTAGGTTGTGACCCATCAAGCTCATTTGCTCTGCAATAGCTTGACCAGTAACAGCACCGAATAGTTTGCCTTCTTCACCAACTTTCATTGGGATAGACACTTGCAATTCAGCTAACTTAGCTGCTAATGATTCAGCAACAGCTTTTTGCTCTTCTTGACGTTTGTCATATTGCTTTCTTTCGAATTTGATTCTTTGGATAGCAGCAGGAGAAGCATAGTATGCGTATTGTCTAGGGATAAGATAGTTTCTACCGTAGCCGTTTTTCACTTCTACAACGTCGCCTATCGAACCTAAGTTCTCTAAATCTTGTCTTAAAATAACTTTCATCTTAACACCTGAATTTTAAATTTCATTTTTTTAAATTATGCTGACTATTATTCTGCTTTCTCAGCAGAAACTTTGCCAACTTCCAAATCTCTTTGCTTTCTGTATTCTATCATTGCATCTGGTAAATCTAAGTTCAAGTGTCTTAGTATTGTGTCTTCCAAAATCAAAAACTTATTATATAAAGTTTGGAATTCAGAAGAAGCAAGGAATTGAATATGAACATAACAGCCATTGTATTTTTTATTGATTGGGTAAGCCAATCTACGACGACCTGCATTTTTTATATTCTCAACTTCGCCACCATTATCTTCTATATATTTGGTTACTTTCGATACTACTGCGTCGATCTCTTGATCTTCTAGAGCAGCGTTTATTATCAAAGTGGTTTCGTATCTACGACGTTCAGCCATGTATAACTCCGATTACTGACGGTTTATAGTTTGTACTGTCTAAATATGTACAAACCAGTAAATCATTAATTGTATTTAATTAGACCACAAAACTATCTAAATATAACTTACTAACAAAATATTATTCAAGAAAATATTAAAAAAAATAAAAAAAACCTTATCAAGTTTTGTTTCAAAGATTTATAATACTTAACTTGTGAATCGTGTCAAAACACATTTAGAATTTTAAACACACATCTTAATCGAAGCGTATGAGTAACGAAGAACTAAAAAACACTGAAAACAGCCAACCAGAGACTGAAATATCTTCAGAAGAAACATCTGCCAGTGCTGAGCAATCTGCTGAAACTGTAAACGAAACTCCTGTGGCAGTAGCTGCTGAAGTAAAAGTTGAAGCACCTGCTGAAACTGCTACTGAGCCAATTACTAAAACAGAAGAGCCAAAAGCTGCTGAATCTACTGATTCTAAGCCAGAAGCTAGTAAATCTGAGGATTCAGAAACAGAAGACAAAGCACATTATAATAGTGTTGTTAGCTCTTTGGAAAAATTAATTGGTACAGAAGATACTATAAACGTAGAAGTCATTGCGAAAGCAAAAGGCGGTCTTCGTGTAGTATATGACTCTGTTCCATTATTTTTACCTGCATCTCATTTCTCTTTAGAAAAGAATGTAAAAGACGAAAAATTAGAAGAAGCAGTTAATACTAAATTTGACGTAAAAGTTACTGAAGTGAAACAAATTGGCGATGGTAAAATCGTTATTGTTTCTCGTAAAGAACTAATACAGAAAGAACTTTGGGAAAAAATCAAAGTTGGTGAAGATTTGACTGGTAAAGTATCTTCTATCACTAATTTCGGTGTTTTCTTGGATTTGGGTGGAGTAGAAGGTCTGATACACGTATCAAGATTATCTCACTCTCACATCGATAATCCAAAAAATCACTTCCACAAAGGCGATGAGCTAACTGTCAAAGTTGTAGAAGTTGACCAAAAGAATGGTAAAATCACTCTAAGCAAAAAAGCTTTGGAAGATTCTCCATGGAAAGGTGCTGAAGAGAAATACAAAGCTGGCGAATCAGTTACTGGTAAAATCAAACGCCTAACAGATTTCGGTGCTTATGTTGAACTAGAGCCAGGGGTAGAAGGTTTACTAAGAGTAAGTGAACTAAGCTGGGCCAAAAGAATCAATAAGCCATCTGATATGCTAGAAGAAAATCAAGAAATAGAACTAAAAGTAATTCAAATATCAGAAGAAAAAGGGCAAGCTGCTCTTAGCTTAAAGCAAAACCAAGAAAATCCATGGCCAGCTTTAGCTGAGAAATACAGCAAAGGTGCTGAAGCTTCTGGTAAAGTTGAGAAAGTATTTGACAAAGGCGCTATCATCAGAATCAATGATGAAGTTGATGCATTTATGCCTATCAGCCGTATCAGTGCATTGAAAGTTAATGATGATGACCAACCACTTAAAGTTGGTGCTGAAATAGCTGTAAAAGTTATTGACTCTGCTGCAAAAGATGAATCTTTAGTTGTTTCTCCTGTACTTTCAGAAGAGCAACAAGAGAAAATGAATAACAGAAGAGAAAAACGCGAAAGAGCTCCTAGAAAGCCAGTTCAGAATATCCAAACTTCTGGTGGTTCTATTTCTTTCGGTGATTTACTTTCTAAAGCTGCTTTAGATAAATTGACAAAAGATTCTAAATAAGTATTATATTTGGAAATCTGAATTATTAATCCCTTATAAATCGTTTTTGTAAGGGATTTTTTATATTTTAATACTTCTGTGTAATAACATATTACATAAAATGACGTTAATTCAAGTAAAACAAAACCCGAACATGATAAAATCAATCTCGCTTTTAATTATATTACTACAAGTTAGTCTTTTTTCTCAGAATGAAGATGTAAAAACAATTCTAAAAAAAGAAGATATAAGATCTTCATTCGATGTTTTTACAAAGGATAGCTCGGACACAAAAATTCCTGGTATAGAAAATAGGACTACACCAGCTCAAGATAGTGCTTATGCACAAGCATTGAGAATGAAGTTACCTATAGAACTACGATTACGCTATGACTTGATGAATATTGGTTATACGCTAATCAGTTTGGATCCAGAAGCTGAGAAAACGGGAATGGATTACATACCTACAAATGCCTTCAAACCTGATCCTAATATGATAGTGCAAAGGCAAGAGAACCTAATGCGAGCTTTCGAAGTGCCTTATGCTCGGACTTACAACCCCTATGGTGTTCGTCTATCATTCGCTGATATTGGTAGCTTTTTTGGTCTGACGGAAGATTATAGTGGGAATATACAATTCAAAGTAGATCATTACACCGAAGTAGAAGTTGTTATATACTCTATTCAAGCAGTAGTAGTAGCAACTATATTCAAAGGGCATTTACCTCCGGGTAGTTACCAGCGTACTTGGACTGGTAGAGATGAGAACGGCAGAAAGCTCCCACCGGGTGACTACATAGGTGAAGTCCGAATAAAGGGCGAGAATTCCTACAGGAAACAAATTATAATTAGATAGAAAGTGATAGGAGCCAAACGGCTCCTTTTTTATTTACAATATTAAAATGTCCATTCGCCTGAATCCAAATCAACTCGAACCTCAAGTCCCATTACTATTCAACTCCTAGTGGTTTTGTAGAGTATGGTTTGGTCAACAGATGAAACAAATATTGAACTGCTACGCAGTTCGCCTAGACTCTTCACTACATTTCATTTCGTTCTGAGTGACGTTGTTGTAGAGTGTATGAGTGATTTGAGACGTATGCAATTCGGCTTTGCTAATCACAAGCGATAGGTCTCTACAACTCTGTAAATCTCGTTTTAGACAATTTACTTATTTACCCAGGTTCTACGTGAATTAGGACATCGGAGATTTCGGGAATTTGGTGTTGGAGCTCATTTTTTAGGCGATGCGCTATATCATGTCCTTTGGTAACGCTTATCTCGCCATCTACTATTAGGTGCAAATCTACGTGATAAGTAAGTCCCATCTTCCGAACAAAGCATTTTTCTGTGTCCACTACACCTTCTACAGTTGCAGAAATACGACGTACATCATCTACGAAATCGTCATATATATGCTCGTCCATTATCTCACTGAGGGCTGGTCTGAATATCAGATATGCATTATAAACAATGAATCCCGAAGCTAGCAATGCCGCCCAATCGTCTGCTGTTTCGTACCCCTCACCTAAGAATATAGAAACCGAAATACCGATGAATGCTATTAGTGAAGTTATTGCGTCGCTTCGGTGGTGCCAAGCATCAGCTTTGAGCGAGGTGCTGTGTGTTTCATCTCCCTTGCGAGCTACTATTCGGTAGAGAATTTCCTTCCCAATAATAATAGTGGCGAGTACATAAAGAGTATAGCTTTCAGGTGCTACTTGTGGTGAACCTATATTGACAATACTCTCGTAGGCAATGAAGGTGGCTGATATTAGCAAAAAACCGACTACTGCGAAAGTTACTAGTGGCTCTGCTCTGCCGTGTCCGTAGGGGTGATTATCATCGGGGGGGCGTGTAGAATATTTGATTCCAAATAGTACTAAACACGAGGCAAACACATCAGTTGTGGACTCTATAGCATCTGCTATTAGTGCATACGAATTACCGAAATACCCGGTCAAACCTTTGACAATAGCCAATAGAATATTACCTACTATGCTTAAGTAAGTTGTTTTTATTGCCTTATCTTTATTGCTAATGATCAATTTCTAATTCGGGGTTGTATGATATAGTAAACTAAGTTAATTTATAATAAATTGTCAGGAATATTTGAGATAATTATGAGTAAAAACAGTAAAAAAGTATTAGTTCAAGGAAAAGAAATTCTAATTTATGATTTTAAAGAACAAGATTATATTTCTTTAACTGATATGGTTAGAGATGTTGAGAATGGACTTGTCCTCATAGAGAATTGGTTACGTAACAAAAATACAATTGAATTTTTAGGTATATGGGAAGAAATATACAATCCCGATTTTAATTCCCCCGAATTCGAGGGAAATACTAGAAACACACTGTTAGCACTACTTAGCAAACAAACGAATGAGCTATCATAAGCCAATCCTATAAGTTACAAACAAAAGTTAATCATAAATTAAAAAAAAGTATTTGGAGTATTCAGTATTTTTTGTATGTTTAACTAATGAATATGTAACGTATTTAACAAAGTTCTATAATCCTAAATAATAAACAGGAAAATGGGTTCTAGAACTTAACTTCAACAGTTAGAGGTCACAATGTATAGTTCACGATTGATACGGACTATCATTATTTCAGAATTTCTGAATAAGGCATTTATAATAACATCTACTATGATAAAATGCTGCATACCAAAGTCTATAATAGACTCTAATTTCAATATCACAAAAGACAATATCCATTTTGTCTTCTTCAATCGGTTTGACCAAATTCCATTCGGTTAGACTAAATCCTTATTTATCCAAAAACTATAGTTCTCAGTACTAATTGTACTGAATTGAACAGGTTCTTACTGAACCCTAAAATGAAATTTTATTTTTTCTATTTTTTTTAAACATTTATTTAAGAGGTAATTATTATGATTGCAAAAATACAGTCATTGAGTTGGTTTCGAGGACACAATTGGGTTCTCAGTTGTTTAATTCTATGTACTTTTATTATAAGTACAGCAAATATAGAAGCCAAGCCAGACTGGAAAAACATATGGAAAAAGATTAAAGGTCCTGTAATGGCAGATCTTAGAGGTTGCTTGGATGCATTCCCGTCGAGTAATTGGGTAGATTATGCAATTAGTGGTGGTGCTGGTACAATTGATCATCTTCTTACAAAAGGGGTTGTTTATCCAATTCAAAATCCTGAATTATTTATGAATTTAGAAAATTCTTCAGATAGTGCTGGAATTTTACATAACATAATATTAAGAGAATATTTTAATGAAGGTAACACCACAATCAGCGGATTGCATTATATGGATTTTATTAAAAGAAAATCGCAATCATGGGGTATTAATTATAACATAACAGTAAGTGAGATTGATAAGATTATAGAACTTACTGAACAAACTGGAGAGAATAATGAGGATTATGTTGATTATTTAGTACCTGGCTTACCTACAGATATTGACACAACTACTTTTAAATTAATGATAGCTCAATTACTTAATAATTTAAGTGATAATGGTTACAGGATGGGTTGGGATAACGAAGTTGTACTTGCTACAAACAATTATTTGAAAACTTTAAGTACTGAGAACAAATTAGTTATGGGATGCTTCTTTGCTGTATTACGCTATAGTACTGCATATCATTGGGGAAGTTTAAATTCGGAGAAAGCTGATTTTATTCGAATTCCAAGTGAAGGAATAAAAAGAGATATTTTTGGAGCATTAGTTGGAGCTTCTTCTAATGGTATCTGGGCTGGTCCTGAAGGAAATGGCGGCTGTACTGGTGCAGGTCTATTATCTGCTAAAAGGTTACTTTCTTACTTAAATAATTATAATTTCCCTGTCGAACCAAATATAACTTTCGATTCTAAAAATCCATTTGATAGTGTAGGTCTCATACACAATAGAATTTTAAATGAATATATTGCAGAGGGTAATAAGACTATTAATGCTCAAATGTATTATGATTTTATTGAAAAAAATAAAAGTAAATGGGGTCTTGATTCTACACCAACAGTTAGTGAATATCAAGCATTATTAGACACACCTTATCCTCCAAATGAGAGTACACGTGATTTATTATTATACATGCATAATTATTTAAATATAGGAATCGATTTTGAACAATTTGATGATTTAGTTACTCGAATAATGCAAGAAATTGAAAACAATAATCCTATAGAAGCAGATAGAATAATTACTACTGAAGGTAATGATTATATAAATTCTATTGACCCTGAATTTAGACCCCAAATAGCAATTTTTTTCTCCGTTTATCGGCATTCAATGGTGTTTTGGCGTGACACACGTTATTTGAGCACTCCACAATCTCGACTGAATCTTGGGTTAGGCGGTAGGTTTTATTGTAACAACGTTTTCTCAATCTGTAAAATGAGAATACCAGGACCGTTTGAGCCATGGGAATTTCAAGGTCAAATGGTATGGGCAAATTTGGATAAAGACAAATTAACAATTGATTTTACAGAATATAATGGTGAACTTGATACTGCTTTAAATTTAACTGAAGACCTAAGACTAGACTATGATGTTGCTAAAACACTAGGTGGTGAGAATTTATTAATTAAAGCAGGAACTTATGAAATTGATTACTCAACTAACAAGTATGGTACAGTAATTATGTCATGTATTTCAAATGGTTATGGTGCTTCTTGTGAGTTAGCAAGAGGTTCTAATTGCGATCCAGGAATGGGTGCGTGTCTTGTAATGTTTCCAACAGATAAAAGTCCAAAACAAATTCCATTTGTAATCACAAATTTGGATACAAAAAACAAAGCTAAGATAGAATTTCTTTCTGAACTTGATCAAGAAGGTGACATATTCAATATAGACAAAGATATTGAACTCGGAAGTGAGCTTTCTATTTTATTAGGTGGGAAAAAGAAAAAGATAATCGGTCATTCTTATCCCATTGATTACTCAACAGGACATGGTTTCGTAATAGTTGATTTAAATGAAACTATAACAGGAGTTAATGATGACAATATTGAAAATACTGATTGTTTAAATTTACCTGGAACTTCAATTATCTATTTTGATTTAATGGGTAAACAGATTGAAAAAGAAAATCTAACTCATAATGGCCTTTATTTCCAAGTAATTCAATGTGCTAGTGGGGAAAGACAAGTACTAAAATTTATTGGTGGAAAATTATCTAACTAAGTCTTTTCTAAAGACAAATTCACATCAAAAAAGCCGCTCAGCATAGCAATATGTTGAGCGGCTTTTTCTTTTTATCTTTGCTTTCTCTTACTTCCTATTATTCCCTCTTTCCCAGCTTATCACGCCAGAATCAGTGGAAACATTAGAAACCTCGAACCAACCTAGTGCTTTGCTGCCGTTGCTGTTCTGATTCGTAATATTAGTAGGCAGATTAGTCGGTGGCTTTGCAAATAGTCCACCATTATTCAATTGATCTTCTAGTATGGTTAGAAACTCAGCAAAGTCCTGTGAGATACTATATAGTTGAACACCAACTTTCTCGCCAACTTCGGCGAATTCTTGTCCATCTGGTGGTCCTGCAAAACTTCCTCCCGGTGATATAGACCCGCGAATAGGTAGTATAAAAGGAATATTATCAGTCTTAGAACCTCTACCAGTAGAGCCATCATAAGCTACAGTTAGCCTAGTAGATAACTTATTCAGTTCACCATTTCTAGTTCCCCTTACCCAATAAGCATCACCTAGTCCTGGGCTGTCGTATGCCCAAAATTGGACTGCCCATATAGAATCAACATCACCAAATGGCAATTTCTCACGCTTCCAAGTTATAGAATCTATTGCTGGGACTTGTCTTACTGTACTTTTGGAGGTGAATACTTCATTGTTATAAGTTACTTTTAGGTAATACTCTCTTCCCACTACCAAATTGCTCAATGATGAATCTAGTTCATATTTGCCATCTGTATCAGGTGTTTTGAAAGTATAATTATTGCCGTCGCTATCTGTCAACTCTACCAAAGCGTTCGTAATAGGAGTTACAGAAGCCGCATCGAAATACTCGCCCGATAAAGTCAATCGCACATATTGTGGTTTATCCATATTGGTAAGTATAGCATCGACTGTTAATTGTGGCTTCCCGTCATTCAGATCTACATCTATCACATCTTCACAAGAAGCGAATAGCATGGCTGAAAATAGTATTAATATTAATTTTTTCATATTAGTCGTTTATTAGTTTATCTACATCAAAATTGAAATTATAAGAGATAGCCGGAACTATCGAGCCAAACACCGCAAACCTAACTGCTTCAGTTACCCTCGGATTGTCTTCATTGTTACGGAAGTAAACAGAGTAAGGGTTCTTTCTATTATATACGTTATAAATCGAGAACACCCATTTGCCAGTCCACCAATCGCCAGACTCATCTTCTGGGTCATAAGTTAGAGATAAATCCAATCTATGAGTCATTGGTATTACGTAATTATTTCTTGAATCATTGGAATTATGTGGAATATAATATTCTTGTAATTCAAATCTATTAGTCGGGAAAGTAGCCGGTGTACCTGATGAAAGGATGAAATTAGCCGACAAACTCCATGTTTTAGATAAGTCGTAGAATGCAACTATACTCAAGTTATGAGTTCTGTTGAATCTAGCTGGGAACCAATCGCCTCTGTTGATACCTTCTACTTGTCTTTCTGTTCTTGCTAATGTATAACTAATCCAACCCGTTAGGTCGCCACTGTTCTTCTTTATATAAAATTCAGCACCATAAGCTCTACCATCACCATTCAGAAAGTCGGCTTCTAGATTTTCATTGAGTAATAAATCGGCACCGCTTATATACTCAATCTGGTTTTTCATATCCTTATAATATACTTCTACCGAAGTCTCCCACATGTTATCATCGAAGTTCTTGAAGTAACCCAATGCTACTTGGTCTGCAAGTTCTGGTTTGATATTATTAGTAGTTGGAGTCCATACATCCAAAGGCGAAGAAGCCGCAGTATTAGAAACGAGATGGACATATTGTGCCATTCGGTTATAACTTGCTTTTAGCGAGCTTTCTTTGTTTAGTTGATATTTAACTGAGAACCTAGGCTCTAAATTAAAATAATCCGCAATATTAGCATAATCAGCGAATTTCTCTTCTCTTATTAGTGGTTTTGAGATTCCTATCGTTGTATCTCCGTAATAATAAGCAGTACCAGGCCCCATATAAGTATAATACGAACCTCGTAACCCATACTTAAACGACAAATCATCAGTAGCTTCTAACTCTTGACCTACATAAGCTGCTAGTTGTCCTGCAAATTGATTATCTAGGCTAATCGGTACCGAAATACCATCACTAATGCCTTCAGCATTGCCGGGTGTAAAGTTATAGTGTATAGCTTCAATTCCAAAATCAATATTGTTTTTCGGGGTGAAGAAATAGTTCAAATCGTATTTCACTGATTGTGTTACTATGTTCGCTTGCCACTTGAAAACATCTATATCATCTTCACCAAATTGCAATTTGTAGTCATAGTTACTATAGTAATATGTTAGGTTAGAAAATAGTTTATCACTGAATAGGTGATTCCATCTAGTAGTGAAAGTCTCACTTCCCCAATCGAATCCAAACCCAGCACCGAATACATCTCTACCGAAATAACCAGATGCGAATACTGTGTTATTCTCATCTACTTTCCAGTTCGTCTTGGCAGTCAAATCATAGAAATAGAATTTACTATCTTTCAAACCTTCATCTAAGAATGGTTTTGCTAATACATCTACATAAGATCTACGAGCAGCCACTAGGAAAGATAATTTGTCCTCTATGATTGGACCTTCGATAGCCAATCGACTAAATATAGCTCCAACACCACCATCTATGTTGAACTTTCTACTATTCCCCTCTTTCAATCTTACATCTAGTATGGATGACAAACGTCCACCATAAGCAGATGGAATACCACCTTTTACTAGCTTAACATCTTTCACAGCATCAGGATTGAATACAGAGAAGAATCCGAATAAATGCGAGGAGTTGTAAACTGGAGCTTCATCGAGAAGGACAAGGTTTTGGTCTATACCACCACCTCTCACATTGAAACCTGTAGAACCTTCTCCTACGGAGCCAATACCTGGTAATAACTGTATTGATTTTACAACATCAGTTTCACCCAAAAGAGCAGGCATACGTGTAAGTGTTTGAGCACTAAGCTCTATCGTACTCATCTCTATAGAAGTAACGTTGTTATTCGCTTTCTGTGCAGTTACTAATACTTCATCAGATAATAAATCAGAAGTACCTAGCTCAAGATTGATCTTTGTGTCTTTATTCAAATTGATTGTTTTTTCTAATTTCTCATATCCGATATATGATGCGATTGCAGTGTATTTGCCCTTTGGAATGGTAAGCGAGTAAAATCCGTAAGCATTAGTCACGGCTCCGAATTTTGTCTCTTTGATGCTAATAGTAGCACCTATTAAGCTCTCCCCTGATGATTTATCTTTTACATAACCGCTGAGTGTAAATTCCTCTTGCGAGAATAGACTCATAAATGGTATCAAAAAAGATAAAAGTATTATTCGTTTCATCGATCTCTTTATTTGTTGATTATATTTTTACCCTTTGACGGTATGCTATTGATTTTGGTTTATATATCAATCAATTTTAACTATTAAAATTTTTTATATAATATATAAACAACTCCCAATTATCTATTAAAGTCATTTGGCACAAGTCTTGATAGCACATAAGTATGAAAAAACTAATACTATATATAATTGCTCTAGCAGTTATTACGATTTCTGCTACTTCGCAAACTCTTAGAATAGAGAGAACCGATGTGGATACTGCTAGATACGGACATGTAACAGCTAATTTCAAATTTGGAATTGATATTTACATAGATGAAATAGAGAATGTGAATAGTGCTTCGTTCCAATTGCAATGGAATTTTGGTGATTATGTCCACTTTTCTGGATATAAAATCGGTGATTTTGGCGATAATGGTACAGTTTATATTACCAATCCAAAATTAATACCCGGTACTGGCGACAAGTTTATGAACGTTGGTATTTTTTCAGGTACTACTGTCGGTGAAAATGACTTTGACAACCCTAAAATACTCCACCTCGAATTTGCTGTATCTAATGATATACCTAATAGGGAAGCCCTTATATTCACTTTTGTGAATTTCTATGCAACTGCATTCATTGAAAGTAGCCAAACAAATGTTGAAATATCAAGTGAACCATTGGAACTTAATATACATAGTTTTATCAATGTATGGCCTGGTGATAGTAACAATGATGGCTTAGTAGATACTAGAGATTACAATCAGATAGGTCTTTATTTCGAAGGGAATTCTATCCAAAATGATGGAAGAACTTTCAAACGTAAGAACTCTACAATAATGTGGACTGGACAGAAAGTATTAGTCTGGGATAATGCTGATGCGACTTTTGCTGATTGCGATGGAGATGGTGTCATTACAGTAGCAGACGGAATGGTTGTATTTCACAATGATAGCAAAACTCATAATGAGGGAACTGGGCTATCAGGCGAGAATACAGAATCAGGTCTAACAGAATTCATAGATGAGTCAAAATACAGAAAAATTCCTATTTTTAGCTCAGTTAATAATGGCTATAGAGCTATGACAGCGAAAGCAATTTTGCCAAGTGGACTCAGTATCAAATCAGTAATTGCTGGTGATTTATTTGAAGGAACTGATGCTCACATTATTAAGACTATCAATGATGATAAATTAGAGTTTACTATCGGTAGTTTCGAAAGGAACTTTCAGATAAACAAATCTGGAATTATAGCATATCTGCTTGTAGAAAGTGATGTGGAATTAACTAAGCCGATAATAATAGAAAAAGCTACAATTCTGAACAATGAAAACAGATTAATCCCTGCTAGTATAACTACTGGTGTAGATGCAGCAGATATAGATGATATAGACGTTTCAATAGATAATAGTGACATACATATAACTATCCCTCAATTAGCTAATGAAGTAATGCTTTATAATATAAACGGTAGATTAGTAAAGCAGTCAAATAAAAAATCTAAAACATACAATTTTCAAAATGATTTGGAATCTGGTACGTATCTATTATTAATCGAAAATGATAAAGTATGTATAAAGACAATACAAATCCTAAAATGATTAATATTGTGCAATAAGCTAAAAGCTAATGCAGCACAGAAAGGAATAATACCGTAAGAAGCCCTGTTTATCGGGGCTTTTTTTATTTGGCACATCAATTGTATCCTTTATAACAAAGGAAGCTAATATTCAGGATGAACTATTTTTTTCGATATATAATTGCCATTGCGGTATTTTTCTTGCTCTCAACCACTATGGTAGAGAAAGCATCCGCACAACAACAACAACCGCAGGGTATATCACTACCCAAACTTTCAGTTAGCGTTGACGGTTCCAATGACAAGAATGATTTAGTCTTAACTTTGCAAATACTTGGTGTAATCACAGTATTAGCATTGGCTCCTTCCATTCTTATAATGATGACCTGTTTTACCCGGATAATTGTCGTGTTCAGTTTTCTGAAGCAGGCATTGGGTACTCACTCGCAACCTCCGAATCAGCTACTAACTGGCTTGGCTCTATTCCTCACGTTCTTCGTTATGCAGCCAGTCTTGGACGAGGCAAACGAGAAGGGAATACAACCCTATATGAGTGACCAAATAACTCAGGATGAGGCATTAGATGCCGTTATATTGCCATTCAGAAATTTCATGCTAAAGCATACTAGAGAAGCTGACCTAGGTTTATTTATAAAGCTTAGTGGTAAAAACAAACCAAATGATATTTCGGAAGTTTCCACTTGGAGTGTTATCCCAGCATTCGCAATTAGCGAACTAAAGACTGCGTTCCAAATAGGGTTCTTACTATTCATTCCTTTCTTAGTCCTCGATATGATAATAGCCAGTATATTGATGTCGCTCGGTATGTTCCTTTTGCCTCCGCAATTAATATCGCTACCGATAAAAATACTGCTGTTCATACTAGTCGATGGCTGGTATTTGGTAATAGATTCTCTAATGAAAAGTATAATGCAACAATAGGTGATAAAATGACTGATCAAATGGTAACAGAAATAGCAGGAAAGGCATTTTACTATATTATGATAGTAAGTGGACCTATTCTATTAGTATCATTAGTTGTGGGATTAATCATTTCAATTTTCCAAGCGGCTACATCTATATCTGAGCAAACTCTAACGTTCGTTCCTAAAGTAATAACAGTATTCCTAGTTACTATTCTAATATTTCCATTTATGATTTCTAGTATGAAGACATTTACTATTGAGATGTTTTCAATGATAGAAAAAATGGGTCCATAGGTGATTCTATGTTAGATTCACTCACCCTATTTTATTTGGAAGGGAAGTTTGTCATAGGTCTGCTTATACTTGTACGTGTAAGCGGCCTTTTTACGACTGGTCCATTCTTCAAAAACTCTGCGATAGTACCGCAGATGAAGATATTCCTAATACTAATGCTTTCAGTGATTATAACCTCTGCTTTTTGGCAAGAACAACCCGAAATTGGACTAAATGTTTTCAATCTAGTAATGCTCGTAATAAAAGAGTTTATGGTCGGAGCTCTGCTGGGTTTCGTTTCCAATATCCCATTTACTGCGGCTAGGTTTGCCGGTGGTCTTGTGGATATGGAAATGGGCTACCAAACAGGAGCATTATTCGACAGAGAAGCCTCAACACCTACGCTAGTTGGTGAGTTCAATGAGCTAATATTATTAATGCTTTTTTTAATTATGAATGGGCATCATTTTCTAATCGAAGGTCTATACTATAGCTTCAAAGTGCTACCACTCGATACTATGGTATTCACCCAAACGACGTTCGATATACTAGTTGGTACTGCTGTTTCTATATTTATACTTGCAGTCAAACTCGCATCACCTCTGCTGATAGCACTATTTCTGACCAACCTAGGATTAGCACTATTAGCTAGAGTAGCACCGCAAACTAACGTATTCGTGCTGAGTTTCCAGATGAAAGTAATGATAGGTCTAATCATGTTAACTGTGTCATTACCAGCGTTCGTAATGATTAGCAAAAACGCCTTATCAGTCGTACAAGGTGATTTCATTGATGTCTTGATTTCCCTAAACCCTATGAGGGTACCTTAATGGCTGAGAATAAGGAAGGCCAAGAAAAAACCGAGTCCGCAACCCCCAAGCGGCTCGATGAGGCAAAAGAAAAGGGACAGGTCTCCAAGAGTACCGATATAACCACTTCGGTTATGGTTCTCATAGGTGGTATGTCGCTATTCGTAGTTGGAGCGAGTATATACCCGCAAATAATCAGATTCTTCGATTATTCTTTCCGTAATGCTTGGAGTATAAAGCTAACCGAAGACAATATTCTTAAAATGTATCCTGATTTGATTACATTTATTGCTTCCCTTATACTACCACTTTTAGTACTCTTTTTTTTCCTAATACTTGCTGCCGAGATAAGCCAAGTCGGGTTTACAGTAGCCACAAAAAAATGGACAGACCCAGAGACTTATAAGAAGATATTCAAAATAGGTTCGGGTTTGAAGCGGATATTTTTCAGCTCACAGTCATTTTTTGAACTACTAAAAAGTGTAGCAAAAGTCATACTACTAGGTGCTGTTATTATGTGGATAGTATATGATGACTTAGAATCGATAGTCACTATTCCACTTCAAAACTATACTGCTTTAATCGAATTAATGGCGGATTTGAGTTTTAAGATAATACTTGGAGTTGGTCTGGCGTATATAGTAATAGCTGTCAGCGATTTGATGTTTCAGAAATGGAAACACAAAGAAGATATGAAGATGACCAAGCAAGAAGTAAAAGATGAAACAAAGCAATCAGAGGGTGACCCTCATGTCAAAGGTAAGCTAAAAGGATTAATACGTTCTAGATTCAGAAAGATGATGATACAAAATGTAGCCGAAGCAGACGTAGTAATCACAAACCCTACCCACTTTGCTGTTGCCCTCAAATATGACAATAATAATATGGGTGCTCCAAGAGTAGTAGCCAAAGGTGCCGATTTCCTAGCTGCTAGAATAAGAGAAGTAGCAAAGGAAAATGGAGTACAAATAGTAGAAGACCCACCACTAGCACGAACACTTTTCTTCAATGTCGAAATAGACATGGAAGTCCCAGAAAACCTATACAAAGCCGTAGCCCAAGTACTTGCTTACGTATTCTCCCTGAAAGGTAAGAGAGGGTAAGGCAAACCGCCTAAGAGAAGCAATGTCATTGCGAACGAAGTGTGCCTGCCAAGCCGAAGGCATGGGCAATCTCCGATTGTCAGCCAGAAAACCCAACATCTTCAATAAGTAGTTGGACATTTACCACAGAAATTCGTAATTTGAACAACTACTATCCGTATGGAATGGAATTACCAGGTGGTGCTTATTCGGCTATCGGTAACTATACCTACGGTTACAATGGTATGGAGAAGGACGATGAGTTGAAGGGAAGTGGGAAGCTATACTCTACACTATTCCGT
>Ga0172380_10002247_pt1 | contig 30578 bp, 32 predicted proteins | sample Leawe162metaG_FD_119747 | JGI IMG/M metagenome (GOLD analysis project Ga0172380, IMG submission 119747) | Leachate microbial communities from a municipal landfill in Southern Ontario, Canada - Leachate well 162 metaG | ecosystem: Engineered > Solid waste > Landfill > Unclassified | place... | reverse complement strand
TTAAGCGGGCCAGCTGATAAATCTTAGACAATCCTTATCAGCATCGGAGTTGTCGCACCCCGGCATTTCGTCGCCCAATCCAATCCCACCGGGACGAGGAAAGGTTGGACGAGCGGCCTGGTTAGGCTGCTACTGGAACTGCTTCGTTGGCAGTTGTGTTTCGCCACCGGATTAACGAGGTAGATGGCGCCTCGGCCTGCCGTACTGTAGGCTCTTCCCTGTCGAAGCCACGCGCCCCCACATATTCGGTTGTTAACGTGCTTTGCGGGCACCTGATTTCATAGCCCGCTCCACTATACGCTCTGTCTCGCGCCTGGCGATAGTATCGCGCTTGTCGAACTGCTTTTTGCCCCTGCCTACACCTATCTCCAGCTTTGCGAGCCCGTTTTTAATATATATCCGCAGAGGCACCAGAGTCAAACCTTTCTGGTTGGCCGTCTGCTCCAATTCGGCTATCTGGCTGCGGTGCATCAGAAGCTTTCGCCGCCGGTCCGGCTCATGCGTATTGAACCCACCCGCCTGGTATGCGGATATATGCGAGTTATGCAGCCATAGCTCGCCCTTCTCGGGCCTGGCATAGGCGTCCTTGATGTTGACCCGTCCCATCCTGACGGACTTGATCTCGGAGCCTTTAAGCGCTATGCCGGCCTCGTAGCTTTCCAGGATGTGGTAATCATGGTAAGCCTTTTTGTTTACCGTAATCGTCTTTTCATTATTCATATATGTTACAATTCTACCGCTGCCAACGCCTTAACTACACGTGAGGAGGGGAAGTTAATGACGGGTATCCGCGAGAAAATGTGGCTTATTATAGCAGCATTGCTGGCAGTTTTCCTCATCACCGGAATAGTTTATTTTTTCATCCGCCTCTCCAGCCTCCAGCCGACCGAGATAGTCCTGAGCGACTTTAAACAGGCCGATATCAACGGCGATATATGCATAAGCGGAAGCGTGGCCCGGCCAGGCATCTACACAACCCGGCCGGGCGATACGCTGACGGCGCTCGTTTCGTCGGCAGGCATCTCAGATAACGCCGACATCAGCGGGATATCGATCTATGTGCCGGCAAAGGGAGAGACGAATCGACCACAGAAGGTGGACATCAACCGCGCGGACACCTGGCTGCTGCTGGCCTTGCCCGGCATAGGCGAAGGAAAAGCTGCACAGATCGTCGAATACCGAACCGCCAACGGCCCTTTTCGCAGCGTGGATGACCTGCTTAAAATCAAAGGCTTCGGAAAGTCCGCAGTCGATAACCTGCGCAGCTTCGTCTCAACAGGTGAGTAAACCGATATGCCCCTTCTATACGTCAGCATCGCCTGGATAGCCGGCATATTTGCAGGCTCAATCTTCACCACCCCTGTCTGGCTGCTGGCACTACCCTTGCCCGTTATACCGCTGATCATTCTGATGCCCGGGCGCCGCAGACCGCTGGCATTGCTGGCCGCCTGCCTGCTGGCTTTTCCCGCCGGCGCCCTGCTCTATAAATCGTCTCAACATACACTCGACGGCACGCACGTACAGTACTACAACGATCAGGGCCTTGTATCCCTGGAAGGAATCATTGACGACCAACCTGAGGTGAAAGGCAGTTCGCTGGAGTTCAAGCTCGCTGCAAACAGTATCAACATAGCCGACAATTCTTCGCCAATCACAGGAGGCGTGCTGGTCAGATTGCCTTTTTATCGCTCTCTCCGATACGGCGACATGCTTCGATTGAGCGGCAGGATGGAAACTCCGCCGCAACTCGAAGATTTCGATTATCGTGATTACCTGGCAAACAAGGGCATTTATTCGATCATGAATTACCCGGCGGTGACCATAATCGGCACGGACAAAGGATCGCCCATACTGGCCTGGATCTACGGCCTGCGCGATAGCCTTTCAGACGGTCTATTGTTATGTTTGCCTGAACCGCAGAGTTCACTGGCGCGCGCGATACTGCTGGGGATGCGAGGGAGCCTGCCTTACGACCTTCTGCAGTCTTTCTACGCAACCGGCACCACTCACCTGATCGCTATCTCCGGCATGAATTTGACCATACTGCTCGGCATGGTGCTGGCCATGACCATCTGGTGCTTCGGTAGAAAAAACAGGGCTTACTTCTGGATATCGCTGTCCTTTATCTGGCTTTACACCGTACTTACGGGCATGCCGGCAAGCATGGTCAGGGCGGCAATCATGGGCAGCGTGTTCCTGTTAGCGGAGTTGCTGGGGAGGCAGCGCAACGGCCTGGCAGCCCTGGTGCTGGCGGCTGCGCTGATGACCGCAGTGGAGCCACACGTTCTGTGGGACGTCAGTTTTCAGTTGAGTTTCCTGTCCATGCTGGGCCTGGTGCTCATAGCTCCTCAATTAATCGAGTTCGCCAGCCCGCATATGCCGGTTCGGCAAAGCAGGAATATTATATGGATGAAAAAAATCATCATTATCAGCTTCGCGACCACACTGGCTGCGGTAATAGCGACCTGGCCTATGACGGCGCTCGGATTTCATTCCTTTTCCATCGTGAGCGCACCTGCCACCTTCTTCTCCATGCCTTCCTTCCCGGGCATTATCATCACATCACTGCTCACGGCCGCAGCCGGCCTGGTCTGGACGCCCATGGGAACGATGCTGGGCTGGATCGACTGGCTGTTCTTATCGTATTTCCTGCTCGTGGTCCAGATATTCAGCTCGATACCGGTAGCCTACATCCGCGACATCGCGTTACAGCCCTGGCAGGCCATAGCTTACTATATTGCGCTGGGCCTGATCCTGGCCGGTATTAAATACAGGCAGCATGTCAGTACCTTTATTAAATCGTGGAGGGACAAAGCGCGGCAGGCGGCAGGCGCTCTGAAGTCGATCAACTTCAAACCGGTCATCTACCCTGCGCTGGCTGTTCTGCTGGCAAGCAATATACTTGTTTGGACCGCCGTTTCCCTGTTGCCGGACGGGAAGCTTCACGTAATCATTCTCGACGTGGGCCAGGGCGAGTGCATATTAGTCAGGACTCCGGACGGCCGGAATATACTGATCGATGCCGGCCCCGACCCGGCGTCAGCCTGTGTTCAACTGGGTAAAAAGCTGCCGTTTTGGGACAGGCAGATCGATATGCTTATCCTGACGCAGCTTCAATCCGACCACATAGCCGGCGCGCTTGAACTGCTGAAACGCTACAACGTTCGTTCTCTATCTCTTCCTCCCACCACCAGTAAAGCCGTACTGCCGCATGAAATCGTTCAAACTGCATATGATCGAAGGGTCGCTACACACACACTTGCCTGCGGCAAGCAGTTAGACGCCGGCAGCAACCTCCGCCTGACGGTGCTCAATCCCCCGGAAGAACCTTTCAAAGGCACTGAAGACGACATCAACAATAATTCCATTGTAATCAGAATTACCTACGGAGAAGTCAGTTACCTTCTCTGCGGCGATATCGGTATGGAGGCCGAGCAGTACATGGCCGGCAAGAGAGCAGACCTGCAAAGCGACGTCCTCAAGGTTGCACACCACGGAAGCAAAGGATCGAGCTCGGATGAGTTCCTGACCATCGTTGATCCTGCATCCGCTGCCATATCCGCCGGCGCGGTCAACCGTTTCGGTCATCCCAGCCGGGAGACGATTGAACGGCTATCGGCTAGAGTGCCGGAGGGCAATATCTTCATTACAGCGGTTCACGGCAATATCGAGTATGTCACCGACGGGCGGAGGCTGTGGGCCGTAACCGATAAACCCGCGCCTTCTTCGCCCTGATATACACCATGCGCGTGATTTCAAGTATAATTGCTACAGACAATAATTTATATCATGTATATTTCACCGCATTATTCATATGAGGGGCGGGGTAATATCGAGAGGAGTAAAAAATGAGCGAAAGATTGGCCATCTTTATAGATGGCAGCAACCTTTACCACTCGCTGAAAAACAACTTCAAACGTTTCGATCTCAATTTCGGTGAGTTCACCAGGAAGCTGTGCGGCAGCAGGCAGTTGATACGCACCTACTACTATAACGTGCTGCAGGAGTCCAACAAAGGATCCGAGGGCTCCCGCGAGCAGCAGGAGTTTTTAGAGACGCTACGTAAAACGCCCTACCTGGAGTTGAGGCTGGGCACCACCAAGCTTTCACAGGGTATTCCGGTCGAACGTGGCATAGACGTAATGCTGGCCACCGACCTGCTGTATTTCGCCGCCAACAATACTTATGATACGGCCGTGCTGGTCAGCGGAGACTCGGACTTCAATTACACGGTGCAGACTGTGAAAAATATGGGCAAACACGTGGAAGTAGCCTATTTCGAGAACGCCGCATCCAGGGACCTGATTAATTCGGCTGACTTTCTGCATCAGCTCGACAGCAAGTTTTTCACATCCCTCTGGACCTCGGGACAACGAAAACATATCCGGAGAAAGCCCCGCTACAGGAGGCAGGCTGCCGTGGCAATCGCTAATTCCCCTTCGACTGAAGACCAGGGAACCGCTCAACAAGAGCTTCTCTGATCGCCGGACATTCGGAATACACCTGCTGGAGAGTAACCTCTTCCCCACCTGCCCTCAGCACACGTACGTCCTGATGTCGTTCTACTAAAAAATAGGCGGGCTGCCTGTAAGCGTAAAATGAAACGATTCCTCCGATATTTGCCCAGGTTAAAGTCGACCTTACTATCGGTGTCAGCTTCACTCCCGAAACCTCGCGCGCCTCTTCACAGCTGACTATCTCTTTATGCATGAGCCTCCAGCCACTATCTTCCGCATCCGTCGAAATTCAGGAGAGAGCGCAAAGCCCAGGCATGGTACAAGCACATGAATGGGACGGACCTGCAGATCACCATGTATATCCCCCTCCAGAAAAAGGTCTTCCTCAAAAACGGGCTGAATTAAGACTGTGCCATCGAACCTCTGATTTAAATACAGAACAGGCGCAATCAGCAGTCCCGCCAGCATGCCGGTATAATAATCGTCCCCCAGGCTTACCCTTAAATCCGATTGAACGGATTGCACTTTCACACGCCGGTATATTCGTTTGACCAGTAGTTTGACCTTTGCTCCAAGACCTTTGACCTGCGCAGCTTCTATCATACTGGACATCCCTGAATTGCCTGTTTTTTGGGTATCAGATCCGGCCCGCTTTTCTCTCCGCGCACGTCCAGTCGATACTTCCCACGAAAGAAGGCCGGAAAGGAATTGAATACGCGCGTTGAATATTGCGCCGCCATGGAAGCTGGCCGACAGCCGGATCCCCAGCGGAAGCACCAGCAGCAGAATTATAAGGGCAAATACTGCAAGACCGATGATAAGCGGGGCCAACGATTACTCCTTCTTGCGTTCACCCCACCTGTCAGCGATCTTTTCAACCACGCCGGGGACCTTTTCACCCAGCTTCTCAAGAGCTGCGGCCACGCTGCTCTTAATAGGTTCTATGCGCACCCCTTCCTTATCTATGACAATTATGGCGATCGGCCTCATACCGCCTGCGCCGCCTGTTCCGCCCTTCAGGCCGTCACCGCTCTGTTTTGCATCAGACTTTCCCGCACCTCCCGCCGCGCCGAAACCGAACCCCATACTGAGCAAAGGGATAAGCGTTGTTTCACCTACCGTGATGGGTTCACCGATGACCGTTTTGCTGCTGAGAACTTTCTCGATTTGACTGATGGTAGTCTTCACCATGTTTTCAATATCTTCCATAAAATCGCCCCCTTAACAAAGGACTATTCTCACTATAACTCTGCTCGCTCATTATTCTACATCAGTCAGAGATCGCAGAGCGAAGCAATTAATTACATCACTTCGTCGCGTGATATATCTCGAGATTGCCGATGTCGATCCACTTCTCCTCAAATGGATAGACCTTCACAGTGTCAATACCGACAAGGTGGGTGATAAAAACACCCAGGTTATCCCTGAGAGATTTATCGCAGAACGTACTGATGATGGGAAATACCCTGGGCGGCAATATCCAGCAGGCCGTGGCTACGAGGCTGGTCTTGGGCATGGCGGGCTTTTCCTCAAGCTCGATGATGCGGTCGCCTTCGATCTTCACCACGCCATACTGCGTAGCTTTAGAAGGGTGCCCGACATCATATACAGCCACGAAAACATGCCGGCCGTCGTATGCAGCCAGGAAGTTGGCCAAGTCGAACTCGAAATAATTATCGGCGCCGAAAAGCAGCAGGTCCTCTGTAATATTTTTCTTCTTTATCCAGTAGTTAAGCGAACCGATGGCGCCCAGCTTCTCATCATCCGATTTGACGTTCTCGACACAGATAGTTATATCACGGTCTTGCTTCCTACCCCACTTCCGAAAATCATGCTCAAATTTCATATTTACGTTAACAAGTATCTCGATGTCCCGGGGTATCTTGTCCACGATATGGTTGATCATAGGTTTGCCTTTATAGGGTAAAAGCGCTTTGGCCTGGTTCATCGTCAACGGGTATAGCCTCGTACCAAAACCACTGGCCAGGATCAAACATTTCATCTCAGCATACTCCTTAATGACCAAAAGGGCTGATTCGAATTCGCATTTTACTCCACCGCCATCCTGTAATCAATTATAATTGTATAAGTTGTTTACCAAGGATTTGAGTATTTAATGAGCGCCGCAATCAAACGAAACCGCCGTCTCACCCTTATCGGCGAGGGAGAGGTCGACCTGATGGGCAGATCCGTCGGTTACAGGTTGAAGCAAAGCCAGAGGACCAGGGGCATCAGGCTCGAGATACGCAGCGAAACAGGCCTGACGGTGGTTGTACCCGGGAGGTACACTCAGCGACAGGTCCTGGATATACTCCAGCAAAAAGCCCGCTGGATAATTAAACATCTGCCGAACAACGATCCGGTTCAGTTGCCATTGTTAATTCCCGAGCCCGGCCAGGGCGACAAGCTGTATTTCATGGGCAGGCCGATCGAAATCAGCATCAGCACTGCGAAATCGGCAACATCCTCGGCCGTACTGGATGGCCATAAACTGCTGGTCTCCACAGGAGCAAGGGACGGCGCTATGCCCCGAATCCTTGAGAAGTGGTACAGACAGCAGGCTGCGATGATCTTCAGGCAAAAGGCCGGTAACTTCCAGCAGGCTATGGGCCTGCACCACAACAGTATTTTCATACGCGGGCAGAGAACACGCTGGGGCAGCTGTTCGCCTGCAGGTAACCTGACACTGAACTGGAAACTGCTGATGGCGCCTGAAGAAATCATCGACTACGTTGTTATACACGAACTGACCCACCTCAGACATATGAACCATTCGAAAAAATTCTGGGACATGGTGGAGCAGTACTGCCCGAACTGGAGGAGATATCGAAAATGGCTTGTCACACACGAAGACGAGCTCAAGGCACGCGCTTCTTTTAAGCTATAATCTTGTATATCGTCACTGGAGGTAGCCATGAAAGTACATCATTACCGGGAAGTCGAAGCTGTTGAGGCCGCCGCCGGTGTGCGCATGCACATTGTGGCCGGACCGAAGGAGGGCGCTCCCAATTTCATCATGCGTGTCTTTGAGATAGAGCCGGGCAGCAATACCCCCTTTCATCAACACGATTGGGAGCATGAGATTTTTATACTTGAAGGACCGGCGGCGGTCAAACATAAGGACGGGGAGACTTCTCTCAAGCCGGGACACGCCATTTTTATACCGGCCAACGAAATGCACGGGATTCTAAATAAGGGAGACCTCACGGTCAAACTGATCTGCGTCATACCCAACGTAGATAAAAAATAATGGCCTTTCCAGATGTCCCTATCGTTTGACACAGGCTTCGAACAGGGTTTAACATATATCTTCGTTGTGTATTTGTCGACCTATGAGAGAAATTGCTGATGGCTGCTAAATCTTCCCTTGACAATAAACCGCTGGAGATCAGGTGGCACGGACGTGGCGGCCAGGGTGCAATCACAGCTGCCAAGATAATCGCTGAGGCGGCATATGCCAAAGGCTTCAAAGGAATAACGGCAGCACCCTCCTTCGGGGCCGAGAGGCGCGGCGCACCGGTCAGCGCTTCAACCCGGATATCCACTGAGCCTGTTCTGGTAGTATCGCAGGTCGAATATCCCCACATCGTAGTTGTACTCGATCATACGCTGCTCAAATACCCTGACGTAATACAGGGTCTGGGCAAAAACGGCTGGCTGATAGTAAATTCCCCGCTTTCGCCCAGGGAACTCGGTATAAAAGGGGAGTTCAATATAGCGACAGCCGATGCCACCAGGGTATGCCAGGACCTGGAACTGATTGTGGCAGGGCTGGTTATAGTTAATACAGCCATACTGGGAGCGCTGGTACGGGCCACGAAAATAGTGGATATACCGACCCTGGAAAAGGTTGTGCGCGAGCGTTTTTCGCGCAATACTGTGGATATCAACCTGGCCGCAATAAACAGAACTTACGAGATAACCAAGGTAGGCAAATAAGGTTTAGTATCATGGGTACCAGAGATTGCAGCCACATCTGCGATGAGTCGTCTCCCGGCATCGGCGAGGCGGGCAGGACCGGCGAATGGCGCACTCACCTTCCGGTCATAGACGACAAGCGATGCACTGCTTCAAAATTAAACAAGCCAACCTGCTTTCTCTGCTGGCTCTATTGCCCCGAGGCCGTTATGACTCGGTCGATACCGCCTTCTATAGACCTCGAATACTGTAAGGGATGCGGTATCTGCGCGCAGGTATGCCCGGTGCAGGCCATAACAATGGTTCCCGAAGAGAAAAAACTGGACTGACATTATGGCAGTACAAAGAAAATCAAACATGCACATACTTGACGGAAACCAGGCGGCCGCTATAGCGGCCAGGCTGAGCCGTGTGCAGGTCGTGGCCGCTTATCCCATCACTCCACAGACACCGCTCACCGAGAAGCTCTCGCACTTCGTGGAGGACGGCCAGCTCAAGGCCGAGTACGTGGCCGTGGAGAGCGAGCACAGCGCCATGGCGGTTTGCACCTCCGCCTCTATCGTAGGCGCTCGCACTTTCACTGCCACCAGCTCACACGGGCTGGCATACATGCACGAGATGCTGCACTGGGCTGCCGGCGCACGCCTGCCCATTGTCATGGCCTGCGTGAACCGCGCCATCGGCGCGCCCTGGAATGTTCTCAACGATCAGCAGGACTCGATCTCGCAGCGCGATACCGGCTGGATCCAGATATATTGCCGCAATAACCAGGACATCCTGGACACGGTTATACAGGCTTATCGCATAGCAGAGAGCGTTTACGTGCCCGTCATGGTCTGCTACGACGGATATATCCTTTCCCATACCGAGATGCCGGTCGACATACCCGAGCAGGTGGATGTTGACCGATACCTGCCGCCCTATAAGCCCCACACAACTCTTGATCCAGATAATCCCAAGAACTATAACCTGGTTACACTGGCCAATCCACGCGTGGGCGTAGACGGCAAACTCTGCCATGGATATATGGAACTCAGATATCTGCTGCAGGAAGCTCTGCAGAACTCCCGGGAGACGATTTTACAGGCAGGAAAGGAATTCAACGAAATATTCGGCCGCGATTACGCAAATATGTTCTGGGAAGACCGAAATGAGGATGCCGAGATCACCATCGTCGCCATGGGCAGCCTGGCCTCCGAAGCGATTGTAGCGGCTGACATGCTGAGAGAGGAAGGCATCAAGGTAGGTGTGCTGGGATTACGCGTGTTCCGCCCCTTCCCCAAGCAGGACGTTGTACAGGCTCTGCGCAAATCCCGCTTGATCGTGGTTTTCGATAAAAATATCAGCTACGGCTCGGAGGGCGCAACCTGCTCCGAGATAAAGTCGGCGCTTTACGGCACATATATCAACGCAGCCATCAGGAACTTCATCGTCGGGCTGGGCGGACGCGACGTGAAAGCCCGCGAGCTTGCCGAAGCGACAAAGAAAGCAATATCATCACTTAAAGAGACGGTGACCAACCCTGATTACCCCGAATGGATCTGCCACATTTAAGGAAAATCAAATTGAAAGCGAATGCCGTTAACCTGATCGAGAAAGAATGGATCTTACCGGGCAACCGCACCTGCCCCGGGTGCGCACTTTCACTGGCGTACAGACACACCCTGAAAGCACTCGAGGGACAGTGTATCGTAACGGTGCCTGCCAGCTGTGCGACCGTGTTGCACGGTATGTATCCCATAACAGCCGTGAATGTGCCATGTGTGAATACTCCTTTCGCTTCCACCGGCGCTTCTGCTACCGGGTTGGTGGCCGGGCTGAGGGCGCTGGGCAAGAAGGGAATAACCGTACTGGCATTCGCCGGAGACGGAGGCACACATGATATCGGCATACAGTCGCTGAGCGGCGCAGCTGAGCGCCAATATGATTTCATGTATATTTGCTATGACAACGAGGGCTATATGAACACGGGCAACCAGCGTTCGGGTTCCACGCCTCTAGGCGCCGTGTCGGGGACCACACCCATACTGGGCAAGCAGCAATACCAGAAAGACATGACGGCCATCATGGAGGCGCACGGCCTCCCCTACGTGGCAACCTGTTCGGCCTCCTATCCTCTGGACCTTTACGAGAAAGTTAAAAAGGCCAAGACCATCGAAGGAACCAGGTTCATTCATATTCACACTCCCTGCCCGCCCGGATGGCTCTTCCCCTTCAGCGACACCATTAAATTCGGCGAGATGGCGGTGGAGACCGGCCTGGTCGTGCTCTACGAGATCGAGGACAAGATATTCAGGCTGACCTCCGCCAGCGAATCACTGGCCCGCAAAGGAGGTAACCTGCAGCCCGTGCGCGAGTATTTCAAATCTCAGGGCAGGTTCAAGACCATAACCGAGGAACAGATCGACGAGCTCCAGCAATGGGTTAACGCCCGCTGGAAGCAGTGCCTTAACAGGGCCACCAACCTTTAACCTCAACCAGCCGATTAACCCTGATATAATCGCCCGGCTACCGAACCATTTTTATCACTGCTTGACAATCACCGCCTCATCTTGATAGACTGCATACAAATATCCCGCACACAAATTATTTGGTGCAGAACTATTTTGCGAGGTGTGAGATGGTTGATCAGGTCTACGGTAAACTGGCGGGCGCGATTAATGCCCGTTCTACTGCTTTCCCCGCCGTCAAATGCGATGAGTTTTACGACCTCGTGGAATTCTTATTCAACCCGGAAGAGGCGTCTATCTTCGTGGCCATGCCGCTTGAACTGAGCAGAGTTGAAGAAATAGCTGCCAACCTGCCCACCAAAGACCTGCAGAAGCTGGAGGGGCAGCTTGAGGTCATGGCCGACAAGGGACTGATACATATCCGGGAGAGGGACGGCGTGAAGCTGTACGAGGCCCTGCCCTTTGTGCCGGGCATTACCGAATTTCAACTCATGCGGGGAATAGTCGACGAGAGACATAAAAAGTTCGCTGCGCTGTTGAGGGATTACTCCAAAGCCATGATAAGGACCATGCTGTCGGCCGACGCTCCCCCTATGGAGTACTCGGCGCCCGGCCGCAAGGTGGCTGTGGATCAGGAGGTCGACAGCAAAAGCACGATCGTACCTCTGCATGAACTGAAGGAACTGCTGCTGAAAACGGAATATATCTCCGTGGGAACATGTATCTGCAGGCACCAGGGCGCCCTGCTGGGCAGACCGTCCGCCAAGCCGGTCAACAACTGCATGGTGCTGGGAGAATCCGCTAAATTTGCCGCTGAAAGGGGATTCACTACACGGCTGACTCAGCAAGAGGCCATACAGCGCATCGAGGAAGCGGAAGAAGCGGGCCTCATTCATACCTTCGCCAACAGCCCTGACAGGTTTACCAACCTGCTGTGCAACTGCTATAAGGACCTTTGTCTGATTACACGCATGACCAGCAAATCTCCCGCGCCCAGCACGGCGGTGAACGCACGGTACCTGGTCACGATAAAAGAAGATTGCTGCACCGGTTGCGAGGCCTGCATACCCAGATGCCAGATGGACGCTCTCAAGATGGTTGACGGTAGATTATTACGGGATGAGATACGCTGTATCGGCTGCGGCATCTGCATGTGGGTCTGTCCCACCGATGCACTTGAACTGAAGCCAAGGCCGGCCAGCAGAATTCCCCTGCGCGGTTGATTATCTCATATCACAATAATTACGGAGGATATTATGGTTGACGCTGTCTACGATAAACTGGCTGCCGCATTGAACGCCCGCGGGACGACCGTGCCTTCGATTGTCTGCCAGGAATATTATGACCTGGTGCAGTTCCTGTTCACACCCGAGGAGGCCGCAATTGCCTGCGCCATGCCCATTGAGTATGCGACTGTGGAAGAAATAGCCAAAAACCTGGGTACGAAGGATCTCGGGAAAGTTGCAGCACAGCTCGAGGTCATGGGCAATAAAGGCCTGATTCATATTAAAGAAAGCAGCGGAAAAAAACTCTATGAGGGATTGCCTTTCGTGCCGGGACTGATCGAGTTCCAGTTGATGAAAGGCATCGTCGATGAGCGCAGCAAGAAATGGGCCGTCCTGCTGAGCGCCTATTCCAAGGCGGTTAAACGGGAATTCATGTCCGGCAAGCCGATTAAAATCGAAAAATCAGTGCCTGGTAAGGTAATTAAGGTGGGGAAAGAAGTCAGGCAGCTCGCCTGCGTAATCCCCTACAAGGAGATGAAACAGCTGATACTGGATACAGAGCATATCGCCGCGGGGACCTGCGTATGCAGACACCAGGGCAACCTGCTGGGCAAACCAAGCTCAGAACCCATGGGAAACTGCATGGTCTTGGGTGAATCCGCTATATTCTCGATCGAACGCGGATTCACCAGGCGCCTGTCCAGGGATGAAGCCCTCCAGAAGCTGGATGAAGCCGAGGAAGCCGGCCTGGTGCACAATTATGTCAACAATCCGGGCCAATTCACCAATCTGCTGTGCAACTGCTGCGGATGCCACTGTTTCATCCTGCGGGGCGCCAAGCACGCCCCGGCTCCCAGCCAGATGGTCAATCCCCGATACCTGGTATATATCAATGAGAAAGACTGTACCGGCTGCGAGGCCTGTATCGGACGGTGCTGGATGAAAGCCCTGAAGATGGAAGACGGCAAGCTGGTGCGTGACGAGATACGCTGCATCGGCTGCGGCATCTGCATGTGGGCCTGTCCCACAGATGCGCTTTATCTCGAACCGAGGGAAGCCGGCAAGGTACCGCTCCAAAAGTGTTGATACGCATCAGTAAAATTAGAGGAGGAGATAATGGTTGAACCTGTCTATGAGAAATTGATACCGGTACTTAATTCACGCAGCACTTTTCTGGTCCCCTGTATCAAGTGTGACGAGTTTTTTGACCTGATATCTTATTTATACAGCCCCGTCGAGGCAGAGATCGCCTGCGCCATGCCTTACGATTTCGCCACGGCCCGACAGATTGCATCCGGTATCCCGGGCAGCCATCCCGAGAAAGTTGCCGAGCACCTTGAGACCATGGCGAACAAGGCGTTGATACATTCGAAAAGGGAAAACGGCGAGACGCTCTACGAGCTCCTTCCTCTCTTCCCGGGTGTCATGGAGCTTCAATTCTGGCGTGATGATAAAGAGTATCTGGGAAAGCTGGACATCCTGCTCGGCCAATACCTGGTAGCGATGTGGCGGCTGCGCAAATCCGGCGCTCAGATCGTAACTGAAACACCGTCCGCCCCCAGGAAAGTAACTGTCGGACAGGAGATCATGAGCCGCTCCACGATTATCCCCTATGCGGAGATGAAAGAACTGATCAAGCAAAGCGAGTATATCGGCGCGGCGCTCTGCCACTGCCGCGAGCTTGGACAGCAATGGGGCAATCCATGCTCCAGGCCGATGGACAACTGCATGATCCTGGGTTCTTCAGCTAAATTCACTATCGAAAAGGGATTGACCAAACAGCTAAATGTGGAGCAGGCGCTCCAGGTGCTGGAGGAAGCGGAAAAGGCCGGCCTGATACATCAGTACGCCGATACGCCCGATCACTTCTCAAATATCCTGTGCAACTGCTGCGGATGCCACTGCATAGCGCTCAAGGGCTATAAAAAAGCGCCGGCCCCCAGCCAGACCGTCATCGCACGTTACCTGATCAAGATCGATGAGGAAGCCTGCACGGCCTGCGAGGCCTGCCTGGAGCGCTGCCAGATGGACGCATTGAAAATGGAGGGCGGCCGACTATTTAGGGATGAATTACGCTGTATAGGCTGCGGGCTATGTATGTATGTATGTCCCGTAGAAGCATTGTCCCTGGAGAAGAGGCCCGCCGGAAAAATACCGTTGAGAGCCTGTTAAAGGCCGGGATCTAATCCTGCTCTTTTTCCCTTTTTGCGGCGCGGTCACGCGCCCAGCGATGTATCTCATCCAGCGCGGGCGGCGCCACCATGAATACCTCAATGTCCTGGGGGAACTGGACTAAATGCCCTTCTCGAATAAAAAGCAGGGCGACATCGCCGGGCTTTAAAGTCTCATCGATGGTTTTGCCGATAAACTGGTAGCGTTTTCTCGAGGCATCAGAATACGCTTCGTAGACCTGTTTGGCCACTTTTTCACTGATCAGTCCGACCATAAGGCAGCGCTCCCAGTCCATGACCTCCCCGAGCAGCTCACTGATCTCGATACACTTTAAAGATGCAGACTCCGCGCAGCGTTTATTAACCATTTCATGGCTTTTGGGATGCAGTTCCTTGAGTATCTCCAAACCGCCTTCACCTTCCTTATCAACCGTCTCATGATAGATTAAAGACACAGGTCCCAATTTACCCTCGAGCTTGGCGATCAGTTGATCGACCTGCTGCCAGTATTTTTCATAGAGCTCGACATATTCCGCAGGGGAGTTTTTACCGGCATACACCAGGGGCACCTGCATTATCTTTCTGCTGCCTTTGAAGCTGTCAACTTCAGGTTTCTCTACTTTGCCCAGTTCCTGTGACATGATTACTCTCCTCTCTTTGTCGGCTGCTATATCATCTCCATGTAACCTTCGGCCTGATCACCGATACAACCTTACCTCTATCAATAGTACTAAAATTATACTACAATATAAGACGCCTTTTGAGGGACCCGGCTACCATGATTCTATAATCGGGCACTGGAGGAACCATATGGATTTCGACCTTGGTGGAAAGACGGATCAGCTGCGCAGGGAGATACGCCAATTTGCCCTTGCCGAAGTTGTGGGAAAACCTTACCACACCGCCATGCTGGAAGAGGAGAGCGCGGACGAGGACTGGGAGTTTTCGCTGTCTATATCCAGGAAGCTTGCACAGAAGAAATGGCTCTGCATGAACTGGCCTGAGCAATACGGGGGTATGGGCGCATCATACTGGGAACAATTTGTTTACTCCGAGGAGGCCGGCTACTATGAGATTCCCGGCACGAGCATGGGTATATCCGGCACCGGCATTAATGGACCCAGCCTGATGCTATTCGGCAACGAGGAGCAGAAACAGAAGTATCTTCCCCTGATAGCCTCGGGTGATCCCGATGGGATCTGGTGCACCGCTTACAGCGAACCCGATTCGGGCTCCGACTACAATAAGATCAAGACCATCGCTGTCAGATCGGGAGACGACTATATTATAAACGGACAGAAAGTGTGGACGAGCTGCGCCCACCGCGCACGCTGGTGCTGGCTGGCATGCAAAACCGATCCAACGTCGAACAAGATCCACAAAAGCATGAGCATCATCATCGTGGATATGAAAAACCCCGGCATCACTACCAGGCCTCTCATCAATCTTTCGGGTATTCACAGTTTCAACGAGGTCTATTTCGACAACGTGAGGGTGCCGGCGTCGAACCTGGTCGGCGAGGAGAATAAAGGATTCTACATGCTGATCCCCGCCCTGGCAATCGAGCGGCTCTCCCTGGCGCCTCATGTGCTGGGCACGGGACGACGCATACTTGAATTGCTCGTCCGCTACTCCAGGGAAAACAATCATAAAGGGAAACCCCTGTCTGCCGACCTGGTAGTGCGCCATAAGCTGGCTGAGCGCGCCCTGGAGCTCGAGACACTACGGCTCTTCGGGCTTGAGATAATGTGGAAAATGAGCACCGGTAAGATGCCGGGCTATGAGGCAGCCAGAAACAAGCTGTACTGCAATATCGTCACGGACAACATGGCCAGGACCGGGCTAGAGATCGTGGGCGCCAATTCACAGATAAGCCCCGATTCCAGGTGGGCGAAACTGAGGGGCCGCTGCCAGAACCTGTACCTCGTTAATATGGGTTGGTTCAGCGCCGCCGGTACGATGGAAATACAGAAGAACGTTATCGGCCAGTTTAAGCTCGGACTGCCGCGCGCCTATTAAAATAAGGTGTCAACCTTCCAAATAAGGGGCCGTTTCAATTCTGAACCGGCCCCTTTATCATATCCACTACCACCCGCCGCTGGCGCCTCCTCCTCCGGACATTCCACCGCCGCCGCCGCCAAATCCTCCGCCGAAACCGCCTCCCGACCCTCCACCAAAGCCTCCCCAGAAACCACCCCCGGTTTTATGCCAGTCAGTGGATTTTCCAGCTTCCTTCAGCTTCTGGTAATTACGCGTAAGCGCGTAATCCGTGCCCAGGCCAAGACCTGTGAATATCAGCGGCGCAATTATCAGCGCCGCAATTCCCCCGATCGACAGCCCCATAATGACACCGGCTATGGCGCCCCAGATACCACCCACCCATACATTCTTGCTGCGCGCCATGAATCCTGAAAGGTAAATCGTGACTATAGAAAGGATAAAAAAAACAAAGACAAAATCACCTAACGCAGATTTCACCGGGTTTTCCTCAAGCGGAGCAGGCGGAGTGCCGTCCCTGATATACTTCTCAATTGAAGCCACACCCGCCTTAATCCCACCCTCGTAATCGTTGTTCTTGAACAGCGGCAGCACGTCGTCATCGCGTATCCTGCCCGCGCGCCCGTCAGTGATCACCGGCTCAAGTCCGTATCCGACTTCGATACGCATCTTGCGATCATCCAGGGCTACCAGGAAAAGAACCCCGTTGTCTTTATCTTTCTGCCCGATCTTCCATTTCTCGAACAGCCTGCTGGCATAGTCCTCTATACTGTCCCCTTCAAGGCTTTTTACAGTCGCCACAAAGACCTGCGCCGTAGTATCTTTCTCGAGCTGCGACAATTCAGATTCAAGCTCGGCCTTTGCTTCGGATGAAAGCAATCCGGCGTTATCGTTGACATAGCCGGTGAGCTCAGGAAAATTCTGTGCCAACACCGGCATGTTGAAGACAGGCAGCATTGTGACAGCCAGACAGGCTGTCACTAACAGCAAGATTAGCCTGTACCGCACTAAAACTCCACTTTAGGCGCTGTTTCTGCGCCGCTGACAGACTGGAAGTATTGCTTCTCACTGAATCCAAACATACCTGCCAGCATATTCGTGGGAAAAGTCTTGATCTGCGTGTTATAATCCCTCACGAGGTCATTGAACCGCCTTCTTTCCACGCTGATGCGGTTCTCCGTCCCCGCCAGTTCGTCCATCAACTGGGTAACGTTCTGGCTGGACTTGAGGTCCGGGTAATTCTCTATCACGGCGAGCAGGCGGCCAAGTGCGGTTTCAACCTCTCCGGCCGCAGCAGCCTTTTCATTCACCGTCTGGGCAGCCCCGTATTTGGTTCGTGCATCTGCTATGGCCAGGAAAACCGTCTGTTCCTGTGTCATCATCCCTTTGACCGAGTTCACCAGGTTCGGGATCAGGTCATAACGCCGTTGATATTGCGTCTCAACCTGCGACCACTGGGCGTCTACACCCTGTGACTTGGTTACCAGGCTGTTATAAATACCGACCAGGGAAACTGCAATGATTATGGCGCCAAGTACTATTACACCTACGGCAGCCAGAACACATCCCCAGGTTGACTTCATATGGATAACCTCCTTAATCAATTTGAACAGGATGATTTTTGTTATGGCAATTCTACATCAGGACTATTCTATCAACAAATTACACCTGCAACGCTTGTTTAAGCTGGCTGGCGAAGCGTATAATCATGCACAATCAATAAGAGGGGGTTGGAATATCATGGCCATCAATAAGGAACTTGCAGCGCCATGCGGTCTGTACTGCGGAGTTTGCGGAATCCATATAGCCACCAGGGACAACAATGAGAAATTTAAAGAGAAGCTGGCCCCGGTTTACGGCGTCAAACCTGAGGACCTGGTATGCGACGGCTGCCTCTCTCAGCGCGTCTTTTCCTATTGCCGGATCTGCCCGATCAAGTCGTGCTGCATCGAAAAGAAAATCGAGGGATGCCATCAGTGCAACGAGTTCCCCTGCCGGTTCATCGATAATTTCCCGGTTGCGGTCGGCAAGAAGGTTATATTGCGATGTGTCCCCAGATGGCGGAAGCTCGGTACGGAGAAGTGGATACAAGAGGAGCAGAAACGCTATAATTGTCCTCATTGCGGCGCTGCCACCTTCCGTGGAGCCAAGCGCTGCCGTAACTGCAAAGAAGCGATCGACCTCGACTGAAAACACCCGACATGTTTAGAACTACAATAGCCCTCATTGTTATTATCCTGGCTGTGGCCTGTTCCACCCCCCAGCAGCAGCCGGCAGCGCAAACCCAGCCCGAACAGGTTGAGATCGGGGCCTTGCTGGGCTTAAGCGGCGATATAGCAGCATCCTACGGTCAAGCCCAAAAAAACGGGGTTGAGCTGGCCGTAAACGAGGTCAACGACAGCAATTACCTGGGATCGGGCAAACAACTCAAGCTTGTGATTGCAGATGCCGGAGCCGACGCAGACACAGCTTACTCCGCCATCACCGGTCTAATTGAAACAGATAATGTCTCCGCTATCATAGGCCCGACGCTGTCTTCACAGGCTTTCAAGGCCGATCCGGTAGCCCAGAAACACGGGATCCCGGTAATTGCCGTAAGCAATACGGTTCCGGGTATAACAGAAATGGGCGATTTTATATTCCGCTGCAGCCTGCCGGAATCGACCGTCATCGGAGGCACCATTAAAGCTGCGGCCAGCCAGTTACGCGTGGTGAAAGTCGCCTATCTCTGGGGCAAGGACGACGACTACACCATTGCCGGTTATAAAGCTTTTAAGGATGCAGTAGTAAAAAACGGCCTGAAGGTACTGGCGGATGAAACATTCAGCCGCGGCGATACAGACTTCAAGCCACAGCTCGAAAGGATCATCGCAAAGGGACCCGACGCAATACTCGTTTCCGCTCTGGCTAAAGAAGCTGCGGCCATCATCATACAGGCGAGGACTCTCGGCTATACCGGTATCATTATCGGCGGAAACGGCTTCAATTCAACTGATGTTATTAAACAGGCCGGTAGCTACGCAGAGGGAGTCATGGCCGGCACGGCATGGAATATCGCCAGCATCAATACCAGGAACCTGGAATTCATAGCTGCCTATCAGAAAGATTATGGAATCAAACCGGACCAGTTTGCCGCTCAGGCTTATACCGGCACCTGGCTGCTGGCCAACGCTATCCGGACCGCCGGCAGCTCTGATCCCCAGACCATTAGAGACGCGCTGGCAGGTATATCCAATTTTACTACGCCTATGGGATCTTTCAGTTTCACACAGGAGAGGGAACCTGTTCATCCCGCCGTTGTGCAGATCGTGAAAAACGGAAGATTCACCATTTTTAAGTGATGATCTCCGGCGGGGATTTCCGGCGATAACATCAACCGCGAGGCCTGTGCTATAATCGCTCTGTAAAATGTTTAAACTAAACCTGATGCCCAGAGGCGACAAGTTCTTCGACCTCTTTGAGGTCAGCACAAAGAACATGGTCAAAGCAGCCGAAAATCTCAAAGAGCTTATATACAGCTGGGACAGCATTGACCAGAAACTGGAAGAGATGGATAGAATCGAGCATCAGGGTGATACCATAACCCACGAAATCATGTTCCAGCTTAACCGTTCCTTTATAACACCTTTCGACAGGGAGGATATCGGTATGCTGGCGCACTCTCTGGACGATGTCACCGACCTCATCCAGGCAACTGCCGACACCATGGTTCTATATAAAGTCAGGGAACCCGGCAAACGGGCGCGTGAGCTCGCAGATATCCTGGTCCAGATAACTACCGAGGTGGAAAATGTGATGCCCAGCCTCAGGCGCCATAACGCCAACCTTGAGAAAATCCTGAACAGCTGCGTGGAGATCAACAGGCTGGAAAACGTGGCGGACAAGATCTATCGCACGGCGCTCAAGGAGCTGTTCGAGGATTCAAATGATATCGCGGATATCATCAAGTGGCGCGAAATATACGAGCATATGGAAAGCGCCACCGATATGTGTGAGGATGTCGCCAACGTGCTTGAGGGCGTAGCCCTGAAACACGCTTGAATACTAAGCCATGCTGTCCAGGTCGGCGCCGGTTACACACAGCTTCATAAAAGGACGATGAAATATGACCATCAAAGAGCTTGTTTATAAAAACCGCAGCTACCGCCGCTTTTTTCAGGACACGACGGTCTCCCTTGACACTCTGAAGGAGCTTGTTGACCTGGGGAGGATGTCAGCCTCCGCTATGAACCTGCAGCCGCTCAAGTATTTTTTATCCAACGACGCGGCCAGGAATGCCGCCATCTTCGCAAACATCGGATGGGCAGCCTACCTGAAGGACTGGAGTGGCCCCCCCGAGGGAGAGAGGCCTTCGGCGTACATTATCATGCTGGGAGATACGGAACTCAGCAAAAATGTAGTATGGGACCACGGGATCGCCGCACAGAGCATCCTGCTTGGCGCCACGGAAAGAGGCTTGGGCGGATGCATGATAGCCACGATACGCAAGGCCGACCTGGCAAAGGCTCTTGATGTCAGCTCACGTTATGAGATACTGCTGGTTATCGCCATCGGGAAACCAAAGGAGCAGGTCGTGGTCGACCCGCTGGATCAGAACGGAGATGCGAAATACTGGCGAGACAGCCAGGCCGTACATCACGTACCCAAGCGCCTGTTGCAGGACATCATCATCGGATAGGCGGACTACCGATAAACCCGTTTAACCGGAAGTCCTCTTTACCAGCAGCAGACGGTTACCCTCCCCCTCGCTGAAGCTGTAGTCAACCCGGTCCATCATCTTTTTCATCATATATATACCCAGGCCGCCCGCTTTACGGTCCTCAAGCGCGCTGTGCACCTCCGGCAGCGGGACGGATGCAGGATCAAATTTTTCTCCGTGATCTTTGATAATAATAATGATATCGGGGCCATTTAGCGCGCATGAAATCTGGAAAAAACCACCCCTGCCGCCGTAAGCATGCTTGACCACGTTGGTACTTGCTTCATCAACCGCTGTTTCGAAGGCAAACACATATTTGTCCAACTTTCGCTGCTGCAACCAGTTAACCACAAAGTCTACAATCACCGGTATGTCTTTCAGCACCGCGCTCTCCAGGGTGAGCGTACTCTCATTCCTGCCTGCTGCCCTTTGTTGATCGTCCATGATCATTTGCCTGTAACCCGACTATTTATGCCACATCCGCTGTTGCGGGTGAGATAACAATTTGGCTGCTGCTGATCTTGCTTTCCAGACTGGATTTAATGGAGTCAATCACCTTCTGAACTTCGGACATCTTTCTGTCGCCGTCGAACTCCAAAAAGATCTCAACGTAAACATTGGCTCCCGATCGCCTTGAACGTATCCCGTGAATAGCCTCGTAATCATCGAAATAAAGCGCCAGTTCCCTGAGTATGACGATCTGAAGCGACTCTTCCAGGGCACGATCGAGAAGGTCGTAGACGGACATAGTACTTATGTTGTAGATAGACTGCACTATGAAAAGCCCGATAATGACGGAAGCCGCCGGGTCAACGTAGTACACCCAGGGTTGGTCTTTGAATATGGCGCTCAGAGACAGCGAGACGATGACGAGCATTGAAGCGATGGTTTTAGACCGGTACATGCGCCAGAGAGACTCCAATACCGGTGAAAATTCCTCTTTTACCAGATGGTAGTCGTGCCGCCAAAGCCAGGCGCTGGTCAACAGCCCGACAGCCGAGAACACGATAGCCAGGTCCACTCCCTGCGCATGGAGTTCCACCGGGTGCTGAAATCTCTCTATGATATGCGCTATGATGATTATCAAGGATATGACCAGAACCGTTGCCACGATAAGGCTGGAGACGCTTTCAAGCTTGCCGTAGCCATAGTTATATCCTTCCGTTCGTCCCCGATTAACTTTGCGGATACTGAGGTAAGAGAGAAAGACCGCTGTGACCAAGCCTATATTCTTGAGGATTTCCGATTCGAGTGTCAGTGAATTGGCTATTACTGCGGCAATTACACCGGTGATAAGCCCGAATATCCCCAGCAGCAGGCCTAAAAGGATGGATTTTTCCTTGGCCTTACTATGGTCAGCCGGCTTTGTTACTTTATCGTTCGACATTGATTCCCTTTCAAATCCTGCTGTGTATCATCCACATAAGCCTGATTATTTTGGCATGATTTGGTTTATTATTCAAAGAACAATACCACCATATTCCCAAAACTATGAAGGGGCGCTATAATGGAACTAATATATCCGGATAACAGACCTTATATAATTCGCTATGTTGCTTGAGCTGGAACGGCGGCGCATTTCACCGGCAATATCAATACTTATACTTATGTTGATATTGATAGGCACCTCGTGCACGGTGGAAGAATTACCGCAACCGGTAGACAATCCAGCTAATCCTCCGGTCACCGACAACAGTATCACCTGTGTTATACTTGACATCTCGTCTTTCGTTGCTCAACCTAAAACTATAATACTGGGCGAGCAGACAGTCCTTTCCTGGAAAACAGTGGCCGCTACTTCTCTTTCCGTCGATCCAGACATTGGAAGTATCAGCGTGGACAGCGAAAGTCTCACCGTAACACCGAAGGCAACCACGCTATATACATTGAGAGCGTCCGACGGATGCTATGAGGTATCTCAAAAATTTCTGGTAATCGTCAAGACAGCAGACGGAGAGATCGTCTGGACCGCCGGCAGCTCTGAAAATGTTACGGCCGAACAGATATACGAAGGTTGGAGCCACTATCCAAATAAATATGTTGAATGGACAATACTCGATCGGAATAAAGATACCGGCGGTGATGTATACAATTGCTGGCACCAGGGAAGTATCATCAACAAACACGGCGAATGGGTGATGACGGAGGTCACTGTCAGCGGCAAAAAGGTAGCGAGTACCATATCACCCTCAGAGCGGGTGATTTATGTCACCAGTATGGATTGCCTGCAATTGCCGGAACTAAAGTGGAAGTGGACGGCCCGCCAGTAGTTTTCCACCAGGCCATATTTATACATTAGGATGTTGGATAAGGTATATGAAAAGCGTGTGGAATAGAATAGCCGTTATCGTACTTTTAATCTGTATCTCAACACTCTCCCTGTCCTGCTTTATCTTTGAACGTGCCACCGATCACTATAAGGCGGGGAATGAATCATACAGCCAGAAGCAGTGGGACAAGGCAATCGAAGAGTATACAAAGGCCATCAGCATGGATTCAAACCAGCCCTTCTTTTACATCAACAGGGCTTTAACCTACAACCAGATAGGTGAATATGATCTCGCAATCACGGATTGCACCAGGGCTATAAATAAGAAGGGTAACATCGCATTAGCATATACCACGCGCGCTTCCGCCTATAATGAAAAGGGCCAATATCAACTGGCGCTGGCCGACTCACTGAAGGCTATTGAGCTGAGCCCTAAGACTGCCCTGGGCTACATCAATAAGGGCTGGGCGCTCTACGGCCTGGGCGAGTTCAAGGAATCTATACTCGCCTGTACCGACGGCATCGCCGCCGAGCCGACCAGGGCCATGGCCTATATATTCAGAGCTATGAACCACAACGAAATGGGCAACTACGAAAATGCGCTGGCTGACTGCGACAAAGCTATTGAGATCGATCCCACGCTGCCGCTGGCATATGTGAATCGCGCCTGGGTGTACAACCAGACCGCTGTTTATGAAAAGGCTATTGAGGACTGCAACACGGCGATAAGCCTGGATCCCAGGATTGCCACGGCTTACGTGAACCATGCCTGGGCGCAGACAGCCAGGGGCAATTACGACCTCGCCATAGATGACTGCAATATCGCCATCAAGCTTAATCCAAACCTGCCGGGCGCATATATTCAGCGCGCATGGGCTTACTTTGAAAAATATCCTTACGATTTCACTAAAAACTGGTGGCAGATGGGCATGGATGACTGCAATAAGGCCATTGAACTGAATCCCAAATCCGCCCTGGCTTACAACATGCGGGCACGCGGCTATATTTTAAAGGAAGAGTACCGCCTTGCCATTGCAGATGCTACGAAATCTCAGGATCTGAGTTCCGAATTTGCGCTTCCTGACATCACGCGCGCCTGGGCCTTCAATAATCTCCGCCTTTGGGACCTGGCCATAGAGGACTGTGACGTAGCCATTTCCAAAAACCCCAAGCTGTCAGCTGCCTGGGCAAACCGTGCCTGGGCATATAACGGCAAGGGCTTGTACGATAAAGCGCTTTCAGATATAAACGAGTCCATCCGGCTTCAATATGACTTTGCCTGGGCCTATTTTACCCGGGCTCTAATACATAAGAACCTGCATAATTACGAGCAGGCGAAAGCCGACATTGAACTCTGCCTTCAATACACAACTGATATCAAGCTTATCGAGGCCGCCAGAGCGCTCTACGCCACACTTTGACTTACAACATATTAAGGTCTTATGATAACAACATGAACTCACCGGCAGCACGTTTGATCAACCTGTTTCTATGTCTGGCTTTGCTTTTTTCCATCGGCTGTATCGCATCTCCTGCTACGCCTGACGTGATACCTGCTGGTTCACAGTCTATCCCGGCGGCACATACGAGAAAACTGCAGACTCCTCCATACGAAGGCGGCAGCGCCGTCATTTTCGTCCTCGATCAGATCGATGATGACAAATATATTGAGGCTGTGCCGGAGATTATCCGTGTATTCGCGGAAAACGATGCATCTATTGATGTCGCTGTAAAACCCCCTGCCACGAATTTCGGCCTGAACGAAAGCACCAGGGAACTGACCTATTTCTCGGATGCCGGCATCCTTGATACCAGCGTGGACGGCCATTACATAAGCTGGCTGAAGCCTCAGACCTCACTTACCGGCGGCGAATACGCAGCCTTTTCAGCCAACCTTGTATTAACTCGCGATCAGATTAAATACATATTCGGTTCGGCGGTTTACTCCTGCCTGCTGCCGACTGCGGCTATTAATGAGGCCAACTACAGGGCTTTACAGGACAGCGGCTTCAAAGTTATCGCTTACAGCGGTTCGGGTGACCTCAAACCTTCAATCAAACCTGTGAACTGGTCGGGGCAGGTTGATACGGGAGGACTATACCGTCTTCCCATTGTCGGCGAGGCAGACCTCGCGCAGGCTTTCGATAACACAACCGCACTGTACAATGCCGCCAAACGAAGTATCAACGATCTCGGCGTGGCTGTCATAGAGTTACCTGTCACTTCGGTACTCGACACAAACAACAAACCTATGACAGCCAAACTACTGCAATTGTCATCGCTAGTTAAGTCCTGCCAGGGTCTGGGAGATGTTACCACACTGGATAACTGGTACGAGTATATCACCGGGTGTCCTATGGATGCCGCTGGCATTAAGCGGCCGCTCCCCCCTTACCACGGCGGACCGATTATTATTTTCAGGCTGGACGATGTAGCCAGGGGCTACCGGGAAGAGGTGGTGCACGAAATAATAAAGGTCTTTGAGCGAAACGGCGTGCCGCTGGATTGCGGCGTCGTATCCAATGTGGACGGCACCGAATCATATGAGATACCCTGGTTGAAAGAATACGTCGATGATAATGTGGTCGGCATCAGCGTTCACGGCTATGACTGGACATATTATCAACTTGATATCACCCAGAATTACCTGAAACATATCGAGGATAATCCCTGCATAAACGTATACGCCGCCAAGGCCGAGGCGGAAAAAGCCAAAGTGTCCTATGAAGAACTGCAGTACAAGCTGATTCAGGCTCGCTGTAAATACCTGAAATATTTCGGAGTCAATCCCATATCTTTCACCGTCCCCACCGATTACTACGATGAGCTGGGATATAAGGCAATACAGAACGCCGGATACAAAGTATTTTCAGTATATTGGGCGGTGGAACCCTGCTCGTCCCTTAAGCCCGTTGACTACAACTGTCATGTGGATCTGGAAAAGGGCATGTACCGCATACCCACAGCTTCCGACCTGTGTGTCTGGTATAACTGCCAGTGGACCGATGTGGTAAATATGGATAAACCGATGAAACAGCCGGGTTACTGCGTCTACGTTGGTGCTTATGGTGAATCACAGGAATATAATGACGCGGCAATTACGATCTGTAATAACATGAACGCGCAGGGGGTTGCCGTCGTAGGATTGCACCCCGACTGTTTTGTGGACAAAAACGGCAAGCCGGACATGGCCAAGCTTGAACAAGTGGATACGCTGATCAAATGGTTCAAGTCATTTGCGACGATACTGACCTTCGAGCAATGGTACCGCTACCACACGGGCGATAAATAGCCCGTATCAGTATTACAGCGGCTGCTATTTTCGATTTTCATACCAGGCTATGCATTTCTGCATACCTGATTCAAGACCTGTCAGTGGTTTATATGCAAGCAGCTTCTCAGCTTTGGCTGTGTCTGCTATGCGGTTAAATACCTCGATCTCCAATGACCTGAGCCGGTCGTAATCAACATATTTCGTCTTAACTTTGCCTTTCAGAGCCAGTGCGGTTAAAACCATATCGGCCAGCGTATTAATGGATACATCTTTGCCTGTGCCGAAATTCAATATCTGGTTGATGCCTTCATCCATGATACCGGCCAGCAGAGTCATGTGAATGGTGTCTTCGATATATGTGAAGTCACGCGTCTGTTTTCCGTCGCCATAGATAATGATCTCCTGTCCCGCCATAGCCCTGCTGATAAAACGGGACAGTACAAAACGATCATCCTGACGCGGCCCGTATGCATTGAAATAACGTAAAGCTGTGTACTCGAGGCCGAATTTCTGATAGTAAGCCATGCAGAAATGTTCGCCGATCAACTTGGTTAAGGCATATGTGGATTTGGGATTGAACGGCCCCTCTTCCACCATGGGTTTAACGGAATCGCCGTAGACCTCTGAAGAAGAAGCAAAGACAAAGCGTTTAACCTTGTTCCTGGCAGCCAGAGAAATCACATTGGAAGTGCCTATCACTTCGACATTGAGCAGATTGACCGGCTCATCCTGCGTTTCCTCCACTCCCACTACAGCCGCAAGGTGGAAAACCATATCCTGGCCCTTAAACAACGGAGCAATAGCCCGCGTATCTGTGACATCCAGCCGGTGTACTGACAGGTTCTTGCCCTCCTTGAGCCCTTCTATCTTATTGCCGCACAACATGGTATCGATCACAGTCACACTGGCGCCAAGGTCGATCAGTTTTTCCACAAGGTGCGATCCGATAAATCCTGCTCCCCCTGTCACAAGGATCCTCAGTCCGCTGTATTTCTTAAGGATATCGCTCATTATTTTTATCTTGAATAATTATTTATCAGCGACAATAGTCGAGCCGGATGATCGGGAGTTATTTAGCTATCGGCCTTCGACGCTTTGGACGGCTTGGCCTGTAGTTCAAGCAGCACCTCAGCGGGTGATGATTGCTGGCTGCGCGGAGCATCACCGATCCTGGTGACCCTCTCACGTTTGAGATAGGTACCCCCGGCCACGATTATATCTAATAGAGCCTTGATCATAATGAAATCCAGGAACTGTTTGTATCCGATAATGAAGAGAGGTGAATAAAGCGCCAGTTTGAGATCATCTTCGGCCACCAGTATGGCAATTATGGATAGCAGCAGCTGCAACACGGCAAAGAGCGCAAAGGCCAGTACCAGCGTCATCCATTCGCCGTCAATTATCATTATGATCGACGTTACCATAACGACCAGGCTGGCCAGCGGCACCAGTGTCATGGATAACAGCATATAGGGAAACGTCAGCTTGTTCATAATTCCAAACCTGGGGTTAAAAAAGGCGTCTCGATGTTTCCAGAAATTTTGAAAATCGCCGCGGAACCAGCTCAGACGCTGGCGGTAAACATCCTTGATCGTCTCTGGCGCCTCTGTATAACAGATCGCCTCGTTGCTACCATGAAGTATCTGATGCGCTTTAAGCATCTTGATGGTTATATCGAAATCCTCAAGCAGATAGTCGGGATCATAGTATCCCGCTTCCTCGAGAGCCGACTTACGAAAAGCGCTGAAAGCACCGGACGCTACGGTAAGGGAACCGAAATTCTCAAAAGCCCTCCTCACGATCTGAATCTGAACGATATATTCCAACGCTTGCAGCTTGGTGAGCAGATTATTGCGGTTAAAAACCTTTAAATTTCCGGCCACGCCCGCTACCTGAGGATCCTCAAACCCCCTGACCATCTCGTTTATGGCACCGCGCGCAATCATACTGTCGGCATCCACGGTAATCACTATTTCACCCGAGCATATGGCAATGCCCGTATTCAGCGCGGCGAATTTTCCGCCGTTAAGACGTCGGACTACTTTGACACCGCGATGGCTGAACTCGGTGGCCACAGAATAAGTATTGTCTTTGGAACCGTCATCAACCACGATGATCTCTTTATCGGGATAATCGGCCTCGATCAGTGTTTCCAGTGTCCTTGCCAGTACTTTTTCCTCATTAAATGCGGGTACAATGATACTGACTCTCGGCTTATAGGAGCTTGGCTGGAATACCTCTTTTTTCTGTTTTATTTTGTGGAAAATCGCCAGAGGCACGGTGAGGAAATTGATCAGCATGGTAAATACTAAAGAAACCATGAGCACATATATCAGGGCCGAAGGGACCACATCCCAGAGTGTTACCACGAAGATAATGAAGATGATGACAAATATCACAAGCAACGACGTGAGATTCTGCCACTGGCTGGGCTTGGACTCACGGGTCTGTTTTCCTTTAAGCACCCTGGATAGGAAATGAAATATTACTACAATGGCCAGCGCGCCCAGCGCAATCCAAACCGACTCGACGGGCATAAAGTAGAATATACCCATCAGCAATGTCAGAAAAAGGATAGCGACGATAAAAACAGCTATATTTCTCATTTCACTCAGCGGTTATCGGCTCTGACGCGCAGAGTATACCGACTGAATTATTCAAGACAATCACGTCAGTTTTCTCAGGTCCTGCTGCTCAATAATATCAATTTTTTGCTGCATGGCAAATTGTTTTGCCTGTGTGCTTATCTCAGACAGGCCAAGGTATACTTTGTTGCGAATACCTGCATCGAAAGCTGCGGCATCGAACTTGGACAGCTCATCCAGGCCAACCTGTTGACCGGTTTCGTTGCCTATACCGATGGCAATCGTTGGCACCACGATTTTATCATCACGCCTGGCGAAAATATCGAAAATATGTTCGATACCAGATTTGCCGAGGATCAGGGCCCTCTCATATACCTCGTAACCCTTATTGCGAAGGAACCTGACAATTATACCCCGCGCGTTGGCCGCCACCGAACCGGAATGGTTTGCTCCCTCCTCCACCCTGCTCTGCATTCCTATATTGGAGCGGTCAAGATGCGTGATATCCGCAACCACCGTTGCCAGGGTCTTGGCTTCAAACGCCCTGATCATCTGTCGGCCGGCGAAATTCAATGCTTCCTGGCCGAGCTTGGGAATCGCAATTACCACTTTATAGTTAATGCCGATATCATAAGCCCTTGTATCGAATCTGAAGAGAGATTCAAGTCCGACCTCCGGTTCCCCCGATGGGGCCACCAGGATACCTATACCGAGATTGACCTTGGTGATAATATCGTCCCTGATAGCAAGTACATCCACGGTATGCACTGCGCCGGAACGGCCCGTCAGTTGAGCCAATTCATGAACCTGATATCCCCGTTGCTTCAGGAAATCGACAAGCTGGGTTTTTGGTTTCAGCTGGAATTCCAGCCAGCCCTTCTTATCCGGGCTGAACTGGTACGAAGAAGCCTCGACTTCTTTCAGATCCTCGGAGCTCCAAACTTTACGCGTTTTCATATTGCGCCATTTAACGACCGGGACCGTAAATACCTCGCTGCAATCCTGGCACCTGTAGTGTATGCCAACATTGCGATAATCGGTGCCGATCAATCTCAAATCCTTTCGGCACTTTGGGCAGACGTACCTGCTGTCCTGCTTGAAATCCTTATCAAGTCCCACGTATCCGCAGGAAAAATGCTCTACGAGCTGCCCTTTGATGATATTGGAGGAGTCACAGCGCGGGCACCTTTCAATGGGAACCAACTGAAACAATCCGTCGGGATCGACATAAAACTTTTCATACGGTTGTTTGATCAATATTCCCGCATTGGCTAGAGATTCAAGTATGTTTATCGTTTCAACCTCCGATGTATCGATCAAGCTACTAACGGACGGGTATGCATATCCCATTTTGTAACTGAAATCGACAACCGGATTGATATCGGGAATTTTACCGCTCACCAGCGCATCAACCAGTTTGATAACCCTCGGATCCTCGAGAATTGCCGCACCGGCATCCTCTTGAGACGGCTGTGCCTTGGCCACGTAAGCAGACTGCTGTGCCGGAGGGTTAACTATGACGGGGGAGCCT
>Ga0172380_10002246_pt1 | contig 30588 bp, 34 predicted proteins | sample Leawe162metaG_FD_119747 | JGI IMG/M metagenome (GOLD analysis project Ga0172380, IMG submission 119747) | Leachate microbial communities from a municipal landfill in Southern Ontario, Canada - Leachate well 162 metaG | ecosystem: Engineered > Solid waste > Landfill > Unclassified | place... | reverse complement strand
TACAACGTATTATTGGAACTATTGTTGCAAAAAAAGTTATACACAGAGAGAAGTAAAAAAATTCTGAAATTAATTTCAGAATTTTTTTACTCAGTACACATTTTTATTTCGCAATTCTTTTTTCAATACTTCGTAGTCGGGGACGAGCTCACCCACCAGCTTCCAAAACTTCGGCGAGTGGTTCATCTGGTGCAGGTGGCACAACTCGTGCGCGATGATGTAGTCCGCCACACGCGGCTCCAAAAACAGTATTTTGTAGTTAAAATTCAGATTCCCCTTCACCGAACAACTCCCCCAGCATGTTTTTTGGTTCTTGATGCGGATATCGCCGAAGCGAAATTGCCCTTCGGCATTTAATACCCCAATCCGGCGCACGATAAACTCCCGCGCCGCCTCTTTATTGCGTATATACTCCGCACGACTACCCCGCCGAAGCACGCTTTCATCCACCTCCTTCATCGCCTCAACGCTTCGCGCAATCCATTCGCGTTTTGAAGCGACAAACGCATCTACCTCCGCCCGCGAAACCCCCCGCATCGGCACCGTAACAACAACCCGCCCACCCGGGTGGACGGTTATACGGATATGCCGGGCGCGTGCATGGCGGCGGAGGGTATATGCCGCGCTACCATTCCGTGACCCTATCATTCCTTTCAATATATTATTTTGCCTTAGTTCCAATTTGAACATATGGCAGTACTCCTCGAACAAAGTTAGAATATTTTTGAGCAAAATCCCAAAAAGAAGCCCGGCCCGCTAACACTCCCCGAGCTCGGCCTTTCTTCCTCTTTTCCCTTACCAAGATGAAGCAAGAATGGGAGCGAGTGGGCAAAATTCCTCCCGGCTACTTCCTTTTCTACCTGTCTACTTGAGCTCCGCTCTCAAAACCTTTTAGTGAAAGAGGTATAACGGAACTATTTATCTTTGCCATTTTTCAATTATTGGATCGAAGACGACATTTTTCCAACCCTTCTTCCATTCTTCAAGATACTTAATATCATTCGATGATGGCGAATTCGTACATTGATTAATTTTTACCAATGAAGGCATAACAACAGAATCACCAATTAATAAAGCTTCTCCTGCTTGAAGTATTGGTAGCGATTCGGTCAACGGTCCAAGAGTGTCTGGTAAAAGACGGCGTACATAATTTTGATCCTCAGGGTTTGTTAGTCTCATTGCTATAAAATTACTACACTGAGAAAATATTGTTTCTGATATTTCTGAAGGTCTCTGACTAACTATTACAGATGTCACGCCATATTTTCTGCCTTCCTTTGCGATCCGTTCTATTGCATATCTTGAAGCATTAAATTTTGTTGAACCAGCCTTCGGAACATATTTGTGTGCCTCCTCGTAAACTATTAAAAGAGGTGTTTCATTTGTAGAATTTTGATTGGTCTTTTTGTAGATATATGCATAATCAAATAGAATGCGGGAGATGAGTGATACCGTAATGCTTAGTACATCAAAAGGCACACCGCTAAGATCAATAATGGTGACATTTGCTTCGCTATCTTTTTTATAAGATATAAATTGTCTCAAGACTTCTTCGGGTTTGATAGTTTTAACTTTATCACCCAGCAAAAAATCCAATCTTTTATCATTAACTTTATTTTCTAACCTTGTTAAAAAGTTATCTAACTTACCAAAGAGAGACCCCTGTTTTTCTGTGCCAACTTTTGCACCAGCCACCATTTCCTCATTTTTTTCCTTAATAATTTGCATCACTTCTGTGATATCAAAAAACACTGGAGAGTCGTAATGGATTTTTAATTTAGTTGCTTCGTCTCCAGTAAAATACTTCTGCTTATTTTCTGTTATTGCTTTCTTTAGAATCGCTACCTGATTATGGGATTGCTCTTCATTGCTTTCAATAAATAAATCCTCCAATTCTTCAGAATTTAATAGCCAATATGGCAACACCAGATCAGCTACCTCTATGTTGTTTGATTCTTTGCCCGGGAACGCAGTCTTGTATTCGGAGTGAATGTCAAAAATTACAATATGAGAATTATTCAAACCAGTATAACCAGTGTCTTTGGAGTTTGTTGCCTCCTGTAAAATTTTTGCTAGCGCGTAGGACTTGCCTGAGCCAGTAGACCCGACAATGGCAATGTGTTTATTAAAAAATTTATTTCCGTCAACAGGAACAGTTATTGAAGTATCTTGTGCTAATTTTGAAAAACAAAAGCGATTTTTTTCTTCAATATCATCATATATCTTTTGTATGTCTTCCTTCTTTGCTGGTTCAACCGTCTTGGGAGGGATTGCAATATTATTACCACCACGAATAAACACTCCTTCAGAATTAATAAAACCAAGCGGAACAGCTTCGATAACATAAATCTTTTCTCTCTTTCCATCTTTGTCCGGATCCTTCATTTCAATAGAAAAATTTTCTATTATTCCAATAATAGAACAGTCATTGTGATCGAAGATTTTGAGATATGAACCGACGGCCAAAAGCTCATCAGCGATCTTAAATGACTCGATATCTCCTACGGCAATCCTAACCTTATTAGGAAATACTGATATAACCTCGGCTTTGACTTTTGTTTCTGACATAAATTTATTGAATTATTTTGATAATATTTTTTGTGCGACCAATATAGAACTCTTTAAATTCTTTGACCTTTGTCCGCCATTCTCCGTCACCAGAGGTCAAAAATACAAAGGTTTCGTCTGGCCGTTTCTTTTTAAATAAAGATGGTAATTGATCCAGTGATAATAACTTGAAAGCTATTCCGCAATTATTGTTGTGAGTGTCCGCCACAAGATCATCCATTCTAAATTTATCCTTATCAAAATGAGTGCCGTCAGAAAATATCAATCCCTTATCCCAAAGTTTTTGTTTAAGATTGGTGACCCTTTCGTTATCTATTCCAAACAAACAAATATAAGGTGCTGGGGATGTATCTTTTTTGAAGTATCGATTTTTTATATTTGTTATGATTTGAATAGCGTCTCCATCCTTTACTGAATATTCCATCTCAATAACAAAAAGCCTTTCCTTGTTCGGGGTATTTACTTTTTTGAAGGTGAAATATTCTTTTTTTATATACTTCAAATATCGTTCTGTTTTTAGATATTTACAGTAAGCTATATCAAAAATTATTTGCTCTTTGCTGTTAATAACTTCTTTTAGCTTTGAAAAATTTACCGTCCTAAGTTTTGAATTCTTCTTGATGGCCACATCAAACAAATTTGCCTTAAATATTGCGTGATATGTTGTGGCTTCTTCTTCAGATTTTAGTTTAAAGGAAGTTTTTATTAGTTTAATCAAATCGCTGAATTGCTTCTCAAAATTACTTGAAAATTCCAAAGTAAAGCTATCAATAAAAGCTTTTTTATCATTTTGCGTGTATTGTCCGCTATCAGAGCTTAATAATTGATCAAGCTGAGATTCAGTTAATGTGGTTATTTGTGATGATTTATCTTTGAAGTAGCAATACAATTTGAATTTTTTATTTTTATCCTCCAGAAAACATTTCAATAATTGCAATACCGCCGGTTTAATTTTTGAATCGGCATAATTTTGAGTTTCCTTATATTTGACTTGAATGTAGTAATCTTTTAATCCAATGTCTTGAATTTGTTCGAGTTTAACATCTTGTGTCTGATTATTAAGGATCTCCAAAAGAGACTTATCGAATTGATAGGTGAACCCCTTTATTGCATAGTATCCCCCGTTCTGTTCTTTGACATGACTCATATCTATATCTCGCTTAACACATCAGAATTTTTTGTTCATAAATTTTTCGTTTTTTATCTTGGAAACCCTCCTCCAGAAATAGCAAAGAATCCCTCAAAGAAGATGGCTAACTTATCGAGAATACTCCCGTATTTCTTGGTGCGCCCTCCTGTTGGAGAAAACCAATATGCTGGCGGTAGCACCCTGATAGTCGCCGCACCAGTTATTGCCACGGTTCCATCATGAAAGGTGTTTCGTACAAACGCATACGCAACATTCCAATCAAAATTTTCGCTCTCTATAATCTACTATATCTCATTAATTTTTTTCTTCAACAAATTTCTACCAATCTTCAATGGCTAACTTTGCCTACTTTCCTTAGCACTAAAATCTACATAGTGCTCTTAGGCTATTCATCTAATAACTCCGAATAATCAACCTCAATTCCAGTTTTTGTCTTCTTATAATAAATAATCTTCACGTCTATAGATTCACTCAGTCCTCTCTTGCTCTTGTATGTTTCCGGCTTGATACTAACCGAAATGTCTCCAATAAAGCCATCTATACCAACGGACTCCTCCTTAGGCTCTGCTAAACGATAGGTTATCCCTAATTCTTCTGCTCCCTTCCTTAATAATGCCTCCTGAAACCTTAACCCTGCGAATGTCTTGACGATGACCAGATCTCTTACCCATTCCTCCGTCATTTTCTCGTCAATTTTACTCGCAGCGTCACGAATCACTCCCACCATCGCGTAAACCTTCTCGGTTGCCTGCCTTACTGCATCTGGATACTTTTTAGAATACCATCCCTCCCATTCGGAGAGAGTTTGTCCAGAGAATTCTTGGATCAAATCGCTAAGCTGGCCCACGACCCTCGGCCTTGTGCCTTGAGCATTCTGGTTCGCTAAATTCAAAATCTGCGTAGTATATTTAGGGAAGTCAAAAACCGGCCCATTGAGATACTCCCTTATTTCACTTGATTTTATTAGTATTTTTTTCTTCATTTTTTCTGATACACTTTAGACCCGTACTGCTCAGTCCTTGGGTCAACCTTCTTATCTATCTTAATAGGATCTTTAAATATATACGGTAAGTTCTTGATGCGCCTTCGATAGTCCGCTGTTTCCTTTGTGCGCTCTATAAATTCAAATACTACTTCATCTTCCTCAAGTAATTGATTTATATTTGCACCCACCTTCTCCTCGATAAGCCCTTTAAATTCTTTATTAATCTCGTACCCTATAGAGTGTCGATTTAAGTTTTTCGCTGCGAGGGTGGTCGTACCACTGCCAAGGAAAGGGTCCAATACAGTATCAATATCCGAAAAACTGAACATTTTAATCAACCGAGCAGGTAATTCCTCTGGAAACATTGCCATGTGCTTCTCTTGTCTAACACCATTAAAGTTCCAATGCCCGGAAAAGTACTTGTTCCATTCTTCTGTGGTCAGGGCAGACCTCTTCTTAATGTCTCGTGGAACAATTTTAGATTTCCCTGGTTTTTTAAAAATCAGAATAAATTCATAATCTATCTTTAAAATTCCGTTTTTCGGATAGGGAAAACTACCCATAATGGAAGCTCCGCCAGTGGTATTCGTAGTTGTCACCTTCTGCCAAATAACAGCACCCATATAGTCAAATCCCCGTGTCTCGCAAAACTTTATTATCTCCGTTCGTATCGGAATAACTTTGTAGCGCCCATAATAGATCGATCGTGCGAATTGATCGCCGATATTAATGCATAAACGTGATCCTGGCTCTAAAACCCTATAGCATTCATCCCAAACGAGGCTAAGGTTATTTATGTAATCCTCATAAGTATCGTCGAACCCTATCTGTTTCTCTGAGCCATAATCTTTAAGCTGCCAATAAGGAGGCGATGTAACGACAAGATTTATAGATTCATCATCTAGTTCGTGCATCCTTCTCGAGTCACCTATTATTATTTTGTGTTTCGTGGACATTAAATAACTTTATTTCTCCTTCCAATCCTCCCTCTTATACTCTTCCTTCGTCCCGCCAAGATGGGACTTCGGAGGACACGGCAAGGCCTCGAAGAGCACGGCACTATTATTCTTTATATTCCTTTACTACCCTCAGTATACCAGCCAAAGCAGGCAAATAATATTGACAGGGAGGTATTTATATACATAATGGAAGCCAATCCCTTTCCGGATGGAAAGGTGGCCCGCAAGGGTAGCGGCGAGCCTCGGCGTCGTTCCGAGGAGAACAAAGGGAGTTGCCGGATGGCACTGGCGAGCGAGTTGCACTTTGATGGGGCGGATATCGTCGACGGGCCCAATAAGACGATACTCGCCATCCGTTTCTTTAACCTGGACGATGCCGAAGGAAGGAAGTGGAGCTCTGGAGGAGAGTTGATACTCTTCGAGATTCAACATCCCTTGTGGAGCAGAGCGGAGGTCAAGGTACAAACATGGAAAACGACCTACCGCTCCTTCGACGAATTCGAGTTTGAAGGGCCTCTACGTGGCCTACAAAACAGAGATCGCGTCGTCGGTCCCGACCTACGAGTACAGGGCTCCTACGACACCCGCACCCGCAAGGGCCATATGACGGTAATGAAGTAGCCCCGTCGATAGGCCCGTTCTCAAAGCCGCCAACGCACCTTGCGTTGGCGGCTTCCTCTTTTTATAGAATTAAAAATGACTACTCTTTCCAATCCTCGATAACCAACCGCTTGCCGGAACGGCGAACGACGACTTTCTGCCGCTCTTTCCAGCCCAAATCCCGAATAACATCAATCGGGATGGTAACGCCGATGGAGTGGCCACCGGTTTTGGTGAGGTTTCTGATATTGCGGTCTTTAAACTTGCGAGTGGGCATAGGAGAGGACAGCTGATAGCTTCGGGCGGTGGCTTTGAGCGACCAACCACTAGCGTGCAATTAATCCGTATTTCACTTTACGTAAAGCGCCGGGGAGCGGGGGAGCAGTAAACCTACAATCTATAACCTTCCACCTCTTCACCACCCTTCTCTCTATTTTCTTTACGTAACGCTTTACGTAAAGTGAGGGGAGCGGAAAGGGGAATGATACCGTTTTTATGTACGTAAAACCTATCCCCATCTTACCCTAACAAAAACACCGCTTCAATGAGCGGTGTTGGTAGTTTGGTCGGGGAAGGAGGAGCGGATCTCCTCCTTCCCCGACCTGGATGGCATCCCATCCTCCGCCCGTTTAGGGCGTGTGGTTCTGCGGGCCGATGCGCTTCACGAGGTTGCCCTTGCCGGACTCGGTGAGAACGTGGTATTCCCACGTGCCCCATTCCGCCCAGGCAGGGTTGCCGGTGTAGCGGGGGTCGGTGCGGCTGACGATGAGGTAGTTGTACTGCCCGTTGTCGTCGTAGCCGGCGCAGTTGATGTGGTTCTGGATCCACCCCTCGTCCATGTAGGGGGTATTTCCGAAGTCGGCGCGGTAGTTGACGACGTAGTCGCACCGCGTGAGCGTGGCTGCGTTGAGCGCGGCCACGGAAGACACCGTGCCCTGCACCCGCCCGTCGCCCAGGTCCCAGTACCAGTTGCCCGTGGCGTCGTAGGCGTACACCGAGGTGTAGTGGCCGTTGACGTACACGCCGGCGTCGGGAATCCCGTTGCCGTCCTGGTCGTACTTGGCGGACTCGTGTCCAGGGACGCGCGTTCCTGCCTCCGCCGTCGAGCCGCCGGCCAGGCCGACCAGCATCATCACCGCCATGAACACCAGGGGTACCAACGCAAACCTTCGTAGCATCTTCATCAAATCCTCCTTGTTGTGCTACAGCCTCATTAGTTGAACACAAAACAGCACGGGAATCAACCCTTGCTGTTCGTTATCCATAGCCCAATCCCTACCCCGCCCAGTGGCCGTGGACAAAAAGGACGGTGTACAGGGCAAACAACAAACCCGAAAACAGCAGCCAGCCCCAGCGAATGTATTCATTCTTGATTGCGGCAAAGGCGATATACATCGGGAATAGCACCAATAGGTAGCGGCCGATGCTCATGGTAGTGCCACTGGCAAGGGCCACGGCGATTGTGGCCCCCATATACAAGCCGTAGGAAAAACGAATGCGCCACGCCACATATATGGAAGCGGATAGGCCCAGCACCACAAAGAATGCATCCATGCCAAAGTTGGTAATGGCGGGGTGGCTGAAGAAATGAAAATGGTCGGGGTTGAAGGCAAACGCGCGACCCCACGCTTTTTCCAGCGCGAAGAAGATGAAAAAGTTTCCAAAAGTGAAATAGTGAAAAGCAAAGAACGCGAGTGTGCCAAGCGCGGGCAAGCCCGTAGCAAGCGCGTCCACCTTGAGGATTCGCTTTACTTTAAAATCATTCGCGCGGGCATACTCCCACACCAAAGGAAGTACCAGAAGAATGCCCGTAACGCGCGTGAGCGCGGCGCAAACGCCAATGGCACCGGCTACCCACCAGCGCCCCCTTCGCGCGTAGTATACGGAAGCTGTAGATAGCAAAAGAAAGAGCGCTTCCGTATATACAGCGTTCAAAAAGAATGCGGTTGGGAACAAAAGGAGGGCGACGAGCGTAAGGCGCGCGTCCGAAGTTGGGTGAAACTCACGCACGAGGCGGCTCAAAAATACTGCGGCACCCGCGAGGGCGATACTGCTCACGAACCACCCCGCCAAACCATAGTTGCCAAGCAGCACCACGCCCGCTATTTTTACCAGCAACGGGTACAGGGGGAAGAATACGAGGTTGGCGAATTCACCGGGTGCATTCAACGCGTAGCCATGCTCTACGATACTCAAGTACCACCCCGAATCCCACTGAATGTGCAGGGGCACGGGGTTCCACGAATGTGCCAAGGGGAACGTGTGCATTTCCAACCAGAGGTACGCCGTATCGGCGCCCATATTCAGACGGTTAGCGGCGATATAGGCAAAAGCATTCACCGCAAACCACCACGTCGCAACCAGTTTCAGCGCGTCCCAATCGTTTCTATCCAGAAACTTCATATACCTTCCTTATACCCCATATCCCCTATAAAAGAAGCGGCCCCGAAAGTATCGGGGCCGCGGAAAGAGCATGTCTATACCCTCAGCGAAACCGTTCTTAAGGACTCCAGGGCTTCACTGGGTATACCCGCACGCTCTAATTGAGCTCGTAACACCTCCTTGGCGGCATCACTCATCTGGTCAAGATCGTAATCGACGACCAGCATCTCGTGCCTCCGCGACAAAGAATGAGAAGAGGCTCCCTTCCAACGACTCACGGCGTGTTCATCGCGACGACGCCGAAGCTCAATGAGCGAACGAGTAGAAACAGCACCCATGACACAGTTCTCCTTCGACTGGAGTAGGGTTATAGACTTCTCCCCTACCCTACACCACGAAAAAGCGCTTGAAAAGGGTTTGATAGTGTGGCATACCATACGCAGAACACTATGCGCATAGACTCCGAAAGGGGCAACGGAGTGACAATCTCTCGCCTTGAGCAGATTCTCGACGATTCGGTTCGCGTACGCTTACGTGGGCAGGACGAAATTGACATATCGGTGAGTATTGAGGTCGCCGAGTCCTACCAAGCCGAAATCTGCACCCTGCTTGAAGAAAAGGGCGTGCGGATTGCCGGGGACACCCTCGTCTACGACCAGAGGCGAACCCTCCATGAAACCTTGGGGCTCCAGGACATGGGAATCATCCAGCTCGCCTTCTTCCTTGATGCACTCAGCCTTGTTTGTATCGAGGCAGTCTTTGATAAAGAAGGACGAGGCCTTCGAGTCCTCGTAGAAGGACGGAGCACTATAGAGGAGGTCCCCGTATTCCAGAGAGGCCAGAGTCCACTCTCTTCAATCTCACTCAACTGAAAGGACAGAAAGGCCCCCGCACCGCGGGGGCCTTCGTCTTTCTGTGGAAATCTAAAAACACGATTTCGTTGACGCACCCCCTAAAAAGGGCTACAATATGCGCGTACTTATGAGGGATTTTCTCGCTCTTCGCGAGAAAATTCTTATGTACAAACCTTCTTATGCATATCTCGATAGCCGCCGAAACTCTATTCATGATTGGGCCCTTGCCCGTCACCAACGCCTTGCTGATGAGCTGGATTGCCATGGCGCTTTTGGTCGCTGTCGGCTTGTCATTTACCTACCGCATGCGCGTCGTGCCGGGTGGTATGCAGAATGTGGGCGAAACAATTATAGAAGCGGGCATTGGTTTCTTTTCCGATGTAATGGGCTCCCGCCGCGAAGCTGAAAAGGTGTTCCCCATTGTGGCGACCCTTTTTATTTTTATCTTGCTCTCAAACTGGATTGGTCTCGTGCCCGGCGTTGGAACTATTGGATACTTGGAAGAACCAAAAGAAGAAATCGTCCACGAGGAAACAGTTGCCCCCGTTGATGAACATGCGGCACCAGAGGGCGAAACCGAAGAGGCGGCCGCACCCGCGGAAGCCGAAGCACATGGTCCCGTATTCGTCCCCTTCTTCCGTTCCGCGTATTCGGACCTCAACATGACGCTGGCCTTGGCTATTATTTCGGTACTCGCCACGCACGTGTTTGGTATTATGACAATCGGATTTTTTAAGCACGCGCACAAGTTTTTTAACTTCTCCTCCCCTATCAATTTTTTCGTGGGCATCCTGGAGCTGTTTGGCGAGGTATCAAAAATGGTTTCGTTCTCCTTCCGTCTCTTTGGCAACATTTTTGCCGGAGAGGTACTGCTTGTGGTTATCTTGAGCTTGGTCCCCTACGTTGCCCCCTTGCCCTTCTTCGCGCTGGAAGTATTCGTAGGATTTATCCAGGCGCTCGTATTTTCCATGCTGACGCTGGTATTTATGAAGGTGGCGATGGCAGAGGCAGAAGGACACTAGAGACGTTTACTGGGCGCCCGCGTCAGCGGACTTCCAGTAAACAGCTCTATGCTGTGTGCGCATGAATAATTAAACACGCTGGACACCTATTCGCTGAATGGATGTTCCGGCAAAAAGAAGCATGGATTTAGAAGTTGCAAAAAACTTCGCAGCCGCTATCGCTATCGGGTTGGGAACCCTTAGCCCCGCGTACGCGATCGGATACATGGCCTCCCGCGCCATGGAAGCAATTGGGCGAAACCCTGAAGCCGCCCCCAAGATTCAGACCGCGATGATTTTAGCCGTTGCGTTCGCGGAAGCCATCGCTATTTACGCCTTGGTAGTAGCGCTTGTTATTAAGTTCGTATAGCCCCCTATGGCAGAGCTTTTCCAAAGCTTGCACATCCAGTGGCAACTCATCGCCGCCCAAGCGGTGAACTTTTTCCTGTTGGCGTTTATTCTGACCAAGTTGGTGTACAAGCCGCTCATGAAGTCGCTTCACGAGCGCCGAACCACGATTGAAGAATCGCTGCAGAAGGCAGCTGACATTGAAGAGCAGATGAAGAGCCTGCGCGCCTACCACGAAGAACAGCTCATCAAGGCGCGCGATGAAGCCCAGGCAATTATTACCGAAGCCCGCGCCGGCGCCGACACGGAACGCGAAGCGCGCTTGGTAAAAACCCAGCAGGACATTGAAGCCCTGTTTGAACGGGCGCAGAAAGAAATTGCCGCGCAAAAAGACGACATGGTACGCGATATGGAAAAGCGCATGGCCGACATGCTTATTCCCGCGCTCCAGAACGTTCTGCGCGAAGCCGTAGACGAAGACCTGCGCGCCAAACTCTTTGAGCGAAGCGTGCAAAAAGTAAGCGAACTGTACAAGGCGAACTAACCCTATGGCATATTCCGCACGACAGTACGCGCAAGCGCTCCATGAGCTTTCAAGCGATAAGCCTGAAAGCGAGCAGAAGCAACATAGCGCCGCGTTAGCCGCCCACCTGAAAAAGGAGGGACGGCTTGGGATTATGCCAGAAATTATAGAGCACGTGCAGAACCTTCAATCGAACGAAACGAAACGCAATACCGTGCGCGTTGCCGCGGCGAACAAACTATCGGCCGCCGAGCAAGAAGCGCTAAAAAAACAATTCCCCGCTCTCCATTACGAATTCACACACGATGAAACGCTCCTTGCGGGCATCGTCGTGCAGAGAAACAATTCCGTATGGTACGCAAACCTCGCCAAAGCCGCCCAACAGCTTCGCGCGAGTATCGTCCGCTAACCTTATAACTTGCTATGTCTGACTTTCTTATTGAACAACTCAAAAAAGAACTCGCCGGCGCCAGTGGCATTGCCACCGAATCAGTTGGCCGCGTAGAGCGCATCGCCGACGGTATCGCTATTGTAAGCGGCCTGGATAACGCGCGTGCAAACGAAATGATAGCCCTCTACCCTAAAAGCGCCGGGGATAACCCTGAAAGCGTGAAGGGAGAGCCCATTTTTGGACTCGCGTTAAACTTGGAGGAGCACCAGGTTGGTGTGGTGGTGTTGGGTGAGGCAAGCGGACTGCAGGTTGGGGACATCGCCAAGACGACAACGCGCGTTTTGGAAATTCCAGTTGGGGAAGAATTGTTGGGACACATCGTAAACCCGTTGGGCGTCGCGCTTGATGGTAAATCAATCAGCGCAAAAATAACCGCGCCAGTAGAGCAAGACGCGCCCGGTGTTATCGCCCGAAAGAGCGTGCACGAACCGCTCCAAACCGGCATCAAGGCGATTGACGCGATGATTCCGATTGGACGGGGCCAGCGCGAGCTCATCATTGGAGACCGTCAAATCGGAAAAACGACTCTCATTATTGATACTATTTTAAGCCAGCTCAACGAGCCGGCTGACAACCGACCGGTTTGTATTTATGTTGCCATCGGGCAGAAGGCATCTCGCGTGGCGCGTATTGCTGAAGCCCTGCGTGAGCGCGGCGCCATGGACTACACCATTATCGTTGCCGCATCCGCCTCTGACCCGGCCGCATTGCAGTACCTCGCCCCCTACGCGGGCGCTACCCTCGGCGAGTACTTCCGCGACAATGGCAAGCACGCCGTAGTCTTCTACGATGACCTTACCAAACACGCCTGGGCGTACCGCGAGCTCTCCTTGCTCCTACGCCGACCGCCCGGCCGCGAAGCGTACCCGGGAGACGTATTCTACCTGCACTCTCGCCTTCTTGAACGCGCGGCGAAATTGAGCGACGAAATGGGAGGAGGCTCCCTGACCGCGCTCCCCGTTATTGAAACCCAATCGGGTGACGTATCGGGTTACATCCCCACCAACGTTATCTCTATTACCGACGGACAGATTTATTTGGAGCCCGACCTGTTTTACAAGGGCATACGCCCCGCGGTAAACGCGGGACTATCCGTGTCGCGCGTAGGGTCTTCGGCCCAAACCAAAGCAATGAAGTCGGTAGCGGGCCGTTTGCGCCTAGACTTGGCGCAGTACCGCGAGTTGGCATCGTTCGCGCAGTTCGGTTCTGACTTGGACGAAACAACGCGCGCTCGCTTAAACCGCGGAGAACGCCTGACCGAATTATTGAAGCAACCCCAGGGTTCGCCCTTGGCGTGGTACCAACAGGTGCTGGTGCTGTACGCGGGTGTAAATGGATACCTGGATGAAATTGCCACCTCCGATATACGCCGTTGGGAGGAAGAATTCCTCGCGTATACGGGTACCGTTGGCAAAACCACACAGGAAACCCTACGCGACAAACGCGCCTTCGATGAAGAGTTGGAAGGCGCCGTGAAGGGCCTCATCGACAACTTTAACAAGAGTTTCAAAAAGTAGTATTTCCCACGAACAATGGCAGGCAATTCCACCAAAGAAATAAAGCGGCGCCAGCGCTCCATCGGCAACACGCAGAAGGTAACGCGCGCCATGGAAATGGTATCGGCCGCAAAGATGCGCAAGAGCCAGTTGCGCGCTCTTGCCGCGCGCCCCTACGCCCAGCACGTGGTAAAAATATTGGAACGCCTTGCCAACGTACGCGAAGATGAGAAGGAGGCGGTAAAGGAAGCAATCCGAATGAATCAGTTCTTCGCTGAACAAGAAGGAACGACAACGCTTTTCGTGCTTATTGCCTCTGACAAGGGCCTCATCGGCGGACTCAACGCTTCACTCATCGCCCACGCAAAACGCGAAATCGGGGAGGAGCGCGAGGCTGGGCAAGAAGTGGAAGCTATCGCCATCGGCACAAAATCCGCCGCCGCATTGCGCAAGTTAGACATTCCCGTCGTTGCGGAGTTTTCCGGTGTTGGTGACTACGTTGAGTACGAAGAAATTGCCCACATCACCCAAGCGATTATCGAACGGTACAAGGCCGACCACGTTACCCGCGTTATCGCCCTCTACGCCGAATTCTTGTCTACCCTAAAGCAACAGCCCGCGAGCCGCCAAATACTGCCCGCAAGCGCTACTCAACTGGAAGCAATTATTGAAGAGGCTGTTCCCGATCGGGGCCGCTGGAGCAACGGACACAACGACGAAGAACTTAATGGAAATGGCGTGTCCTATATTTTTGAACCCGACCCTTCGCAGTTACTAGATGCTCTTGTGCCCTACCTTATTTCCATAACCTCCTACCACATTATTTTGGAGGCAAACGCGTCCGAGCATTCAGCGCGCATGATAGCGATGCGCAACGCATCCACGAATGCCGAACGCTTACTTGAAGAATTAACACTTTCTTATAACAAGGCCCGCCAGGCGGCCATCACGCGAGAAATTAGCGAGGTGAGCTCCGGAGCGGAAGCATTACAAAAAGATTAACAAAACAATGAAAGGAACAATCTCACAAATCATCGGGCCGGTAGTAGACGTAACGTTCGAAGAAAAATTACCCGCTTTGTACGAGGCGCTGCACATTAAAAATGAAGGCGGCGTTATTACGTTGGAAGTTGCCCAGCACTTGGGCGGTGGCAGTGTGCGCGCCATCGCGATGGGCGCGACGAACGGGCTGTCCCGCGGCATGGAAGTAGAGGCTACGGGCAACCCCATCAGCGTGCCGGTTGGTGTTGAAACGTTGGGCCGTATGTTTAACGTGCTGGGTGAACCCATTGACGGGGGCGAGGCCCCTGCGACAAAGAAGCGTTCCCCCATTCACCGCAGCGCCCCTGCCCTTACCGAGCAGGCAACAAAGACGGAAATCTTGGAAACAGGAATTAAGGTTATCGACCTCATCGCCCCTATTATCAAGGGTGGAAAAGTAGGCCTCTTTGGAGGCGCGGGTGTAGGAAAGACCGTGCTTATCCAGGAGTTTATTCGCAACATTGCTTCTGAGCACAGCGGGTTCTCCGTATTTGCCGGTGTTGGTGAGCGCACCCGTGAGGGAAACGACCTCTACCACGAAATGAAGGACTCTGGCGTGTTGCCCAAAACCACCATGCTTTTCGGGCAGATGAATGAGGTACCCGGCGTGCGCTTGCGCGTGGCGCTCTCGGCTTTGGCGATGGCGGAGCACTTCCGCGATGAAGAACAAAAAGACGTTCTGCTCTTCATCGACAACATCTTCCGCTTCACGCAGGCCGGAACCGAAGTATCTGCCCTCTTGGGCCGCATGCCTTCGGCGGTAGGGTACCAACCAACGTTGGCCAGTGAGATGGGTGCCCTGCAGGAGCGCATCACCTCAACGAACAAGGGCTCTATTACCTCGGTGCAGGCTGTGTACGTGCCCGCCGACGACTTGACCGACCCCGCCCCCGCGACCACCTTCTCGCACTTGGACTCCACCATCGCCCTGTCCCGCGCCCTCACCGAATTGGGTATCTACCCCGCCGTTGACCCGCTTGACTCCTCCTCTACCGCCCTTGACCCCACTATCATTGGCAAAGAGCACTACGAGGTCGCTCGTGAGGTGCAGAACATCCTCCAGCGCTACAAGGACCTCCAAGACATTATCGCCATTTTGGGTATTGAAGAGCTGTCCGATGAAGACCGCATTACGGTTGAGCGCGCCCGCAAGATTCAGCGCTTCCTCTCCCAGCCCTTCTTCGTGGCTGAAACCTTTACCGGCACCCCGGGCGCGTACGTAAAGCGCGAAGACACGGTACGAGGATTCGCCGAAATTGTTGAAGGCCGCCACGACGACAAGGATGAAAACGCCTTCTACATGAAGGGTTCGATCGACCAGGTAAAATAATCGCACTGCGAGAACGTGTCCTTTCTGCGTAGGCTGACTAAAAGGAGAGTGGAAGCCGGCAGAAAGGACGCGCCTCGTACAACAGAGCATGTTACATATTCGCGTACTGACGCTCCAAGAAAAACTATATGAGGGGGAAGTTTCCCAAATTACCGCCCCCGGCACCGAAGGCGAATTTACGGTACTCCCCGGCCACCTTCCCTTCTTGACGACACTGACGAAGGGTTCGCTGAAACTCATAGACACCAGCGGTAAAGAGCACTTCGTAGAAATTGAGGGGGGCGGAATATTCGAACTGGACGCAGCCGGAAACGCCTCCGCACTACTCAACTAAAAACCCGAAAAGACCGCCCCAATGGGCGGTCTTTTCTTTTTGGGTGCAGTTGGCTACAATAACCAGACATGAAAATCACAAAAAAGGAAGCACTTGAGTACCACGAAAGCACGCGCGGAAAGATTGAAGTAACCCAAAAGCGGCGCATCCGCAACGCACATGACCTCTCACTGGCGTACACGCCGGGCGTTGCGTTTGTATCTGAAGAAATTGCCGCACACCCGGAAAAGGACCTCATTCTCACCAATAAAGGCAACTCGGTTGCCATCGTTACCGATGGAACGGCTGTGTTAGGATTGGGAAATATCGGCCCGCGCGCCGCATTACCGGTAATGGAAGGAAAGGCAGCGCTCTTTAAGGAAATGGGCGGCGTGGACGCCTACCCCATTGTATTGGATGAAACCGATTCCAAAAAAATTATTGCCATCGTGAAGGCGATTGCCCCCAACTTTTCAGGAATCAACCTGGAGGATATTTCCGCACCACGCTGTTTTGAAATTGAACGCGCGCTCAAAAAGGAACTAAACATCCCCGTATTCCACGATGACCAGCACGGCGCGGCTATCGTTATTTTAGCGGCGCTCATCAACGCCCTTCGCGTGGTTGGCAAAAAACACGACGAGGTCCGCGTGGTGGTAAACGGAGCGGGAGCGGCGGGTTTGGCGACGGCGAACCTTCTCCTCGCCTATGGCATTAAGCACCTTACGGTGGTGGATAAAATGGGCATTCTACACTCACGCGCCAAGGGCATGCACCGCTACCAGCGCGAAATTGCCCTTGCCACCAAACCCACCGTGCGGGGCGGCCTTGCTGAGGCCATTAAAGACGCGGACGTCTTCATTGGCCTGTCAAAGGGCGGGCTGCTCACAAAGGCAATGGTAAAAAGCATGGCCAAAGACGCTATCATATTTGCCGCCGCCAACCCCACGCCCGAAATTATGCCCGAAGAGGCGAAGGCGGCGGGGGCAGCGATTGTTGCCACGGGACGCAGCGACTACCCAAACCAAATCAATAACGCGCTTGTTTTCCCCGGCTTATTCCGCGGCTTGCTGGACTCGCATGCATGTGCGGTTACCACCGACACCATGCTGTGCGTTGCCGGATGCCTTTCAAAACTCATCAAAAAACCGACTGCCGAAAACATCATCCCGCCGCTGTTTGATAAGCGGGTTGCCCAAACTGTTGCCCACACCGTACCCCAAGTTGGGGTGTGCGATTGTTTATACTAACAACTGGGGAAAACCCAAGTACGGGAACGTGGTTTAATAGAGGTATGAACCGCAGCATTGCCTACATGATTATCACCATTGTCTTCGCCACAACGATGGGATTCTTTATTCATTCCACGGCGAATAAAGCGGTGCAAGAAAATGCCAGCGTATTTAATAGTGTTGAAATTCGCAAAGAAATAGAAAAAAACGAAGGGGATACACGGGTCAATATGGTGGACCCATCCGCCTCCGCAAGCCAACCAACCCTCATTATTGGTGGCACCACACTCGCCATAGAAATAGCCGATGATGCACTCGAGCGCGCGCAAGGGCTGTCTGGGCGCGCCTCACTACAACAGAATAGCGGGATGCTTTTTTTGTTTGAGGAACCCTTTATTGCCTCATTCTGGATGAAAGATATGAACTTCCCACTCGATTTTATCTGGATTCGCGACAACACCATCGTGGACATCACGGAGCGCGTCCCCGCCCCCACCGACGTGAACCTCCCCTCCTACCAGCCCAACCAGCCCGTTGACGCGGTATTGGAGGTAAACGCGGGTTGGGTCGCCGAACACGGCGGAAAGGAAGCGTTACTCGGAGAAACTATCTCTTCGGACGTTTTTTGACGATCGTCAAAAAACGTCCGAAGCTACGGCCGAATCGTAGAACCGGTGAAAGGCTTGCCTTCCAAATACTTTTTGAAATTGGCGATATTAGTGCCGCGCAGAAGGTGGCACGTCATTCCGTACTCTTGCGCAAACTTAGCCGCAATGGGGTCAACCGGCGACTTCATGCCGGGACTCCATGTGTCAGAAATAAAGGAACGGTACTCTTTCCATGTCGTCTCCTTTAACGGCTTGGCATCGGGATACTTTTTAAAATCTTTATTGTAGACAAACGGGATAGTAGTTGCCACCAAAAACGTATCGGCGCCAAAGCGGTGCGCGAGCTCCACGGAGTCGTAGTCGGTGGAGTGGCCGGGCTTGCCTCCGGCGGCGATGAACAGGTTGTACTTTTTGTAGTCCTCGTCGCTGATTTCTTTGTGCGGATCGTCAAAAATAACCGGGTAGGCAACGTCGGCGAAAATGGTACGCAAAAGGTGCGCGTTCATTCGCGTAGCGTGAATGCCGAGCCAATCCTTATCAACGTCGGATATATCTATAACGCCTGCCGCCGCTTTTTGGTACTCGCGCGCCGGCGCGCCTCCTCCCACGACCAGGATAAACGTATGCCCTTCCGAAAGGTAGGGCATCAAAAAAGCGCGAAGGCGCTTGAGGTAGGAAACATTAATATTGTTGGGAACGACGATAGAACCCCCGAGGGCAATAACGATTGGCGATGATGATTTAGTCATAGAAATTAGGTGAGCCCTTCCCACAATAAATCCCTCGCGTGTGCGAGAGATCCATTGGTGAGAGTGAGCGGAGAAGAGGAAAAGCCGAAGTGGCTCGTGGGTGCCCGCAGCGCCATGCCACAGCACGACGCGATGTAAGGCTCCCTGCAAGAACAGTTGAAGCGATTTCTTACCTCCGCTACCCTCAAACGCATTTTACCCTATCCGCGGGTAGAATGACAAATCTCCTGTCAAGCCCCCTGCTTCAGGAGTACTAAAACCAGAATATCGATGAGGAAGAGCGAGCCGATGAGCGCGTACTCCGATACCCGGTACGCTGTTTCCGGCTTTATTTTGAAGATTCCTCTCGTCGTCCGCGCCCCCTCCAAGTCCAAGTGGTGGTTGAGGTCCATGTGCCACACCGCCATTGTGAAGGCGATATTGAGCGCGAACAACGCGCCAAGAAAAGTAAGCTCCATACTACTCTAAAATATTATCTAGGTTCACGTCGTATAAGATTTTCTCCTGCACAATGTTGTAGCGGGTAACTTCCCCTTCTTCGAACCAGTGATTGATTTCATTTTCCGCTTCTTGGACAGAACCCGAAGCGTGGATGAGGTTTCGGATAGCACGGTCGTCAGTATCTGCCATTTGGTACGAATCGAGAACGAAGTCCCCGCGAATAGTACCTACGTCAGAACTGCGCGGCTCGGTCCCTCCTACCAATTTTCGAATGAGTTCAACCGAGTGGGCGCCCTGCCATACCATGGCCACAGTCGGGCCGCTCACCATATACTTCTTGAGGCGCTCGATAACCGCATCCCCCACCTCCTCAGGATTTTCTGAGGGCGGCGTGAGACCCTTCTTGCGGTACCCCTCGATACTCTTTTCCCCTACAGTACGCTTCCAATTGGGGTCCAGTGTGTAGTGAACCTCTACCTGCTCCGCTGTTGGCACGAGCATTTTCATCGCGACTAATTTCAAACCTACGCGCTCAAAACGCTGAATAATTTCGCCCACCAATGAACGCTGCACGCCGTCTGGCTTGATGATAACGAGCGTTCGCTCGTTCTTGAAGTGATCGTCGGACATAGATACGAGAGTATTAATTTCTCCGCCAGTATAGCACCCGAGGAGCCCTAAGGCAATTAGAATGAGTCTCCCGTGCTGTACAGCGATATGGTCCCGTTTTCGTCGTTTCGTAGGATGGTAATGCCGCCCAAACGAGCGAGTACATCGGCATGGGGGTGCCCGTACGAATTCTTGCCAACCTGCACCACCGCCAGTTTTGGTGATACCGCCGCCAGAAAGGCGGGCGTCGTAGACGAATTGCTGCCGTGGTGCGCCACCTTCAACACGTCCGCAGAAACATCCACACCCCGCGCGAGCAGCCCATACTCGGCTCGCTTTTCCATATCCCCCGTCAGCAGGAACGAATCATCACGGTATACGAGTTTTGCCACGATGGAACGCTCGTTCTCCGATGCCCCCTCCAGCGCGGGCGTAGGCGAAAGGATCTCCAGCACCACGTCTTCATCGAGCAGCACCCGCATGGGTGCCACCACCAATATACGCTCGGCATGTTCGTCCTCCACTGCGTGCCAAAAATCAGCCGCATCATCCCCACCTTCTTCCGCAATTAAAATAGTGACAACCTCGTACCCCTTCAGCACCTCTACAAGCCCGCCGGTATGGTCTGTATCCAGGTGGGTCGCGATAACCATATCCAAGGAACGGTCGGTAAAGGGCAGCACCCCTGCTAATTCTTCCGCGATGCCGCTTCCCGCACGGCCACCATCAATGAGCACCTGGCGGCCATTGGGAGTTTCAATGAGGATTGCATCTCCTTGTCCTACGTCCAAAAAATGCACGGTCAATACCGCCGGACGCGCCGACAGTATAAGGACGAATGTAGCGGCGCACGCAAATAATGCGGCCCCATAGAGAATCTTTTGTAATACTGTCAGGCGAGCCATAGCGCCACGGTAAATACGTACTCGAGGAGCAACCATGCGGGAGCGGCAAAGAAAATGGGGGCGCCGACAACACCCAGAGCCGCCACGCCCATGGCGCTTGCCAATAGGAACGGCGATAGGGGCACAACCAAAATATTGGCAAGAATGCTCAAGGGAGAAAACGAACCAAAATAGAGAATAACGAGAGGAAGCGTCGCCGCCTGTGCCGCCAGCGTCATTAAAAGAAGAGTGCGCAAACCACCTGCTTCCGGCACGCGAGAGAGGAGCTTATCCCGATACGGGAACGCGGCAGTAATACCCATGATAGCGGCAAAGGAAAGTTGGAACCCCGCGTCGTGGCGCAGAATGAGCGGGTTGGCGGCCACCATAATAAAAGCCGCGAGCAACAGGGCGCGCCACGATGAATTGGGGCGCCCAACCCGTTCGGCTCCGATGAGCGTCGCGCCCATCACGCCCGCCCGTACCGCGCTTGCGGGAGCGCCAATAAGCACCACGTAGGCAACAATAAAAAGAAGGGAGGCATAGCTTGCCCATGAACGCGAAAGCCCAACGGCAAGCGCGCCCGCCAGCACCATGCCAAACAGCACGCTGATATGCATACCGGATACCGCCACCACGTGGCTCAACCCCAGCGCTTGCAGCGCCTTCTCTTGAGGGCCTGAAAATGCCCCGTACTCACCCAGCAGCGTTGCCCGGTAGAATGAACCGTGGGGAGGGGGCAGCATTCGCTCAATTCCCTCCCGCAAGCGAACGCGAATATCGGCGAACGCTAACGCGAGCCCTCCTTCCCGCTCACCCGTCTGCTCAATCAATGGGGCGCGCATTACGTAGGCGATACCTTCCTTGGCGAGCCACCCGCGGTAGTCAAAATCATCGAAATTCTCCGGCGTTTCTAAAACTCCAGAAACAGCAACGATATCTCCGAGAGAATAGCGCCCTTCATACACCGTGGCGCGCACGCGTTGGCGCAACCGTTCATCTTGGGGCTCCAGCACTAGGAATGTGCGCCCGGCACGCTCATCGGGTACCTCGGCAATACGAGCCTCAAAGGAAACATTCGAACCAGCCAGAGGCAGCTCTGCGCCCAGGATTGCCCCGGCGGCGTGCTGGTACGACGCAATACCAACTAGCACGAATAGCGTGGCACAGAGGGCATTCCGTGGCCCCTCATAGCGAAACAGGACCGAGAGGAGGATCACAAGAAAGGTGGCGAGTACCACAAGGGCGAGTGTGGGCACAGAAAAGAACGAAGCGGCCAAAACTCCCGCCAAAAATCCAATCCCCGCTCCCGCTAAAAGGTTCGCGCTTGCCATATATTCCTATTGTAGCAACGTTTTCGCATTCAAAACTAAAACTCCGTCCAGAAGGACGGAGTTTTAGTTGGCTTGTTCTACGCTTGCGGCGTGGCGGCTGCCTTGTCGGCCTCCATCGCGGCGGCGTCATCTATCTCACATACGCCACCCACGCACGCGAGCTCCTTCGCTCCTTGCGTCTTGTCGTCCCGTTCGTAGGAAACAATGTGGGCAAAATCTACCTTGGGCATTGAGGCGGAAATCTCCTCATAGCGCTCCTTGGTAATTTCTTCATAGGGCGCGAGCTGGTACTGGTGGTCGGTACGGGGCAAGAATGAAAGTCCGCCGATAATCTCCCAGTTGGCGTAGAGCCAGTTAGCAGCTTCAAGCCACTCGTCCTCTCCAATGGATACGGTAACGGAAGGGTTGTGTTCGGTGTAATTCTCTTTGACGAGCTTCCAGTGGTTGAGCTGGTCAAGCGCGGTCAAGTCGTCCTTCGTGGTTGCCTTATCAGGGGCTTTAACCGGAAACTCCAGTACGTAGGTGTTGGCGGTGTCGTACGATTGGCCAACCTCAGGCTTGTGCGGGAATTTCTGGTCGCGCAACATGTGGAACAAGGGGTCGGTAGCACTGATGCGCACGCGGCGGATGTAGTACTGCGAGTGGCGGGGGTGCATACCGGAAGCCGCGTCCACCAACTGCGATACGGTACCGGAAGGCTTCACACAGGTAACCGATGTGGACTGGTTTACACCGAAACGCTTCGCGTACTTTTTATTTACCTTTACCGCCTCGTCGCGCAACGCTTTCAATACCTCGGCGTTATGCACAACGCGCGAATCCCACTGTCCCGTCAACGACACGCCGAGCAACCGCTCCTCCTCACAGTTCTCTTTCCACTCCTTCGAAAGGTACGGGAAGTTGGTGAGGGTAGACTGGTACGTGCCCAACATCGCGGCCAAGCGCATCTTGCGCAAGAGGGTTTCCTGCGTGTCATCGGCGCGGCAGATAACTTCTGAAAGGTTGCAGAACTGCTTACTGCGCAACGTAATTTCCCCACACGGGTTGGTGCCCATAGTGTCTAGGTGCTCACCGAGGTGGTCCCAGCGGCGGCGTGGCATTTGGCTCTTGAGGGCGCCGCGGTTAAAAATACCGCGCTCTCCGGTTCCTCCCTTAATGAGCGATGTCCACTCTTCCAAGAATTCGCTGGCGTGGGGCTTCTTAGCGTACACGGCAGAGTTGTTCGCCATAGAGCGCTGGGGGTTCATCAACCAAAACTGCCCGTCCTTGGCGTGGCGCATTTCAGCGTCATCCAAATCAGAGAGTGAGATGAGGGCACTTCGGCGCACACCACCGGCCACAACAATTTCACCAATTTTGCAGATAATATCGTGGGCATCCAGCGAGCTGAGGCGTCGGCCCTGGCGCGCCATCACGCGTTCGCGGGCAAAGTCTAACAAATTGCGTAGTGGATCGGGACCTGAAGAACGGCCGCCCATCGTCTGCAGTTTCGCGCCGGCGGGGCGCAACTGAGAGTAGTCAAAGGTAACATCCTTACCGCTGTACCAGGCCTTCAGCCCGTGGGTCAGCGAATCCGCCCAGCCCTCTTTAGAGTCTTCAATAACGAAGGTAGGCAACGCCTCCCCTGTCTGCTCTTTAATGAGGGGCAACTGCTGGATAACTTTGTTCTCTATAGAAAATCCTACCCCGGTGCCGCACATCGACAAGTACATTACTTCGGCGAAGTCCTCCAATTTGGAAGGGGCAATAAATGAACAGTTGTACCCGACAACATTCGTTTTGCGCGCCGCCTTTCCCGATCCCCACATAAGGCGCATTGAAGGCATAACCTCCTGCTTTAAAATTGCTTCACGCAATTCGGCATACTCGGCCTCCTTCAGCTTCGTGCCGAGGTTCTCGCGCATAAAGCCAAGGTATCGGTCCACGGTTTCAATCCACGTTTCGCGGCGGCCTTCATCATCAATCCATCGGGAGTAGGTTCGGTAGTAGATGAACTCTGATAATGGGTTGCGGAAATACTTCTTGCTGTCCTGGGCAAGTTTCTCTACGTGCGCGGGAACGCTCTGGCGGTGGCTTCGTACTTCCGTGCGCTTGTAGCGGTACAAAATGTACGCCTTGGCCGTTGCGGGCAAGTCGCCCAAAATGAGCGCCTCTTCCACGGCGTCCTGGATGTTTTCGATGGTAATCGCGGTTTCCGCCGGAAACTTTTTCGCAAGCTCCTTGACGACAATATCGGCAATACGCTGAGGATCTTTTTCAAGATTCCCCTCTCCTACTGCCGTCATTGCCTTCGCGATGGCGTTGGCGATACGGGACTCGTCCCATTCAACGACGCGGCCGTCGCGCTTTCGCACCTGTGTGAATGTAGCCTTTACTGCCATGCGTTCCCTTCCCCACTCCGCGTTAGGACAACACGGAAACGGGGTTTATAAATTAAGAGTAAGAGAAAAACTGTACTGTTGGACTATCATTTTCAACCTCGCTGGCGAGCTCGTCAAATAGGCCAACTGTGGATAACTTTTTAGACCTTTACACTCCTCTTTATTCCTTATTTTTGGTTCAGATAAAAAACACCCCCGATATTCTCGGGGGTGTTTTTTATCTTTCTTTATTAGCGCATCTTCTTACGGATGAAAGCGGGAATATCCCAATCCGGTTCGTCGTTTTCCTTCTCCTCTTCTTCTTTTTCCACGCGACGAGGAGCAGCTGGTTGCGGGGTTTGACGGGTTTCAACCACTTCCTCTACCGGGCGTACTGCGGGCTCGTAGCGAATTGGCTCGGGGCGAGAGGGAACGATGGGCGTCGGTTCTTCGCGCACCACCTCGCGATTGCTGTATTCAAACTCATTTGCCGAGAGCGGCATGTCGGAAAAACCAGTCGCGATTACGGTAACGCGCAGAGCACCTTTCTTTACGCGCTCATCCATCACCGCGCCGAAGATTACCTTCGCGTCGGGATTGATGGAGTCGGTAATAATTTTGGCGGCTTCGTTAATCTCGCTCATCGCCATATCATCACCTCCCGATACAGAGAAGAGAACACCGCGCGCCCCATCAATGGACAAATCCAAGAGCGGCGAGTTAATCGCGTTTCGAGCGGCATCCATCGCGCGCTCCTCACCCGTCGCCTCCCCAATTCCCATGAGCGCGCTTCCCGCGTTTGCCATAATGGCTCGCACGTCAGCGAAGTCTACGTTCACAATACCGGGCTGCACGATAAGGTCAGAGATTCCCTGCACGCCTTGGCGCAAAACGTCATCAACAATTCGGAAGGCATCCAAGAGGGATGTCTTGCGGTCGATGATTTGCAACAAGCGGTCGTTATTAATAACGATAAGAGTATCTACGTGGTCCTTCAGCGTACTCAATCCTTCTTCGGCCAAACGGGCGCGCTGGGCACCTTCAAACGTGAAGGGTTTGGTAACGACAGCAACCGTCAACGCACCCGAGTCGCGGGCGGCTTCGGCCACAATGGGGCCCGCCCCCGTACCCGTACCTCCACCGAGGCCGTAGGTTACGAAAACCATGTCCGCGCCTTTGAGCGCGTCCTGAATTTCATCGCGGTTTTCTTCAGCGGCTTGGCGGCCGATTTCGGGATTCATACCCGCTCCCAAACCTCGCGTGAGGTTCTTACCGATGTGCACCTTGTGAGGTGCGTTCGAGAAGTGCAGGTCCTGGGCATCGGTATTGATGGCGACAAACTCCACGCCCTCAATCTTCGATTCCATCATACGCGAAATCACCTTGTTGCCCGATCCGCCAACACCAACAACCTTGATCTTTGCAAACGTTTCCAGATCCGGTTTGATTTGCGCCATAGGTCCCTCTTGTAGTGGGTTTGAGAGTTCTTACAAGCCCTCAAACCACAAAGTTAAGTGGTAGTTACCCAAAACTAAAGTATATACCACAGTAGCAGATGGGCAGGTGGGTGTCAATGGTAAAAACAAGGCCTCCCCAACACTGGAAGGGCTGTATACGAGGTTTAAAAATACACTCTTTGGGGAGTGCTTTTGCTTTAAACTCTTAAACGTTAAGCAGCGTTTCTGTCCTTAAGGAAGAAATGCTCGTGCCCATTTTCGCATCTTGGAAACAGAACCGGAAAAATCGCCGAGTGTTGGCATCTGCACGCGGGCGCCAAATCCTCCACCACCCTGCAATTCCAATCCCCAGAAGACCAAGCCGAGTGCGGCGGCAAATGAAGGGTCATCCACCGAACCCACAATTCCTTCTACATCGCGCGGGAAACCAACTTGCGCGGGCAAACGTAATTTTGATTTTGTTAGTTCTACCAGGTAGGGAACTTTTGCCGTCCCACCAACCAACACCACGCCTCCCGGCAACAGTGCCTCCTTGCCAATGCGGCGCAAATCTTTATTCACGAGTTCTAAAATCTCATTGAGACGCGCCTCCATAATATCGGCAACATCGCGGCGCAACACGCTATCGCGCTCCTTGGGGTCAAACTTCGCAAGCTCAATAACGTCGCGCTTCTGCACCTCGCTTGCCAACGCCATACCGTACTCACGCTTCACGCGTTCAGCGGTTTCAATGGTGGTGCGCAGACCAATTGCCAAATCGCTCGTGATAGAGTCCCCTCCCAGCGCGATAACATTCGTATACACCAAGTTGCCCTCCTCAAAAACCGCCATATCGGTGGTGCCGCCTCCGATGTCCAAACACAGTACACCAAGCTCCTTTTGTCGTTTTGAAAGCACCGCGTGCGATGCGGCAAGCGCCGAAAGTACAAAGCCGTCTACTTGCACGCCCGCGTCCGCAATCGCGCGGGTGAGGTTGCGCAGGTGACCCGACGAGCCACCCACGATGAGGGCATTTGCCTCAAGGCGCAGCCCGCTCATCCCTACCACGTCGCGGTGCCCGCTCTCCCCGTCGATAATGTAGTCGGTTGGGATGGCGTGCAAAATTTCGCGATTAGCGGGAAGCGCGATCGTCTTGGCGGCGGTAATAACACGAGTTACGTCGTCCTCAGAAATTTCTCCGTCCGCGCGCGATACCGCTACCACACCTCGAGATGGCAAGGAAACAATGTGGTTGCCCCCAATACTAACAAATGCCGATGATATAGAAGCCCCCGCCGCTTGTTCCGCCTCTTTAATGGACTTGCGTATGGACGCGGTCGCATCATCCATATCGATAATCATGCCGCGGCGGATACCGTAGGCGCGAGAACGTCCAATGCCGATAATCTGGGGCAGGGGCATATCCGGATTGGCGACACCAACAACCGTGTACACGTAGTGCGTGCCAACATCAATCCCGACGACAATACGTTCTCTGGCCATGGTGCGAGTAAGACAGTTAAAGCGAACTTTCTACCCCTTCAATGATACGCTCTTCCAGTTCATGTAATTCCTTATGCGCCCCTTCCGAATGCTCATGGTGACGGCCCATCAAGTGGAAGGTGCCATGCACCACTACGTGCGCGAGCTCATACCGCTCATCTTTTCCTTCAGGAATACGCAAGAGAGCGGGACATACCGCTATTTCTCCCAAGTATACTCTTTTTTCGGTGTTTTGTTGAGGAAAATTTTCGCGGGGCGCTTCGGCTTCAGGGAATGAGAGTACGTCGGTTGCCTCATCTATGCCGCGAAACTGCTTATTTAATTCACGCATTTTTTCTTCGGCGACAATAAGCACAGTGAGCTCGCCTTCTACTCCTTCATGGCGCATCGCGGAGCGCGCCACCGCGCGCAAAAAATCCTCGGGGATTGCCCGAGGCGTTTCATTCACAAAAGTGCACCCTAATCCTTCCATTAAGATAATTTTGCCTGCCTCGCCGTAGACGAGTCAAGGCGGGCCCGCACGAGAGCGCTCACCGCGTCTCCGGAAGCATTGGCGCCCAGTGAGGCCATCGCCTCCTTCATCACGCCTCCCATATCGGCCATACTGGTGGCGCCTGTCTTTGCAATAGCCGCATCAACCGCGGCCGCCAACTCTTCAGCGCTTGCCATGGCCGGGGCGTATGCCTTCAAGAGTTCAATCTCCGCGGACTCAGCAGCTGCCGACTCGGTACGCCCCGCTGCCGTATATTGCACTACGGCTTCTTCGCGCTTCTTTATTTCCTTGAGCACCACCTGGGCCTCTTCAGCCTCGTTCAATCCAGCTTCTTTCTTGCCAAGTTCGATTTCTTTTTTCCCGAGTTCAGCCAAAAGCAGCCGTAATGTTGATAGGGCTGCTTTGTTGCCGCTCTTTGCGGCCGTTACCATGTCCTGTTGGGCCTGCTGTTTCAGGCTCATAGAGAATGATTATTTTTTGACTGACTTACCAAGCTTGCGCAGTTGCTGGTAGCGCTTGCGGTCGGTTGCGCGTACCAAGGCACTTTTGCGGCGCGTAATTCGGTTCGGTTCTTCCTGGCGAACCTGGTGGCGGCGAGCTGCCTGCAAGAGGCCGCTTCCGCGAACGCGCTGGTTGAAGCGGCGCAACAAAGAACCAACCGATTCTTTATCGCGACGGCTTACTTCCAAGCCGGTATCAAGCCGTGTTTTTGTTGGTGATGCCATAAGCGTTGATAGTAAAACACCTTTTATTCCCTTTTGCAAGGGCTCATTCTTCCATTTTCCCCCCACCTAACACGTGCAGATGGATGTGGGGTACCTTTTGCCCTCCTCGCTCTCCTACATTAAAAAAAAGTTTATACGCACCGGCAACACCGCTCTTTTGCGCCACTTCTTGTCCGGCGAGCACCATTGCGCCAAGAAGGGTTACATCTTCCTGCGTTGCCTCATCAATGGTAGCAATGTGTTTCTTAGGAATAACGAGGTAGTGCACCGGAGCTTTAGGAGCGATGTCCTTAATCACGATAAGCGCTTCCGTTTCCAGTAAGCGATACTCGGAAGGAATCTCCCCTGCCACTATTTTGCAGAATACATCGTCCATACTACGCTGACTTCTTTTTTAGGCGCTTCTTAATCTCGTCCAACAATTTTGCCATCGGAATAATCTCCTGCGAACCGGTATCCATTTCTCGGATAATGGCAACATTATCCAGCACCTCCTTTTGGCCCAAGATAATCGCCAAGTCCGCACCCATTTTATTGGCAACCTTCAGTTGTGCGGTAATGGATTCGCGGCCGAACGCTTCTCCCGCCTTAATGTTTGCACCTCGCAACTCCTCCATAAATACGAGCGCACGCTTCTTTGCCATTCCTCCCAATTGTACGATGAACACGCGGGCACGGCCTGGGTACTCGTACTCTTCTTGTGAACGGCCCGCCACAATCGCCAACACACGCTCAATACCCATCGCTCCTCCCACGGCAGGCGTATCCTTGCCGCCTAGCATCTTTACCAAGCCATCGTATCCGCCCCCGCCAGCCAAGGCTAAACGCTTCTGCGCGTCTTGGAGCGGATCGGCCGATACTTCTCCTTGGAAAATTTCAAATACGGTGCGGGTATAGTAATCGAGCCCACGCACGAGGTGTGGATTCAACATATAAGGAATCTCCACCGCGTCCAACAATTCCAACACTCCCTTAAAGTGATTACGGCACTCCTCGCAGAGGTAGTCCAACATTTGCGGAGCTGAAACTTTTACGCGCTGGCACTTCTCATCCTTACAATCCAAGAGGCGTAATGGGTTCGTCTTGTAGCGCACGCGACAATCGGCGCATACCTGCTTGAGGTGGTTGCGGTAGTACTCTTTCAGCGCGCGTACGTACTTGGGGCGGCATGTTGAACAACCGATAGTGTTGAGCTCCATGCGTACATCGGTAATTTTGAGCTTGCTAAGTATCGCAAAAAATACCTGCATCACCTGTACGTCTCGCACGGGGTCACCCTCGCCAATACTCTCCACGCCAAACTGGTGCAGTTGGCGGCGGCGGCCTGCCTGGGGCTTCTCGTGACGGAACATTGGACCAAGATAAAACAACTTTACCGGCAAGGTCCATTTCTCCATACCGTGCTCCAAATACGCTCGGATAACGGGAGGGGTGCCTTCGGGGCGCAAGGTCAGTTCATCGCCGCCCTTCGTCGCAAAAGAAAACATTTCTTTCTGCACAATATCAGTTCCCTCCCCCGTTCCTTTTCGGAATAAATCCGAAAACTCAACGATAGGGGTATCGATACGTTCAAATCCGTATGAAGAGCCAACTGACGCGGCATACTCTGCAAACAGCTTCCAGAGACGCTGTTCAGCCGGCAGTATGTCGCGCATACCGGCGGGTGTTTGAAATCGTTCTCGCTTTGCCATGCTTATGGTTGTAATGAATAGGAAGGTGTTGCTATCAATTCCGCGCTCTTCGCAGGCCATGCGCGCAAGAATACCTTCCCAATAATAAAGCGCTCTTTCAGGGGACCCCATCCGCGGGAATCGTAACTCGCATCGCGGTTGTCACCCATCACAAAATATTCTCCTTCTCCCAGTGTCGTGCGCGTAGAGTTAGTCGTTTCTTCCGTCAGGTACTGTTCGGAGAGCTTCAACCCGTTAGGGTTTTCGCCATTATAAATGGTTACACCCCCGTGCTCCACAACAATCGTTTCACCGGGCAACCCTACAATGCGCTTAATGAAAACTTTTTGGGGGTCGTTTGGGAAACGAAATACAATGACTTCCCCACGATGAGGGTCGCCAACGAGATAGGAAATCTTGTCCACGAGCAGGTAGTCTCCATCTTCGTAGGAAGGCTGCATACTTTCGCCCTCAACAAAAAAGGGCTGCACCACGAAGTACCGGATTGGTACGATGATGAGCAGCGCGAAAAAAACAATTTTT
>Ga0172380_10002245_pt1 | contig 30588 bp, 31 predicted proteins | sample Leawe162metaG_FD_119747 | JGI IMG/M metagenome (GOLD analysis project Ga0172380, IMG submission 119747) | Leachate microbial communities from a municipal landfill in Southern Ontario, Canada - Leachate well 162 metaG | ecosystem: Engineered > Solid waste > Landfill > Unclassified | place... | reverse complement strand
GTTTCGATCAGCCGCACATAGTCCTCGGTCCGGTCGACCGAATCCTTGTTGGCGCCGATATTGACCCCGACGATGCCGCCCTGCTGCGAGCGGGCGGCGAGCCGCGCCAGCGCCACCGGCGCGCCGTCATTGTTGAAGCCGAGCCGGTTGACCACCGCGCCGTCGGCATTGAGCCTGAACACGCGCGGCCGCGGATTACCGGCCTGGGCGCGTGGCGTAATCGTGCCGACCTCGACGAAACCGAAGCCCAGGCGCAACAGGGCGTCCGGCGCCAGCGCGTTCTTATCGAAGCCGGGCGCGATTCCGACCGGATTGGGAAAATTCAGCCCAAAAGCCCGAACCGCCAATTCCGGCGGATCGGCCGCGGCCTTCGGCACCGGCATGAAACGCAGGGCCTTAAGCGCCAGATTATGGGCATCTTCGGGGTCGAGGGCCCGCAGAAGCGGGCGGGATAGCCGATCGAAAAGACCGATCACGAATTTCGGCTCCACGCGGAAGGGGGGTCGATTGACCCTATCGGCGCTTGGCAAACTTATTCAAGGCAAAATGCAGGAAATTTGTTGCAGGACAGGGGTGTTTGGAGGGTATAATTCCTAAACTTGATTCCGTCCTTTATCCCGCGAACCCGGCCTGAACCATGCTGACACATAGCCAAATCTGGAATGCCCTGGACCGCCTGGCCGCGCGTCACAAGTTGACGCCCTCCGGGCTGGCGAAAAAGGCGGGCCTCGATCCGACTACGTTCAACAAATCGAAGCGCATCACGCCGGAAGGCCGCGCGCGCTGGCCCTCCACCGAATCGGTGGCGAAGGCGCTGGCCGCGACCGGCACCAAGGTGGACACCTTCGTCACGTTGATCACCGACGCCGCCAAACCGCCGATCTACAACGTGCCGTCGATCGGCTTTTCCGAAGCCGGCGCGCAAGGCCACTTCGACGATGCCGGCTTCCCGGTCGGCAAGGGCTGGGAGGCGATCGACCTGCCCACGGTCACCGACGAGCAGGCCTACGCGCTGAAGATCACCACCGACGCGATGAAGCCGACCTATCGCAACGGCGACATCATCGTCGTCTCGCCTTCCGCGCCGGTCCGCCGCGGCGACCGCGTCGTCGTGAAGACCAAGGACGGCGAGGTGATGGTCAAGGAATTCAAGCGCAAGACGACCAAGCAACTTGAACTCAAGTCGCTCAACACGGACCGCGACCGCGCGCTATCGATGTCGGACGTGTTCTGGATGGCCCGCGTCGTCTGGGCCAGCCAATAACAAAGTCCGGATATCGCCTGGCGCCGCTGACAATGCCGATGCGCGCGCCGGATTTCGGTACGGCCAACATCTCAATTTCATTCACCGGGGGTGACTTCATGAATCGTCGTCATGCACTGAAAGCGCTGGCTGGTCTGGCGCTTTGTCCGATCTGCGCGCCGGTTGGCTTCGCCGCCGAGGGAGCGCACTGGAGCTACGAAGGCGCGGCCGGTCCCGCGCATTGGGGCGACGTCGACGCCGCCAGCAAAGTCTGCTCGGTCGGGTCGCAGCAATCGCCGATCGATATCCAGAGCAGCATCAAGTCGCAGTTGCCGCCGCTACAGTTCGCATGGCGAACGAAGCCCGACATGATCGTCAACAACGGCCACACCATCCAGGTCAACGCCGATCCGGGCAACACGCTCACGGTCGGCAAGGACAAGTATGACTTGGTCCAGTTTCATTTCCATCACCCCAGCGAGCACCTCATCGGCGGCAAGAACTTTCCGATGGAAGTGCATTTCGTCCATCGCAACCTCGCCGGCAACCTCGCGGTCGTCGGTGCGCTGATGACGGCCGGCCGGCCCAATCCGGCCTTCGGCAAGATCGCCGCCGCCATGCCCGCCAAGGCCGGCGCGCCGGTCAAGATGGCCGCGGCCGATCCGAACCAGCTGCTGCCGGCGCGGCGCAGCTACTATCGTTATTCCGGCTCGCTCACGACGCCGCCGTGCAGCGAAGTGGTCGACTGGCTGCTGCTGCGCGAGCCGGTCCAGGTCGCACGGGCCGACATCGACGCTTTCGCCAAACTGTTTCCCATGAATGCGCGGCCGGTGCAGAAGGATAACCGGCGCTTCGTGCTGAGCTCGTAACCGGCGCGCTTCTTCAAGCCCTCATCCTTCGAGACGGCGCTTCGCGCCTCCTCAGGATGAGGGCTTTTTCTTTTCCGGGATAAGGAAAAGCCTCATGGTGAGGAGCGCGGCGAAGCCGCGCGTCTCGAACCATGAGGCGAGTGTATTATGCCGAGCGCGCTGAAAATCGACCCATAAGACGCCCGCAAATTAGATCTTAGGGTCGTTGATTCAATTGAAGAAACCGAAACGCAGTAAGAGGCATTTGGCCCGCATGTCTGGGCATAGTGGGCCCGCAAATACGAATTCTGTGGACGCTAGCGTGATACGTCCCGCCGCCGATAGAAATGGAGCACCACTTTGTCCGGATCGAAGGCCGGCCGAATCCCCTTTTGGTCCAACGCCTTTTTCACCGTCACATGGTGTCTACCGCTGGCTCGGCTAAGCTCTCCGAGCGAGACGTAACTCCGCCGGAATGACTCCGCTTCCGACAGCGGGATACGTGTTACCTGATGACCCGCGCGCTCGCAGGCAACGGCCTTGACGTGGCCGTGTTTCACCAAACAATGGGCAACTTCCTTCTTGAAATCGAAACGCTTGGCGAATTCAAGCGGCGAGATGGTTTGCGGATCTAATCCGTGGACGAGCAAGCGAACCTCGGACAGGTCCACAAGAATCGAGCGGTAGTCGCGCTTTCGGCCAAGCGTTCCGACCCACTTGAGCTTCCCGCCAAGGATCAGTTTCACGACATCTGCCTGCGTGCAAGTCGCCTTAAGCGCTGCCTGCTGCAGAGTGACGTGATGAGCGGCCATACGTTGCACGGGCCGTGCGCGCCTTAGCAGCCTGGCTACGAAGGCATCTAGCATGGCGGGCGCGAATGTTGCGCGCAGGCCCAGCGGCCCCGACGCGATCGGCTCGATGAAGTTGGCCCCGGCCAACATGCACACTTGGTGGAGGCCGGTTCCAAGATATTTAGCGGCCCCCCGGTAGGGAAGCGCTGCGAGGCTCTCGCGTACGGCCTCGGTTGCCTTCTTTGCATCGAACACAATGTTTTGGGGGGCTAGTCCGGCCTGGTCGTCGCTGATCAATCCTTTGAGCCGAAGAAGTTTGGTCACGCGCGGGGGGCCGAAGCCGATTTCCCTGCCCAATGAGGTCACCGAGTGCAGTTTCCTTTCGCGGATAACTTCGCCGAAGACGACATCGCCTGCGCCCAGCGGGAAGTTGGCTTTGATAAAGTCTCCTACCACAGTCCGCAACGGAGCGAAGGCTACATCCTTCCACGATGGTCTTCGTCCGACGAAAAGGTAGTTGTGAAGCACAGAGAACGCTTGGCGAGCGAACTGCCCATCCTCGACCACACGACGGCGCGAATACGCCACCATCATGTCTTTGAGAAGCTTTCCGATGCCTTCCTCGCCCTCGCTTCCAATCTCGAATCCACGGATACGTGCGGTCCGCAATCGAGACGGGTCGAGATTGTCACGCTCGACCTTCCTTCCGAAGCAGGCCGCCGTCCCCAGCATTTCGCAAGTCTGGATGGCAGCAGGCAGGTCCATCGTGTCGAGGAAGGGCGCTCTAGTTTCACGGCCATCGAGCCGTGCGAGGACGTAGTCTTGCAGTCCCGTGGGCAGCCGGCTCTCGGCCTGCAGGACCATCTCTTGAAGCCGGACGACCTTGGGCTCCATCACGTTCGAGAAGTCGACGCTGAAAGGGCTGCCCTTACCCTTGTGAATGGTCACCATGGCCGTGTGATGGACACGACATGTATCTACGACGTCCAGATACCATTCTGCGCGACAGAAGACCGCGGTCTCGGCAGGCTCTTCACCCCTGTGCTTGATGTCTTCGATGAGACACTGGGGGCAGACCTTCAGACGCCCGTCTGTCAGGTTTTCCCTCCTCACCGTTTGTCGACGGTGTCGAAACGCATGGATGCCGGTCCTGACGAAGGCAAAGCGCGTAAGGTCGGCCTCGCTTGCGCCGCCGATCGCCGCAAGTTTCCCGATAGCGGAAGGAGCGCCATTGATCAGATGCGAGTAACGGATCGAAAAATCCCTGCAAAGTTCTTTTACAAGGAGCCCGTGTGCGACTGCGATGCGTGACGCATACGCGGTCGGCGGCTCTCCGGCCTTCGGCGGTGGTGCGAGGTCGAGCTTCACCTAGTAGACCTCAGACCGCGCGGACGGAGCGGCTTCGTCCTCCTCGTCTTCCTTTCTGAAGATGATGCTGGGATCGATGGTCTGCCACGACGGCGAGGCGAACACGTTAAGTTCAGTCGGCTGCGCGGTACGGTCGGCATATGCCTCTTCGAGGTCAGTGATGGTGAACTTGCGGCGATTGGCCGTCACTGCGATTTCGATGGCCTCAATCAGGATCTCGAAGACAAGTCCAAACTGGTAGGCAGCGGCATGGCACAGCCGCTCGATCAGCATCGAGCCCGGCCGCTCTACGTATTTCAGTCCGGCCTTGGCTGCGAAAGCCTTGACCGCGTCACGTATCCACGCGGCGTCATCGGCGACAACGAGATCGTCGAACACGACATACTTCAGTCGGCGCTTGAGCTGGCGGTCCTTCTTGAAGATTTCCAGAGCCTCCTCGATCCCGCTCAGGACGAGCTGCACTGGCCAGACCCGCGAAATCATCAGATTCCGGAACGTGGCCTGGATTTTCTTGATCTCACGGGCATTTGCGTTCTGCAGCACGTTGTGAACGTCATCGAAGTGAAGGAACGCGACACGCTTTTTCTTGAGTATCTTTCTGACCCGCTTCCAAGCTTCGTTCTCCGGGAGCGGCTTTTCAGTATCGTATCCGAGCGCCTCTAGGGTCGCGTTCCCCAACTGGGCAAGCGTACAGGGCGATGGCGCCAGCACGCTGACGAACGTACATCCCGACCCGACGCCATAGCCGGGAAACGCCGGATGTTCGACCAGCGCGGTTTCCAGCGCGGTGGTCTTGCCAGAGCCGCTGCCACCGATGACGACGAAGCCGACGCCGGCGCGACGGTTATCGTCGCCTTGCGGCCGCTTGGGGAATCGTTTTTTCCCCCAATTGATAATCAACCGTGTGAGCTGCGCTGCGATCGCATCGTCGCGCGCGGACCTTACATAGCAAGCTTCGAGCTTCGCCATGATGGCCGCGACGCGGTCGCCAGTTTGCTGCAGGAACGTCCGCAGGGGACTGGTCGGGTCGTAGTCATCCGACATGTCGCGCACTTCCGGTTTCGTCTTGTCCATGCGGTTTACTCCCACTTCAAACTGACGCGGCGGTTCTTGGCCGCCGGCTTGGTTGCGGTATTGGTCTTGCGGCGCTTTTTCGGCTTGGCGTCGGACAGCGGGGAGTTAACCAACTCTTGCTGTCGATCTTCGTTGACCTCGGACCCGCCGACCACCAGAGCGCCGTCAAGCAGATCGACACGCCCTTTAGCCTTTGCAGCCACTTGGTCGCGGACGAACGTGACGCCGATGCCCATACGGCGTTGGTGGTGCCGGATCTCGCCGGAGCTCATCGGCCCCACGGCGATGTTCCTGCGCTCGCGGGCGATCTTTCCGATCTCCACCAAGTGCGTGATCGTATCGTCCAGTATCCGCTTGGTGATTGCGTTGATGGCGGAGTTGCGCGCCTGGAATTCGTCCCAGACGGCGATCCAGTCTTTTGCCGTGACCCGGTAGAGTTCGGGCGCACCTTCGACGAGGAGCCATCCCTCGCCGACTTTGGCGGAGATGCCGCCAAGGTTTTGCAGGTCTACGCGCACGTCAACGCTGATGTGCCCCTTCTCGCAGAACAAGCGGTTAAGTTCTTCGGACTGATAGTCGATACCGAGGACGCGCAGCCCATGCGCGCCAAGGATGGGGCTCAACTGCTTTCCGAAGACTATGCGCCGCAGGTGGTCGTCGGGCGGAGCATCGACGCCGAACTCCTCGGTTAGCCGGAGCCATGCCGACCGCGGCGTCTCGCCTCCCAATCCGTCGTGTTCATGGTTGTGATAGTGATCGATCTTGTAACGCACGAGTGCCTCGGCGAACTCGTCGATCGTCAGGCACGCGCGGCCTTCACTGTCGTAGTCACCCTTCTGAGCAGTGTCGGAAAACGTCCGCCCTGCAAACATTGCGATGAACTTGTCGTCGGTGGAGCGGAAGATGCGTTCGACGTTGCCGCGCAACCACGGAATTCCTGCAACGGTGGTCGCGAATTTGACGCCGAGATCAACGTTCTTGGCGCGAAACTTATCATTAGCGAAGCTCGATCCGGCGTCAGCCGCCGAAGTTTCCATGGTGCCGTAGACATCCCACGGCGTCACCGCGCCGACGGCGTCGGCGTAATCCTGCTTGTCGGAGACCGCCATTTCAAGACAGCGGAAGGCGTTTTCCGGGCAAGCCGTGCGCGCGAGGCTCATTCCCACTACGCATTTGGTCGCGACGTCGAGTCCAATACACAGCACCAGCCGGATCGTCTTGGTGCTTTCCTTTTGCTTCTCGCTCAAGGTTGCCCATACGCCTGTCATGATCAACAGCACATGCAGATGGACGGTCCACTCGTCGAATTCGACCCTCTGGAGCGGGCGCACGACATCGGCCAGACCATGCGTCAGAGCCCGGAAATAGTTCTTGGCCCTCTCAGGGCCATCCTGGCCCGCCATCATGTCGAAGGCCGGGATCTTATCGATCTCTTCGAGAAGCCGTTCGTACGACGGCACGACAATCTGCGACCGGTTCTTGGCTCGCCGCAGCTTGTTTTCCTGTTCGATGGCGGCTGACATCTTGCGCCAGAGCACGGCCCCGCCTTCCTTTTCCGGCATGGCGGCCATTGCCGCGTACTGGAACAGAAAAGCATAGGCTTCTGCCTCCAGTCTCGGCGTGCGGTTGCCGCACTTGCGCGTATTCCTCCGTAGCGCCAGCGGATTCATATTTCCTTCGATGAGATTGTTGATCCAGCCAAGCAGGCACTTCGGCCCCGGCGGTTGACGGGTCATGACCCTCCGGCCGGCCCTCTTCTTGCTGGCGCCGTTGATCTCGGCCTGCTGCTCGCCGGCGATTTCCGAGGCGATAATCGGAATGGCCGTCTTGAGGCTTTCGTCGCTGAAGGAAATCTCCTTTGCGTGCTTTTTCCGGAGCGCGGTGAGGCACCATTTCTCCTTCCAGAGCACTTCGGCCTGTTCCTCGTCCGGCAGGTCGCTGACGAAGCCGACGCTGGCGTGGATGCGGGCCCGCTGCAGTTCAGGCACGTAGAAATCGCGGTCGTGCCGGTACCCCCTACTGTGACGCAGAAGGTTCAACTGCTCGCGGCCAAGCGTCTGCGTGGCCTCTTCGTTGTCTTCGCGCGCCAACACGACCGCTTTGACGTCGGCCGAGCGCACCATGTACGCGACGTCGTCGATCACCAACCGGTCGAAACGTCCGTAGCGCAGTCGCACGCCGCCGCGCGGAAGCGGCGACGGGTCAGGCGGCGTGATACGGAGACGCGTCATGGTGCTGTCAACGGGCCTGCGGACGACACACGGCCGTCTTGGGCATGATGCGAGCGTGCTCGACCAGCCGGAGCTTGCGGTCGGCAATGAGGCGCACGACCGCGCGGTATGCGGCGCCGTGAAGCCCGCTGCAGCGGCAGAGAGTTCCTATGGTGGTCGCGCCGTGCAGGTCGGCGATCATGCCCTCGATGACGGCGTCATGCGCGGGCACGGGCCGCCGGCGCGCGGCGTAGATGGCTTCGGCGTTGAAGCGGTCCTCCGGGGCAAGCTTCTCCTCGGTGATCAGGTTGATGCGGTTGACGACGTTGGGCGACATCTGTCGCTGCAGCAGTCGGTGGATCGCCTCGATACCGGAGGAAGCTACCTTGACCGCCGGTTTGACCGAGTGCGCAGTACGCGAGCCGTCGGTATGGACCGACGTGAAGTCGAACGTGAACATGTGCGACTTGCCGTCTGAGTCGATGTAGTGGACCTGCGGCGCCTGGCTGACGATGTCCACGATATCCGGCTGGGCCAGCATCCAAAGCCCGCTGTCGAGCTCGAGACCGGACTCGGCGCCTTCGATAAAGCCGTTGATCGGCAGCGCCGCGCGCGCGGAGCCCTTGGAGCGGAAACCGATCGCGCGGGCGCCACGGCCCTTGCGGGGCGGACTCCATAGCCGCGGCGTGACCCACGGCGCAGGCACGTTGGGATTCCGTTTCAGATACTGTTCGAGCGTCATCATCGTCTTCGGCTTTCGGCATAGCGACGCCCTTCGCCGGGAGAGGGCCGGCGTTAAGCATGCTGTTGCGTGAGGGCCGATCGCCGGAAAATGGCGGCAACACCGCTTGCAAGAAGCGGGCGGTTGAGCGATTATCAGACGCCTTTACGGGTGTGTCTGGTCATCGCTTCGGCCGGTCAAATTACGGGCGGTCCGCTTCCAACGGGCCGCCCGTCTTCGTTACGGGCTACGTGTTCGTGGTCTTCGTTCGCCTCATCCTTATTCGTCTGACCAGACCCTACCCACCCAATTAGGCGGTAGACAATCGCTTTCCTCGTCTCTCCCAAAGCAGCTCGCAGTAGAAACGCCTCTGGTGCAGGGGCTTCTGCAATCTCAATCTCAAGGATTCGATTTCAGATTCTGCAAGAAGTCAGCTGGCGGCAAGGGTCGGCGAATCTGCAATTTTCCAACGTCACGACCGACGAGTCCTTGAGCAATTTCGTTAACCACAGCCCGCGTTTCTGCGACCGGCCTACGTCCTTGGCGGCGTTTCGGCGTCATTGCGCCCCCTCGTCGGCCTGCTTGAGCACGGCTGCATTGTCCGAGGCCTCCACCGGCGTTTGGTTTATACTCGGCAGTCCCAATTTACCGACGATCCCCCTGACCTCGTCGCCGGTGAGATGCCGGCGGTCGAGCAGCGCATCGGCGACCGCCTCGATATTCGCGCGGTGCTGCCGCACCAGATCGTCGGCCCGCGCGTGTAGTTTGCGGATGTCGGCCTCCACCGCCGCCCGCAGCATCGGGTCGTAGATCAACGCGGTTTCGAGCGCGGTGGCATCGCCCCTGTACAGCAGCGTGTCGGCGAGCCCGAGCGAGGCGTGAACCGCCGTGATGATCCGCGTCACGATGGCGAGATCGGAATTCGGATGCCCGCCGGCGCCGGCCGTCGCCTTCCCGAAGAAATGTTCTTCGGCGGCCCGTCCGGCGAGGGTCGCCACGGCGATCTTCTCGAAATGGTCGCGTCCGCGCAATTCGAGAGCTGCGCCGATGCCGGACCGCATATGGCCGCCGCTTTGACCGTTCTGCACGATCGATACCGAATGCAGTTCTTCGGCGCCCAACACGACAGTCGCAACTGCATGCGCGGCTTCGTGGAATCCCGCCAGCCGGCGGGCTTCGAGCGGGCGATGGTCGGGCGGCGCGATCACTCGCGCAAGATCGTCGAGCACCATCTTACGCTTCGCGATGCGCGCGGTTCTGCGCGCGCGCCGCACCCATTCCATCGCAGTCGCCGCCGTCGCGCCGAGGCCACAGCGGGCGAGCGGCACAAGATCTTCCCCGGCGAGGTCGCCGCGCAGATGGAAGCGGAGGATCATCGCCAGTCCCTCGGCGGTGTCCGCCGGCTGGATCTCGATCGTGCGCTCCATGCGCCCGGGACGGAGCAAGGCGGCATCCACCATCTCGATATGGTTGGTGGCGCCGAGCAGCGTGACGCCGACCGGCGCCGACGAGACCAGCAGAAGGAAATCGTCTACGACAGGTAACCACCAGTCCCGGCCGCGCGGCGACAACGTCGCGCGATTCGGCATGGCCTCGATTTCGTCCCATAGCAAAACGCACGGTGCCATTGCAGCGGCCTTCGCAAAGACTGCGCGCTGCGCCTTGACGACCGAGTCCAGAAATCCTGCAGAATTACCGAACAGGTCGGCTACCGAGGCTTCCAGAATCGGCAGCTTGCAGGCGGCGGCGATCAGGCGTGCCAGCCAAGTCTTGCCGGTGCCTGGTGCGCCGAAAAAGCAAGCGCCCCTGTCCACGCCCGTCCAATCGCCGGTCAGCCGTGCCTCGGCGACGTCGGCGGCGAGCGCCAAGCCCCACTCGCGCGCTTCGCCGTAGAACACGGCTTCTTCCAGCGTCGGCAGCAGGATCTTCGAACCGTCGCCCGCCGTCCGCCCTTCGGCCGCCGCCTGCAACCTCTTTACCGCTTCCGCCGGCTTGGAGCCGGGCCTGAGCGCCGCGGCGAGCTCAGCATAGTCGAGCCCGACGCCGAGGTCTTTGGGCGGTTTTTTCGGCGAACGTCCGCCGACGCAGAGGGCGATCGCGCGCATCAGCGTTGCGCCGTCGGGCTGCAGGACGCGGATGGTGACGTCGGCCGCGGTGACCAGAGCAGAAGGCAGATACCGGTCGGGCGCCTGCGAGATGCCGACGACGTTGCGTCCTTCCGCAAGTGCGGCGAGTACCTGATCGTTGCCTTCGCTCGGCATATCCTTCGTCTTCTGGGAGCCGTCGCGCGCGATGCGCTTCGCATCGGTCAGGGACGCGACGTAGGTTGAGATCGGCGAAACCCAGCTCTGACCGGGCACGCAGATGACGACCACCATCGCTTTCCCATTTTTGAGCAGGTCGCGTGTCTCCTGCGAGACCGACGCATCGAAGGCAGCCTTGGCCAATGCTGTTTCGGCACCGAGCCGCGCTTGGCTGGGGGCCGGCTTGGCGGCGACCGTGGACGAGGGTTTCGGTGTCTGCGTCATGGCTCGGCGCCTTTCGATCTGGATGAGATGGTCTGCGAAACGTCTCCACGGGGATTCCGGCGCGCTCATATCCGCTGCCTCACGGTTGTCGCCGGCCCGAGCGGGATTTGCGAGAGATCGAGTTCAATAAGGTCGGCGCAGGCGAGGGCCATAACGGCCGGGCTCGGATCGGTCGACGACCGGACCGCCGAGAGCAGTTGGCCAAGCCGTATGTATCCCTCGTCGTGCAGCATCTGCAGGATTCGCAGGCGCAATCCGACGCCGACGCGCGTGGCGCGGTACGACCAGACGAGGCGGCAATTGGAGAACCGCGGCTCCAGCCGGAGATCGGCCGCCTTCAGCGTGAGCTGGTCGATTCCTGCCTTCTGCAGTGCAAGCAGCGCGAGGCCTTCGGCGTCGATGTCCCTGAGCGGCCGAGCCTCCGCGACGTCGAGCGCGAAGCGCCCGTCGTCGCGGGTCAGCACGACCGCGTCTACCGCGACCGCCGTCCCGGAGAACGGCGCCGACGGAAGATGTTCGATCTTGCGCGTGGCCGGATCGAGCGACGCCTGGACCAGCGCTTCATAGACGAGGTCGTGGGCTGCGGGGATCGGGCCACGCGCCTTGGCGCCCGTGAAGCGGCGTTCCGTCTTTGCAACTCGTCTGGACTCGAACATGACACAACTCTGGAAAAGGGAGGGCGGGACATCGGCATCAGCTCGTCTCGCTGGTCGTCTTCGTGCATGACCCTGCTCCTTGTTCAGATCTCGATCGTGAACGTCGCGTCGAACGACATATTTTCCGGCAGAAAGCCGTAGCCCTTCGCATTCGAGACGATGCGAGTACGTCCGACCGTGAGGTCGATGCTTTCGTGCGTATGACCGTAGACCCAGAGATCGGGTTGATGGCGCTCGATGATTCCGGTCATGTCGCTCACGTAGGCAGCCGACAGGATGTCGCTCTCATGACCGCGCTTCATCGTGCGATGGAGTGGTCCGTGATGCGTGACCACCACGCGCTTTCGCGGGTGTGAATTCTGGAGCTCGGACACGATGAAGGCGCGCGATTTCACGTGCCGCGCCGCGGTGTCGATGGGACGCAATCGGTATCCGTAGTTGTCCTTGCGAATGCGCTTGTAGTCGTTCATCCCCATGAGGGCGGCGTTCATCGCGATCGGCGCGTTGCCGAACACGTCGAAGTCCGTCCACAACGTCGCGCCGATGAACATCACCCCGACGATCTCGACGACGTCGTTCTGCAGAACGTGCACATTCGTTCCCTTCGCGGCCGCGCGCGCCTTCTCGACGGTGCGGTCGATGTCCTGCGAGTAGAATTCGTGGTTGCCCGCCACATAGATCACCGGCTTGTCGGTGATGCGCTCGGCCAGCCAGTCGACGCCGCGTTCCATGCCGGGGACGAGGTCGCCGGCGACGACCAGCACATCGAAGTCCGGGCGCTCGGCCAGATCCGGCAGATCCCACCCGCGCGACAGTTCGAGGTGTATGTCCGACATGATCCAAAGCTTCATGACTTCACTCTTCGTCCTCTCGTGCCAGTTTCCGCATGGCCTCGACCAACGGGTCGCCGTCCGGGATCTCCCCGATGGAAAGCGCGAACTGCACGTCATGCGCTCCACAGCGCGGGCACTTGTGCCTTCCCGGCCGGTACTCGAATTCGCCTTCTTCGCCGCAGGCGCGGCATCTGAACCGCGCCATGGTCACTTGCCCTCCGCCCATTGCTCCCCTGGCGGCAACTGCGCCTCGACGAAGACGTCACGCTCGCGGTCGTAGCGGCGGCACGTGAGCACGCGCATCTTCCCATCTGCGACGACGTATTTGATGTGCAGGTCCGGCTCGCCTTGCTTAGGCTCGACCGGCTCGCCCTCCGCATGCCGGTCGCAGCGCGTCGCGAACCAACCGTCGTCGTTGTGAATCTGACCCCGAGCGCCACAAAGTTCGCACGTGCAGAAGGATCTGGCCGCCGCGAGATCGATCGCTTCCTGAATCCTGGCGCCGACGTCGGCCGGCACTGCGGTCCATTCCGCATAGATGCGGAGTCCGCCGAATTTCTCCTTGATCTGTCTGATGGCGACGACAGCTTTCGCGTCCCCGTGCAGTCCGCGCACGGCCGCGTCGATGCGCTCGATCGCCTTTTCGACGATGAGTTGCCAGCCGTCGCCGACACATGGGTAACCGGGCGCGCACTCCGACTGCTCTGCCCGAAACAAAAGCGGATACCGCCTGACCAACTCCGTCTCCCAGCTCATGCGCGCGCTCCCACTTCCGTGAGTGCCGGCGCGCTCTTTTCGGCCTGGCAGCCGAGCCGGTAGTAACCGGCCCAACTGCGGATCCAGCGCAGGTCGGGGTCGGCGGCGAGGATGTCGGCACGCAACGCTTCACCGTCCGGAATCGAGTCATGGCCGAACACGACGCCGCGGATGGCTGGCGCCTGCGTCACAGTGAGCTTGGGCTCCCAGCTATCGAGGAGCGGTGCCTCTGCCAGATCCCGACTTGTAGGACGGGCGCCGGCGGCGATCTCATCGAGGTGCCCTGCAAGGTTGCGAAGGTTCTCGGCCAGCCCATCCAAGCTTCCGTTGCGTGCGCGCCTTTGTGTCATGTCCGCCTCCCCGCGTAGGAACAAACCAAGAACATAACTGACGAATACGCATCTCCCACGAGAGAGTCAATAGCTAGATAGCTGACTATTCAGATTTTGGCTGTGGAGACCGATCAAGGGTGGCGTTGCGGACCTGCCCCAACCATGAGAGGCTTAACTATATGAAACGTTAGCTATCTAGCTATTTGGAACGCCATGGTAGATAATGACACCCGCCCCGAGAGGGGCCTCGCTCGCGTCCGGGCCGACGGCAGACGGCAGTTGCTCGTCTACCTCGAACCGAAGGTGATCATAGACACCAAGAAGAGAGCTCTTGACCTCAACACCACGGCGTCGGCCATCGTCGAGGAAGCGCTCCTCGAATGGCACGAACGCCACAAGGCGGACGATGACAGGACCTAGCCAGACAATCAGGGGGCGGATGGGTAAGCGGGTAAATTTCGATCGGGATGGCCAGATGAACGTGTTTGCAATTGTCGCGCGTTCTTGGACGCCGGCCGGATCGTCTCTCAGGCGCCCACTGTAATGCGGTGCGGTTTGCCTCATGCAGCGCCGCATGAGACCCTTTTGGACAATTTCAGCCTTCTCCGACAAAGCTACAGAAACACCGATTCGCAGGCAGTCGCCACATGACCTTCCGCTACATTGGATCCAAGGCAAGACTGCTGGAGCAGATTTCCGAACACATCGGACCATGGAAGGAAGGCTTTTTCGTCGACGCCTTCTGCGGCACGGGTTCAGTCTCCGAACTTGCCGCATCGCTCGGGTGGCCCATTCGCCTGAATGACCACTTGATCTCCGCTACGACCATGGCAGCCGCGAGGTTCGTTTCCGGCCACGGAGGGATCCTGCGAAAGATGGGAGGCTACGAAAGTGCCATCGACCAATTGAATGGCACCGCTGGCCGAAAAGGTTTCATCTTTCGCGAATACAGCCCGGCATCGCTCGCTAAGACGGGAGTCGAAAGGCGCTACTTCACGGAAGGAAATGCGGCGAAGATCGACGGAATAAGAGCCAGAATACGCGAGTGGTCCGAGAGCGGCCGGATCAGCAAACGAGAAGAAATGCTTCTGGTCGCCGATCTGCTCAGCGCGGCAAATCGCGTGGCGAATATAGCAGGTACCTACGGTTGCTTTCTCGCGAAGTGGACCCCTCAAGCAGCCCGTTCGTTGGCTCTTCAGCCGCGCGAACTGAAGCGGACCGCGACCAAGGTCAACGTGAGCAATGTCGATGCCGCCGCCGTAGAAGTCGGCCACCAAGATCTGGTGTACCTCGATCCGCCCTACACGAAGCGACAGTACGCCAGCTACTACCACATCCTCGAAACCATCGCGCTTGGGGACGAGCCGGTGGTCGAGGGCGTTGCAGGCTTGAGGCCTTGGCGGAGCCTCGCTTCCGAGTTTTGCTACAAGGTTAGAGCATTGGGCGCATTGACCTCATTGGTAGCTTCTCTTCCCGCGCGCAGGATCCTGTTGTCATACAGCAATGAAGGCCACGTCGATCTCGACCTCCTTAAGACGGGGTTGGCCGGATTCGGCGCCGTACGCATTCATGAGCTTGCGACAGTGGGCCGTTACCGTCCAAACGTGACGGCGAGCGCCGCTCGGGCGTCAGTCAGCGAATTTCTCATCGTCATCGAAAAGCGCGCAGATCTCACGCGGCAAAGACGCGAGTTGGCCGTCGCATGACCATGCACAGATCTTTCGAAAGCGAACTGCTTGAACCCGCCGAAACGTTGGTGGAGGCGTTCGCGCGCCCATATGGGCGGCGCGCCGCCGAAGCTCGGTTCCAACTCCTGGAGGCCGTTGCATCTCGTCTTGGAGGTTTTTCCCTCAAGGAATTTCACCAAGCGTTTGGCGTCCGCACGATAGCTCCTGTCGATGAGTTGCTCGATAACGCCCGGTCGGTCGTCGAACGACTGGACGTCTGCGGAAGTCCGCCCGCCCTCGCCCTAAGCGCTCTCGCCCGGGAGAAAATCGCAAAGAGCGAACAGCGCACGAGTGGCGCCTACCATACGGATTTCCGGCTGGCGCAACGTTTGGCCGAGCTTGTGTCGCCGAAACCGACCTTGCGCTCGCGCATTGTGGATCCTGCTTGCGGAGCGGGGATACTCCTCGTTGCGCTGTCAATGGAAGTGTGCGGTGCAGACCGGCGGAAAATGGCCAAGTGGCTTGCCGATTGCGTGTACGCCGCTGACCGATCGCCGAATGCTCTTCGGGGAGCTCTGCTGTCGCTAGCAAGCCTCACTAGCGATATTTCCGCGCTCGCCCGTATGAGGGCGAGGTGGCGCGTTGGCGACAGTCTGCTCGATCCGTTGGATTGGGTGCCGGGCGCCGGATTCGACGTCGTGATCGCGAATCCTCCTTGGGAGAAGGTGAAGCTGAGCCGTCATGAATTTCTGCAGTCGAACGGCCACGACAGACACTATGGCGCCGTAACAAAAGGTATCGATCTGCAGGCATTCGGTCGCGAACAGGCCAAAGTGGCCGGATACTCGGCGAGGCTCTCGGAGTCCTATCCGCTGCTCCATCAAGGCGAGCCCGACTTGTACGTGGCCTTCACCGAACTGTTCGTACGTCTCACCCGGCCGGGCGGCACGGTGGCGGCGCTTGTCCCGGGAGGCCTGATAAGGTCGCAAGGAACAGAAGCGCTCCGCAAACATCTATTTTCGATTTCCACCCGGCTTTCATTCTCCATCATCGAGAATCGCGCTCGGTTCTTCGGCATCGATACTCGTTTCAAATTCTTGGCGATGGTCTGCGTGAAGAAAGGCGGTCGCGCGACTTCGGAAGCCCCGCTTGTTCTTCGTCATGAACAAGGCACTGCGCGCGGATTGCGGAATTTTGCCGAAGTGAAGATCGGACGGCGCAGTCTTGCACACGTGCGACCCGATCTGAGCGTGCCGGAGGTCAAGACGGCGCTTGAATGGCGCATGTTCAGGCAGATTGCTCAATCCGGCGAAGACTGGAGTAACCCGGCTTCGCTATGGCACCCGGCATTCTGCCGCGAAGTGGATATGACGAAAGAACGTCCTCGATTCGTGCAGCGTGCGGGTCGCGGAATTCTGCCACTCATCGAAGGTCGGATGGTCCAGCCGCATCGGTTTGGTGCCAAAGAATATATCGAGGGATCGGGGCGTCGTGCTGTCTGGAACATGCTGCCGTTCGGAGAGTCCCGGGTGGCACCTCAGTTCCACATTGCCGAGGCGGACGTGCCCAAATCTTCCATATCGCGCGCGCGAACACAACGCGCCGGATTTTGCGACATCACTGGGCAGACGAACGAACGTTCCATGATGACTGCGCTCATTCCTCCCGGGGTGATCTGCGGCAACAAAGTCCCCACGATCCTTTTCGGCAATGATCCGTCCGAGGAACGGCTCTTCGTTTGGTGCGCGATTGCGAACAGCCTCCCCTTCGATTGGATCGTCCGCCGGGTCATAACAACCACGCTCAATTATTTTCTGCTTCTCGGCCTTCCCCTTCCCCGGCTGGTGCCGAACGGTTTGCCTTGGCGGCGCTTGGCCGATGCGGCTCGCGAAATGCGGAGCCTCGACGGCTCGGGCCGATCTTCGCCCGCAAATCTGCGTCGAGCGGCTGAGTTGCGAGCGTCCATCGACGTGGAGATAGCCGTCGCATTCGGATTGAAATTCGAGCAATTGACGGCGATGCTGTCGGACTTCCCCCTCCTGGACCGCGGCCAACCCGCTCTTCCCGGCGAGGATAGGTCGACCATAACGCGCGACTTCCTTCTTCTCACTGCCGCGAAACGCATGAGGAGGAGTACCCAAGCGCTTTCCGCGCGGGTAAAACAGGCAGAGCAACTCGGCGCGATCGCCTATGTGCCATCCGAATCTGCGGAGATGGCGAGCGGCAAAATGGAGAGCTCGCATGCCGGCTAGCAATCCCGAGGCCATCGCACGGATTCTGTACAAGGAGATCGTCGCTGGCGATCTCCGGAAATTCGAAGCAAAGTCGAACGACACTCCGAGCGGCGGGGGAGCACGGGACCTGCGTTTCGGCAATTACACGTCGATCGAGCCGATCGTCAAAAAACTCTTCCCGAGACAAGTGCCCCTGAAGCGCCTCAGAAAAGGGAAAGAGACGACAGTGCAGGGCTTCGAGGGAGACTTCGTTTGGGAAAGGGACCACAAAGTGGATTCCAAGACGGTCATTTTCGAGCCACCTACGACGGCGCGTCCGACCGAAGGCCGTATAGCGCGCGTTCATGAACAGCCCGCGCTGGACCCAACGCCCATTTTGCCTTTGAAGGTCAACGACAAGGTCTTTCTGCTGTTTGCTCAGCGGAACGACGGACAAGTCTGGCCATTTTTCACGACAGAATCTTCGCTTCAGACAGTCGGAGATTGGGATCCGCGGGTCGCCGAGGAGATACTGAAGTGCATCGCGGAACGGCGGGCAGGTGGCGTAGCCGTGATCGGATATCGCGACTTCGTGTCGGGCGAAGGCTACTGCAATGGCGGATAATTTTTCAACTCATTGCCTAGAGGTTCTTTCGCGGCTGAAGTCTTCGCGAAACGTTCTCATTTCCGGTCCTCCGGGTACAGGTAAATCCAAACTCCTGGCGGAAGTCGCGCGCGCATTCGATGTGAAAAATCCCGGCATCGGATTTGCGCCGCAGCCGGTTCATAATCCTCGGGCGAAGGTGCCGATCCCGCCTCCGCCGCCGGCCGTGCCGGACGCAGTGATCAAGGCGATGCCCGCACCCGGGAAAACGTCACGAAAGGTCTTCAGGACTGTCTTCCATCAGAATTCGAAGCACCGGGACTTTGCCACGGGCATGGTCCCCAACGTTGTGCGAAAGCCGGAGGAGCCTGAGTTCACGATCATTAGGGGCACGCTTTACGAAGCCAGCGAGCATGCCAAGCAGGCAAACGGCGCCGCGCTGCTGACGATCGACGAGATCAACCGCGGGCCGGCCGTCCAAGTGTTTGGTGGCGCGATCGTTGCCATTGAGTCGGATAAACGTCTTGGACCTGATGGAAATCCGACAGCATCGACCCAGATATTCAATCTGCTCGATCCTTTGACAGGCAGGCTTGTGGACTACGCGTTGCCTGAAGATCTCTTCATCGTGGCGGCGATGAATCAGGCGGACGCTTCCGTTGAACCTCTGGACGTCGCATTTCTTCGACGCTGGGAAGCCTACGTGCTGGAGCCTGACGAAGGGGTGCTCAGAGGATATTTTGAGCTAGGCGTTTCGTCCAAAGATCCCTTACCCGACAAGCCAGCAACGTCGAAGGATGTATTCGAAGCGTCTGTCCGCGCATGGTCCAAAGTTAATAGAAGGATTTCGCTGGGACGAGGTCCGGAATATCAAGTCGGCCACGGCATGCTCATGCATGGATACGCTCCCGGCATGGACCAAGCGGATGTGCTCGCAACGACTGCCAACGTGTGGGCGAAAGTTCGTTCGCATGTGCAGGAGGTGTTTTTCGGCGATCTGCGCGGCATCGCGGCTACCCTGAACGCCATCGATCCGCCCTCCTATCACCCTATCAAACTGGTCGAAGCGAGCTTTGCTGACGATATCAAATTCGAACTGCAGGGACCGGCCTACCTGCGCGCCGGCAATATCTACGATGCGCTGCGAGCGATAGCGGCCGGCGAACCGTAGGTGGCCGATGTCCGCTTCCGCTAGGCGCAGGTTTCAACTCGTCGAGTACGGCGCGCCGATCGACTTGATTGGCCAACTGGCTCATCAAGCCAACATAGATCGAGATATAGCCGCCAGACTTATCGCCGGCGCCGGAGAGCGCGTCGCCAAAAGTCTCCGCTTGTCGGCCAGCCCGCTCCTAGTGGAAGGCGGCGGCATTAGAGCAGCCGATTTCGCGGGAATGATCAGACTGGGACCGGCTTGGGAGTTGGAGGTTGCTCCAAAGTTCTTGGGCAAGGACGAGATCAACTCGCGTTGGCGCGAGGATTTCTATTTCTTGGCGAATCTGTCCCGGCATGGACGCCTATTGGCGTCGGAGCGCCTTCGCGCGTCCGGACGAGCTCCCAAAGATCTTGCGAGTCTGATCGCTCGATCTCTAACAGGCATGTACTGGGACAACCGTAGGAGACCGCTTCGGGCCTACCGCAGGGCGCGTATCGACGATTTTTTCATCGAAGGCGAAGTCGATCCGGTAGATCTCCGCTTTCCGGGTCCAGACGGTTTCACGCAAGACGTCGTGCGCTACGACCGGAACAATCAATTGAACGCCACGATCCTGGCGGCGGCACGCGCACTGCTCCCGGAAACGGGCGATACCGAAGCATCGGCGGGCTTGTTGCGCGTCGTTCAGGATCTTCCAGCACAAAGACTCCTACCCGCCCGCCGGAGCCGTTCGGTCCCGGGGCGTTCTCGCGCGTGGCAGCCGGTCATCGATCTGTCGAACGATGTACTCGATGGTTTCGGGCTGTCCTACAAGGAGGGCTTTTCGTCGGCCCCGGGTTATGTGCTCAGCACGTGGCGGGCTTGGGAGGATCTTTTGACCATTGCGGTTCGCCTCGTCTACGGGTCGGCGGCGGCATCCGCACAAAAAGAATATCTCCTCGGGACCAGGACCGGGATGCCTGCCGGCATAACGTCCAATGTCCGTGTCTATCCCGATCTAATCGTCAACGCTGCCAATCTACCGCCGTTCATCATCGATGCGAAATACAAAACCAACGCCCAGAAGGGCGCAGTGCGGATTGTTGAAAGCGACACTTTCGAAGCGATGGCATATGCAAAAGCCAGCGACTGCGAGCATGTCGTCCTTGCCTATCCGGCACTCGCCTCGGATGCCAGCGCCGACCTAGGAAGCACTTTTCCCTTCGAAATAATCAAGGTGGGCGCAACACACATTTACGGCGTTTACGTTCAGGTTCGGGGAATCTCTCAGCGGGGCGGCATAGAGAAATTCGGTCAAGGCCTGAAGGCCGGAATTCAGACAATGTTCGCAAACGTGGAATCCGCGAAGGTCTGATGAAGCAATTTCCGCGACTTAACCCGTAGCCGCACCGGGAAGTGTCAGTACAACTCGGATCTCCTCGTCCGGGAGCAGGAATGACTGTTCGGTAATCTCGAAACAATCCAATCCTTCCAAATTGAACCTCGCGTCCGCGGGCATCTTCCGGGGAAAGTTCTGTTCGGCGGCGCCGTTGTACGTGTCGGCCACGCGGGCCAAAAAGAGACTATTCGTGTATGCGTTGGGAACGCCGAGCAGTATTATCTCTCGCTAATTGGCGAAGCTTGCCTTATCCGACAAAGCAATTCTCGCGGTGGTATCGCAAATAGCGGGGAGCCGGTGCATTCCGCATGTCAAGAAGCATGGCTGGCAATGCAAGCTGCTGTCGCTCCTTGGCGCCGAGACGTTTGGAAACCAGAATCTCTCCGTCGTCCTCGAACGAGATAAGTCCGAGATCCAACAGCGCACCCATCTCGCTTGTGAGCACGATCTGGTTTGAATTGTCCTTGCGTTCGCGGGGCGTGCATACCGGCCAAGGTTTGACATGCATCTTTCCCAAGATCGCCGGCAGCGCGGCACCTGTAACGGCGCACGCGACCGAAGGGTGCTTGGCATAAAGAGATAGCCAGCCGGCAGAGCGTGTCGTCGCCAGATTCGGGCGATTGGCTTCGAATACCGCCTGCGCGAACCCGGGCGGGGTCTGGCTGCGGATGTTCGCCCGGTTCGGTCCCGGCGGCACCTTATGCATCTTGCTGCCTTCGGTCGGCTTGACGCGCTTTTTGGGAGGCATAGCGAAGCCGCCGCCCGTCCATAGGCAAGTTTTCTTGGTGTAAGGATCACCATAGTCGCATGGGTCGAATTTGTGGTCCGGTTTGCGCCAGTGCGAGCTGATTGTTGCGACAGGATTTTCGATCAAATAGGGGCAGCGCAACATTTCAGCCATGTCGACGCAGCGCTTCCAAAGCGTCAACGTCCGGACGGCTGCCCCCACTCCCTTACCCGGAAACCAGCGCGCCCCGCTCACGGCGACGTCGGTGCAGGGCGGGAAGAATGCCGCGAACACGATCTCGCCATCGGTTGGCGGCAGCCAGTCGAGCATGTCCGCGCCGACGCGAATTATATTTTCGTTTTCCGGATCCCGGGTCTCGCCGGAAGGATGCTGTGTGTCCACGCAGTAGCAGAGAAAGCCCGCCTCAGCCCACGGCTTGGCCATGACAGTGGAGATCTCGAATAGCGCGAGCATTATTTTCTGTTTCGCCATGGCGATACCCCGGGTGCGGCCTTCTGGCGGTCATACCCGAGACCGGTTTTCGCCTGCCTAATTTCAGAGGCGCGCGGAGGGAATCCCGGGAGGCGGTTAACAAAGCCTGGAGACGCAGGGTGCCGGCTCGGGCCGTGCCGTGGCATGGGCCGAGCCACCGACGTCGGATGTTCATCGTCGCTTCTTCTTAGCCCTGGCTTTCCTGGACTTCGGCTCGCTCGGCAGAAACGTGCCTGCCGTCATCCAGTCGCTGCCGATCCTGTTCACGTCGCAGCCAATCTTCGCGAGCCTGTTGGCGAGATCGTTGCGAGTACTCGTCGCGTCCGACAGTTTCACCAGATGCTTGCCCGCGATGTCGCTGAACGGGCGCACTTTACCGATCTGAACGATGACCGTCTTCTCCGGATGAGCACCGAGAGCAAGCCCGGCCTCGAAGAGGACGTTCGGCCGCGCCTGACCGGTCGGCTTGCCCTCGCCCTGCTTGTCGTCGGAACCCCAAAACTGCTCTTTGAGGTGCGCGATCTCGTCCGGCGAGAACATCACCACCACCGCCTGCACCCGCGCCATAGCGGTTTCGATGATGGCGCCTATGTCAGGGTTTGCGCCCTTGGCCTGATCTACGGCCTGCTCCCACTCCATCGGGTTGAGATCCAAAGCCCGCAGGAAGTCGAACATCGATTTGCGGAGCGCTCCGTCGCGGCCGTGCACGACGAAAACGGAGTTGCCCTTCGTCTTCTTCGCCTTCGCAGTCTTGCCCTTGCGGGCCGGCGCGCGCGGGGCCGCAGCAGCCGGTGCTGACACAGACGGATGATTGGCGGCACCCCCGGTCAGGTAGCCGTGGATCTGGGCGCGTTGCGCCGGGGTCGAATACCGGTTGATGTTGATGCGGAGCCTGGCCGCGACGACGAGCGCCGCGAGATCGCGTTCCAGAAAGGTGTCCCGCACAACCTTGGTGATCTGCGGATAGACGGCGCGTAGGACGATGTCTTGCTTGTCGGCGATGGCCTGCAGCAGATCCTGGTTGATCTTCGCCAACTCAGCCGGCCTTCTTCTTCCGGCCGTGGTGGTCTGCGACCTTCACGTGGTTCTCCGTCATGCCGAGCATGTCGGCGACTTCGGACACCTCGAAGCCGGCTCGCCTGAGCATCGGCACCGCGTCCGTCTTCTTTTTGACGTCCTTGATGAGCAGCAGTGCCAATAGCCGCGCGATCTTCTCCTCGCCGCCGATGCGCGACCTGCCCTCAGCGGCGGGCTTTTTTCTTCGCTTTGCCATTCTTCACCTTCTTGCCTAGCTTGGCCCTCCTAGTCATCACGCCGACGGAATTTGCCGAGCTGCCGGTGGCCTCCGCGGCGTGTGCTCGGCTCAGCCCCAGTCCTTCGAGAAACTTCACGCGCTTGAGCAACGTGTCGTACTTTGCTGGCTCCAGATCCACGGCCCGCGCCAGGCACAAATAAGCCAAGGCCTTCCCGATCACGGGCAGCCATATCGCCTCGGCCGCAGCCCCATCATTCTCTGCCATCTCAGCCACCACCGGTTGAAGCGAATCAACGGACTCGGAATGCTGGCGATGTGGAACTCAGGAGTCCAGTCACCCACTGCCAGGGATTCGACCTTTCACACTGCCAAGGCGGCTCACTCCAGCATCCGCAGCGCGGACAGTGGAGCCGGCTGTCGATCCGGTCAGGACGTGAAGGATAAGTTTGCCACCGGCCGACTCAAGTCATGGGGCCGCTACATGGAGGGCAACCGCCGTCTGGCGCTCGCCCCTATCCAGGCGGCGTTCTGGCAGGACGCGAGTTTTACGGCGACGGCTTATGCCGCGCGAAAGTTATCGCGCTGCGAGCAAGCCCGTTGCGGACGGCGGGTCGAATACCACCGCCACACGGCGACAGCCACACCGCGGGCATCGGAGCCGTTCCGCGAGGCGAGCCAGAGGGAAATCCCGGCCTCGCGTAATCACCAGGGTTTCGACGTCCAATTCTCGCCTAAAGCCGCATTCCCGTCCGTGTTTTAGGCCACGCCTGCCGTCGTCCATGCATCTCATGTGGACGCGCCAAGACAGGTTCAGAGCCTCTCCCAGGGTTTCGACCGGCATGTGAACGAAAAGAGAACAAAAGACTCGCTTGGTCAAGCCTACGGCGCTACGTTCGCCGCAGCCGTCCGAGGAATCAAATGCCGCAGCCCGCCCAGAATTCTCCGGAAACCAACCAAGTCGCCGTCCTTGAAGACGACGTGGAAGAGGCGATCACGCTCTGCGGAGGCGATGTGCGGGCGGCGCTGAAGAGCGCGCTAGTCGCGAACGCCTTTCTCCAGGCCCAAATAGAGACACTCGCGGCGGCCGCCTCGATCGGATTCGCGCGTGGCCGAATTCGCTCAGCGAAAAATGGCCGCCACGCACGCTCCGACCACGACCATCAGCACCAGCAAGCGGAAGGTTTGCCGCAGCCGGACGCGGCGCCGGTCGGCGACGGGGAGTGACGCGAACCATGCCCGCTGGTCCGCCGCCGAAGCCTCTTCGTAGGCGTCCTGCGTTTTCCAGCTCATGGCCTATGATCGTACGGGAAGGGAGCCGTGTGCAATCTCTATAGCCTCACGAAGGGTCAGACCGCGATCATCGCCTTCGCTCGCGCGATGCGCGATATGACGGGCAATCTGCCGCCGATGCCCGGAATCTTCTCGGACTATCCGGCGCCGATCGTGCGTAACGCTCCGGACGGCACGCGCGAATTGGCTATGGCGCGCTGGGGCATGCCGTGCCCGCCGGCATACGGAAGGGCGCCGGTCACCAACATCCGAAACACGGGAAGCCCGCACTGGCGAGCGTGGCTGAAGCCGGCCAGCCGCATCGGCTGCCCCCTGAGATCATCACTCCGTTCGAGGTCACATGGCTATCTGCGTCTTCTGCGGCGATGAAGTCAGGAAGTCGGTCCGCACGAGGGAGCACGTGCTCCCGATGTGGCTGCTCGAAGCCACAGGCGACCCGAACCGGAAGATCAGGATCGAATTCGATCCCGATACCGGCGCCGACATGATACGTCCCGCTTCCACCTTCCATTTCCCCGCCTGCGGGGACTGCAACGCCTTCTACGGCCGGACGCTGGAAAGCCGGGCGAAGGCCGCGTTCGAAGCGCTGTCGGGCACCGGCTCGCTGCGGGTGTCGCAGTGCTACCAGCTCTTGGACTGGCTTGACAAAGTTCGGATCGGCCTGTGGCTGGGTTTCCATGCGCTCCATAAAGAAGTCTTCGTTCCGAAATTCCGCATCGACTCTAGGCTCGGAAAGAAGGACCGGATCGCCGTCGTCAGCGTCGATCCGGACGACCGCTTCAAGGGTCTCCACTTCGGCGGTTGCGACAACAACGTCTTCCGGACCAGCCAGGCGGGCTTGTACGTCCGCATCAACAACATCCGGATACTGACCTTCTCGCTCGACTCCTTGATATCGAAGTTCGCCGGCGCGCCCTACTGCAAGCAGATGCTGCAGGTCGAGCACACCGAGCAGCACGCCGGCGTTATTTCGCCGGGGACCGGGATCGTCAGTCAGGACTGGAAGGAATTCGGCTCTCTCGGAGCGACGGTGCTCGCGCAGCCGGTGTTCTGGCCAGGCAGCATCGGCAGGGAGCATGTCGCGGACATGTTCTTCAACCCGCACATGACCGGACATCTGAGGAAGAAGCCGAAGATCACCCGAATCGAACATCTCCAGCAGTTCTTCCAGATGCAGCTGATTTCCAACAGCGGCGGCACGTTCCGGTTTCACCGCAACGGCAACGAGCGCGTCCGTTTCGTCAAGGCGCCGCGCAACGACGACGGGTCTTTCATGCTCTCCCTCTACAGAATGCTGCTGCAGCACGTGCTGCCGCTGAGCCCGTTGGGCGTCGTCGACAAGCAGGGCAGAAAGCACGGCAACATCCTGCTGACGCTGCTCACCACGGAGAAGCTGCTGCAGATCGTGGTTCGCCTGGAGGGGCTCGGAGTCTCCGATCCGAAGCTCAAAGGCGAGCTGATCGACGAAGTTCACAAGTTGACCAGACTCCGGGAGGAATCCCAGTCGCACATCCACGGAACGTGTTCCCCGGACTCAGGCGTGCTATTCAGGTCGTAAGAGGAGGCCGGCGACGGTTTTCCGGCCAGCCGCCAATCGGCCCGCTCTTCCAATCGTCCTGCGATGCGATTTCGAGTTATACTCGACACAAAGGCTGAGGGAGCTCGACTTGGGTGAGCACAAGAAGACTGTTTGACACCCCCGTCCTCGTCGTCGATGCGCTGGGACTGTCCAACGAAATGAAGTCCACCGACGGTACGGGATTGCTCCGGATCGTCGAGAAGCTGGATCGGCACTATCATGAATTCCGCGCGAAGGTGCCGCACCGCGCGATGTTCGTTCACAGGTGGGGGATTTGGGGAACCAAGGATTTCGCGACGATCCGGCTGAACGACATGTTCGCCGTGTATTCACCACGACGGGTCGAGAACCCGGCGCTGCGCTATCTGATCGCGTCCACGTTGCTCTATCAGACGCTTCTGCGGGCGCAGGTGATCCCGCGAGGCGGCTTGGGGTACGGCTCTCTCGTTAAAAGCAAAGATTTGGTGCTGGGGGCCGGCTTCGTCGATGCCTACGAAACGTCCGAGAAGCGTGCGGACGGATACCGAGACATCTGCGCGATCAAAATCTCCGCCCACTTCCTGAGGCGCATGCCGCCTTCGAAAAAAGCCTGGAAGCTTGTGTGCTTCTACAAGGGCCAGTTCTTCGTCCACCCCTTCCGGCTCGTCGATCCCGAACTCGGCGAGTTCGACAGGGAGCGCGTATTGAGCTGTCTGCGGGCGGCCCGGATCAACAGCAAAAAGCTGTCGGCGACGGAGCAGTTCTTGGACGGCTTCGAAGACTACGAAGCTGCCGAGGCACCCAATTCCGAGACCAGAAAATTCTCGGACGCGTTCCAGTCCACAAAGCCCGTTCGCGCGCCTCCTGTCCCGCCCGCCGCGGCGGACCCGGAGGCGTATGGCATCGAGCTCGAAACGTGGAATCGCGAGACCGTCGGCTTCCGCGACAGGATCGGATCGCTGTATGAAACGATCAACGCAGTCGGCCCAGCTTTCAGCCGGGTGCCAAGCGCGCCGTTGGACTTCCAACCGACGGAAGTTGGAGCGGCGAAGTATCAGCTTTGCCTGCTCGCGATCGGGGCCGCCCGCTCCGCACAGGAATTGCTGGCCTCCATTTCGTTGCTCGCTATCACAGGGAGCTTTCTGTCAGCGTCGGTATGCACGCGGCTCCTCATCGAGCTGCTGGGGCAGCTTGAGTTCGCCGATCAGAAAGTGCTCTGCTGTCTGGATCGCTCCGACGAACTTGAGGCCGCGACCGCGCGGCTGCAGCGTCTCCTGCACGCCTCGAAGGCGAGCGGTCCAACTCTGCCGGGCGGAATGCCCGATATCGCCGTGATCAACGTGATGGAGTTCGTGCGTGCGGCGGAAGCGGCCAAACCGGGCATGCAGGAAATGTACGACTTCCTTTGCGATGCAGCGCATCCCAACTACACCAAACATGGCTACCTGCTGTTTGCCGGATCCGAATACGACAATTGGCGGAATCCTGTATTCGCAGCAGCGGCGCGGGAAATTCTGGACAGGACCGTCGGAGCCGCAGAGCAGGCCATTGCCGGCATTGTCGAATCCGCCATTCGGATAGTGGAGGACTGCCTGCCGCAGGTTCTGGCGGAGCGGCGGAAGCAGCCGTAAGCGCACGACCGCGAGCCCCGCAGTTGTGGGCTGCCGGGATCGCACCTTTCGATATAGCCCGTCATGTGCCATCGTTCGATCGCGACTCCCTTTTTGGTGCGATGGCCTATCTGGAGCATCCGATGTCGAGCAACGGTGGAGACGACGATCCGCGCCCGCCGGCGCCCTCCAAGCCCAAGGGCGGCGGGGGCGGAGGCGGCGACCCGTCCGATGATTGCGATATCCGCGAGCGGACGCGGTTGAATTCTCCGGATCGGACTGTGCTTTCCACGCTTCGCGTCGGGGACGTGTTGAAGCTTCGGTTGGAGAACGGACCCCCCGTGGTGCTGCTTGCGCTCGATCCAAGGGGAAGACCGGCAGGTTCGATCACGTCTCCGATGTTGCCGCAGATCGTGCAGTGCATCAGACGGGGCAGGACGTACGAAGCGGAGATCCAGGCTCTCAACGGAGCAGTCTGCGAAGTTCAGATCCGACCGTCATGAAGTCACTGGTCGTCGCCGGTGGACTTTACCGCGAGCAGTGCGCCTGGCCGGCTTGGGATCATCTGTACGGTTCGGGTGGCCGGGCGGCGGTCGCCCTGGGCGGACGTCCCACCACGATAGATCTCCACACATATGCCAGCGAAGAGGCGGCGGCGACCTTCGGCACCTATGCCGACGTCTACGGAGTTCGGCTGACGGCCCATGCGGTCGAACGGACCGTTACCTTCGAGTACGTGCATTCGATGTCGACGCCGGTAGTAAGGCCGACGCCAGCGCGTATCGTTCGACATGAACCATTCGAGGTCGGTTCGGAGTGCGTGCTGCGCTTCGGGATGATGGAAGGCTCTGCCCGCGTGGCTGCGGACGTCTGCGTCTACGATCCCCAGTCCGCATTCGCGCCGGAGGACTTTTCGGCGAACGGCAGCAAGGCGAGACGGCTGGCCATCGTAGGCAATGCCGGCGAAATCCGCGCGCTCGGCAGGTCCTCCGATCTCCAAGCCGCGGCGGCGGCGCTCATCACCGGCGGCGCCGAACTCGTCATCGCCAAAGACGGTCCGCGTGGGGCGACTTTGTTCGTCGACGGCAAGGCGGTCGGCATCCCAGCGTTTCTGTCTGACAACGTCTGGACTCTCGGAAGCGGAGACGTGTTCGCCGCCACGTTCGCCGCGGCCTGGGCGGTAGAAGGCCTGAGCGCTGTCGACGCCGCGCGGGCGGCGTCGGTGGCGGTCAGCGAGTACGCAAACACGATGTCTCTGCCGATCCGCGATATCGCAAAACTCGCGGCTAGCACCGCGCAGGAGGTCGCGGCCGTGGCAGGAGAGGTCTATCTCGCGGGCCCGTTCTTCGACATGGCGCGCCTCTGGCTGGTCGACGAAGCAAGGAGGTGTCTCGCACAGTCAGGGCTCAAGGTGTTCTCTCCACTTCATGATGTGGGACACGGTCCCGCTTCCGAAGTGGTCGACAAGGATATCGAAGCGATCAAGACCTGCGATTTGATGTTCGCGTTGGTCGACGGCCTCGACGCCGGGACACTGTTCGAGGTCGGATACGCGCGGGCGCTCGGGAAGCCGGTGTATGCGCTCGCCCAGGCCGTCAAGCCCGAGGATCTCAAGATGCTGGAGGGGAGCGGCTGCCTGATCCATTCCGACTTCGTCACCACCGTGTACCATGCCGCGTGGCGCAGATGAGCACAGCAATCCTCCTGTCGGGCGGGATGGACTCGGTGGCCATCGCGTTCTGGAAGCGCCCCGAACTGGCCGTCACGATCGACTACGGCCAGAGGCCCGCAGCGGCGGAGATGCGCGCCGCCTCGGCCGTCGCGGATGCTCTCGGCATCAAGCACCTCAAGGTCACCATTCCCGCGGGCGAGCTTGGAAGCGGTGACCTCGCCGGCTCGCCGCCGCTTTCGTTGGCCGCAAAGCCGGAGTGGTGGCCATATCGAAATCAGCTCCTCGTCACGATCGCGGCGGCAAAGGTGCTTCCGCTCGGAGCCAAAAAACTATTGATCGGCACGTTGGCGACCGACTCCCATCACGCGGACGGAAGCCCGGAGTTTGTCAGGATCCTGGGAGAATTGCTCACACTGCAGGAAGGTGGCGTATCACTGGAGGCTCCCGCGATCGGCATGAATGCCGTCTCACTCATCCGGACAAGCGGAATCCCGCAAGACATATTGGCGTGGTCGCATTCGTGCCATGTCGCCGACTTCGCTTGCGGCGTATGTGGCGGGTGCAGGAAGCACTATCGCACGATGGCGGAAATCGGTGAGTTTCCCTACTGACGATGATCCCAGGCCCAAAGGGCATGTGACGGCTCCATCGGCCGTGGAATGGCCGGTCAAGCGTTGGATTCGATTGCCTCAAATTCTGCGGCCGCTCCCCGACGATGCGGCATCGGTCATGGAGCGGCGCCGGTCAGTCCGGCGCATGCAAGCCGCTTCCCTCCGAGAGATCGTCAACATGATCGGCTGGGTGGTCGCACGTTCCGGCGCATCGGTGCATCAGACCATCCCACGTTCGAGAACGCTCGCAGCATCCGCCGGCGGGCTTCAGGCAGTGGAGCCGATCCTCGTCCCTCGCTTCGGAGCGCGGGTGTTCCGTTTCGATGGATATTCGGCGCGGCTTGCCATCCTGCGTCCGGCGGATCCGCAGATGATGGAGACATTCAGGAAACGGGTGACGGAAATGGCGCCACATGCGTCCGAATGCCATGCCGTCGTATTCGCGGCGAACATGACACTTGCGCGCGCTTGCTACGAACGAGCCGACACTCTGGTGCTGAGGGACGCTGGCGTTTTGCAGCAGACGGTCCACATCGCCGCCGAGGCCTTCCGACTGGCCGCCCTGCCACTCGGCATCCTCGGACGCGATGCATGCGGCGCTATTTTGCCGTCCGGCAGCGGAGTCGAAGGAGTCGGAGTTATGCTTCTGGGACGTCGTACTGCGGACTAATAGCCTTGCATCGCCCCTGCCGCGACTGCCGCTCAGGCCGCTATCAGGCGCATGTGGCGCCACATCACGGCGTCCAGCAGCGAGGCGGGCACGTCGATCGCGGAGGCGAATTTCAGGAAGCTTTCCTCAAGCTCTCGATAGGACCTCTGCGGGTCGGAGCGTGCCGGGAAAATGCCGAGGTGCTCGCCGGCACGCACGATGTGCACGTCGAGGACGGCCACGGAGTCGGAAGCGCGATGGTTTCTGACAACCCATGACGCGGTCTTTAGACCGACACCCGGGATCGCGGTTAGGGCGTCCCGAAGCAGCACATCCTCTTCGGGCTCCT
>Ga0172380_10002244_pt1 | contig 30596 bp, 27 predicted proteins | sample Leawe162metaG_FD_119747 | JGI IMG/M metagenome (GOLD analysis project Ga0172380, IMG submission 119747) | Leachate microbial communities from a municipal landfill in Southern Ontario, Canada - Leachate well 162 metaG | ecosystem: Engineered > Solid waste > Landfill > Unclassified | place... | reverse complement strand
GCAGCGGCGTGACCGAGGCCGGTGTCAAGCAATTCAACAAACGTGTCAAAGGCACCGAACAGTTCCGGCACACCGCCGGCGTCGAACCCATCCTCGCCCCGCGCAGCTTGTGGCTCAGCAACGACGACCGCTGGAACCACTACGGGTCGTGCGGCTCACCCCTCCGACAAGCCGCGTAGGGTGTCATGCACCCGCGTGGTCGTTCGCCCTGGCCTAGCGGGGAGTTCTTGACAGTTTGTAAGCGGACCATTAACATTCCTCATTCGCCATTGCCCCCCCGGAAGTGTCCGGGAAGCGGTTCAGATGGTTGTTCACAGATGCTTTCCGCAAGCCGCAGGACGCATACCGCAAGGCGCACACCGCACGACGCACAGAGGATTTCACCATGCTACCGGTCACCAAAACCAGCAAAGCCCGCAAGCGCATTCGGCGAAGCCATCACGCCCTGCGCGGCAATCAGTCCGTCGTCTGCCCCAACTGCGGCTCGGCCAAGCTCCCTCATGCCGCTTGCAAAAACTGCGGTTACGTTCGCCCCGGTCTGTCCCTCAAGACCCACGAGGAAGAATAATCGATGCGGATCGCGCTGGACGTCATGGGCGGAGACCATGCGCCCGATGCCATTCTGGACGGAGCGCTCGACGCGCTGCCCCTGCTCAATGACGACGACCGTCTGGTCCTCATCGGCGATCAGCAAATCATCCAGGAAGTCATCGTGGAACGCGGCCTGTCACATGACCCCCACCTCATCATCGAACCCACCACCGAAGTCATCGCCATGGACGAGACGCCGGTGGAAGGTATCCGCGCCAAACCGGAAAGTTCCATCACACGCATGGGCTGGCTCGGTTCCCACCGCGCCGGTGACAGGCAGTGCGACATCATCATCTCCGCGGGCAACACCGGCGCATGCGTCGCCGCGGCGCAGATGTTCATGCGCCGGCTCAAGGGGGTGCATCGGCCCGGTATCGCCGTGACCATGCCGACTTTTTTCGGGCCGGTCGTTGTCTGCGATGTCGGCGCGAACATCGCGCCCAAGCCGCACCATCTGCATCAATACGGTCATATGGCGGGCATCTTCGCGCGTGACATTCACGGCATTGAAAACCCGCGCGTGGCCATTCTCAGCGTCGGCGGGGAAGAGGGCAAAGGCACGGGGCTGGTCAAAGAGACCAGCCGGCTGATGCGCGCCGACCCGGGTTTGAACTATGTCGGCCACGCCGAGGGCCGCGACCTGTTCTCCGGAAAAGCCGATGTCGTCGTCACCGAGGGATTCACCGGCAACGTCGTGCTGAAACTGGCCGAGGGGCTGGCCGCGGGTCTGTTCAAGACCATCGCGCACGAAATTTTCGAGACCGACCCCGAACTGGCGTTGAAGTTCGAGCCCGTCGTCAAGGCGATCTACGCGAAGCATGATTACCACGAGTTCGGCGGAGCGCCGCTGCTGGGCGTCAATGGCAACTGCGTGATCTGTCACGGTTCCTCCGAGGCGCGCACCATCAAGGCCGCGATCCGCAATTCACTGAGTTACATGCGTCACGGGGTGAATCAGAAAATCGTCCAGACGCTCCAAACCGCATCCCAATACGTCGGCGAGGTGACCGAATGACCCACGGCAAGGACGCCCATCAACCCCGCGGCGTGAAAATCGCAGGCACCGGCATGTACGTGCCGGACAAGCTGCTGACCAACGCCGATCTCGAACGCATGGTCGATACCAATGACGAGTGGATCACCCAGCGCACCGGCATCAAGGTCCGCCACGTCACCACGCCCGACCAGGCCAACAGCGACCTCGGCGCCGCGGCGGTGACGCAGGCGTTGAAGAATGCCGGGTTGAAGCCGGCTGATTTGGATTTGCTGATCTGCGCGACGATGACGCCGGACGTGATCTGCCCGGCGATGAGCGCGCAGATCGTCCGCAAGATCGGCGCGATCCCCGCCGGGGCGTTCGACATGAACATCGCCTGCACGGGTTTCGTCGCGGCGCTGAACATGGCGTCCAACGCCGTGCGGTCCGGCTTCTATCGCCACGTCGCCGTGGTCGCTTCCGAAACGCTGACCCGCATCACCAACTACGAAGACCGCGGCACCTGCGTCCTGTTCGGCGACGGCGCGGGCGCGGCGATTCTGTCCGCCACCGACACGCCGGGCCAGGGCTGCCTTTATCAGTCGCTCGGTTCCGACGGCGAGCGCGGGCAGGTGCTTTACGTGCCCCGCACCGAAACCGATATTCCCCCGTCGGGAAAAGAGACGTTCACCGGCAAGTTCAACACGCTTCAGATGAACGGCCGGGCCGTTTACAAGTTCGCGGTTGAAAAGCTCGCCGAGTGCGTCGAAAGCGCGATGACGTATTGCGGTATGACCGCCGCTGACATCAAGATGGTGATTCCGCATCAGTCCAACAGCCGCATGTTGGAAAGCGCGTGGAAAAAGCTGGGCTTCGACACCGACAAGATTTACATGAACATCGACCGCTACGGCAACACTTCCGCCGCCAGCGTCGGCATCTGCCTGCACGAACTGATGGACCAAAAAATGATCGGCGAAGGTGACCACGTCATCTTCGTCGCCCAGGGCGGCGGGCTGAGCTGGGGAACGAGTTTGTGGCGGTTGTAACGATTTCTGTTTGGGATTTCTGATTTCTGATTTGGGCCGCCGAGGACGCGATGATGGATCGCAATGTGATGCGAAAACGAACGCGGGATTTCGCGGTACGGGTGATTCGGCTTGTGGCCGCATTACCCGCCGGACGAGTGGGCGATGTGTTGGGACGGCAGATTTTGAAATCAGGAACTTCCATAGGCGCGAATTATCGGGAGGCCATCAGGACGTCATCCCGCCGGCATTTTGTGACAACCCTGGAAATCGCCCAACGCGAATCAGACGAAACCCTCTATTGGCTTGATTTGATCGCCGAGTCCGGTTTGGTCAAGGCGGGACGATTGAAAAAACCGCAACAGGCATGCGATGAGTTATTGTCGATCGTCGCGGCCACGGTAAAATCCACCAAGCAACGTCGAGTCGGTGCAAAATCAGAAATCCGAAATCCGAAATCAGAAATCGCACAATGAGCAATTCACTAGTCATCTTGTTCCCTGGTCAGGGGGCTCAACATGTGGGCATGGGCAAGGCGTGGGCTGAGAAGTTTGAAATCGGCCGCGAGATTTTCGCCCGCGCCGACGAAGTGCTGGGGTTCGGTTTGTCGAAGGTCTGTTTTGAAGGCCCCGAAAGCGAAGTCACCCGCACCGATGTGGCGCAGGCCGCGATTTACACGACTTCGGTCGCCTGTTGCGAAGCGTTGAAGCAGCAGGGCGTGATCGACCCGGCCCACCTCGCGGCGACCGCGGGCCTGTCGCTCGGCGAATACACCGCGCTTTACATGGCCGGGGCGTTCAGCTTTGAAGATGGATTGATGCTCGTGCGTCAGCGCGGCACGTTCATGCAGGAAGCCGCGACCGCGACGCCCTCCAGCATGGTCGCCCTCATCGGTGCCGACGAATCGCAGGCCAATCAACTTTGCGACGATGCGAAGGGCGACGGAGTGCTGGTTCCCGCGAACTTCAACTGTCCCGGCCAGGTCGTCGTCAGCGGGTCGAAAGACGCCTGTGAACGCGCCCTGACCGTCGCGTCGAAGATGGGTTTGAAGGCCACCGCGTTGACCGTCGCCGGCGCGTTTCACTCGCCGCTGATGCGGCCCGCCGCCGACCGGATGGCCGCGGCGCTGGACAAGGCGAACTGGAACCTGCCGACCGTGCCTGTGATGAGCAACGTCACCGGCCAGCCGCATGACAACGACATCGCGTCGATCAAAAAAATGCTTGTCGCGCAGATCACCCAGTCGGTACGCTGGACGCAGGACGTGCAATGGTTGATCGCCAACATTCCGGCCCCCGGGGCGCGGTTTGTCGAACCGGCCCCCGGCAAGGTGCTCAGCGGTCTGATGCGACGCATCGACAAAGCCGTGAAAGTCGAAAACTTCGCGGAACCGGCGTAACGCAAAGAAATAAATGAAAGAATTTGAAACACAGAGGGCACAGAGATCACAGAGAGGGAAAAAAGGCGGAGAATAATTTTGAAAAATCTTATCTCTGTGTTCTCTGTGTCCTCTGTGTTTCAAATTCTTTTCTTCGCCTTCTTTTTGAATTGATCGAGACAGAACCATGACCCCAACGACGGAAAAACGTGTTGCCATCGTCACCGGCGCCAGTCGCGGCATCGGACAGGCGATCGCGTTGGCGCTGGCCGCTCAGGGCCGGCACGTCGTGCTGGTCGCCCGTGACCTGGCCAAACTCGACGCGGTGAAACAGCGGATCGAATCCGCTTCCGGGGGCGGCGGAACCGCCACTGTGAAAACCTGTGACATCGGCGACGGCGCGGCCCTGACCGCGATGATCGAGTCGGTGGCGGAGGAATTCGGTCGGCTGGATATTCTGGTGAACAACGCGGGCATCACCCGTGACACGCTGATTCTCCGCATGAGCGATGAGCAGTTCGACGAGGTGATCCGTGTGAACCTGCGCAGCGCGTTCATCGCCTGTCGCGCCGCGGCCAAGCCGATGTTGCGGGGCAAGTGGGGACGGATCATCAATATCAGTTCGGTGTCGGGGCTGGTGGGCAACGCCGGTCAGTGCAATTACGCCGCGTCGAAGGCGGGGTTGCTGGGGCTGACCAAGAGCATCGCCAAGGAACTGGCGGGCAAGAACATCACCGCCAACGTGGTCGCGCCGGGCTTCATCGAAACGGATATGACCGAAGGATTGCCGGAGGCGATCAAGGAAGGCGTCAGGATGTTCACACCGCTCAAACGCATGGGGACGGCGGCGGAAGTGGCGTCGGCGGTGGCGTACCTGGCGGGCGAAGAGGCCGGTTATGTGACCGGGCAGGTGCTGGCGGTCGATGGCGGGATGACAATGCGTTAAACTCATGGAAACAAAACCGCGTGACCAGGGCGGCGTTCGCCTTGGCAGTCGGACGATTCGCAGATATATTGCCCGCACGACGCGGGACGACGGAGCGTCGAAACAGACCAGATCCCAACTAAGGAGACCGCACAATGGATGTGAAAGAAGTCGAACAAAAGGTGATCGACATCGTCGCCGAGCAAATGGGCGTGGACAAGGGCGAAATCAATCGCGACACCCATTTCATCAACGACCTGAATGCCGACTCGCTGGACACGGTGGAACTGGTCATGGAATTCGAGGACGAATTCGAGACCTCGATCCCCGACGAGGAAGCCGAGAAAATCCAGACCGTCGGCCAGGCGATCGACTACATCATGGGCCATATGGACAAACCGGCCTGAGATTCGGTCGCGTCCGAACCCACGCCGCCACAGGCGTTTCACGGGGCTTGCCAAGACCACGGCGGCTCCGTGGTTCGCGCGCCGGCGATGCTTTGGAAAACGTCCGTCGCATCGTCTGTGCATCTGCCGATGCGCGGACGTGGATTGAAACAAACCAGGAACACACCGCATCATGAATCGTCGCCGCGTCGTCATTACGGGCCTGGGGCTGGTCACCAGCTTGGGCATGGATGTCCCTGAAGTTTGGGCCAAACTCCTGGCCGGAACCAGCGGCATCCACCCCATCCAACGCTGGGACACCACCGAGCATTCCAGCAAGATCGCCGGTGAAATCTCCGACTGGACCGGCGGGCCGGACCTCGACCCCCATGCCGCCAAACGCATGGATCGGTTCGCGCAGTTCGCGCTGACCGCCTCCATCCGCGCCGTCAAAGACGCCGGCATCGACCCGGCCAAAGAGCGAGACCCCTATCGCTGCGGCGTCATCATCGGCTCCGGCATCGGCGGCATGGAATCCTTTGAAGAGGGCCACAAAAAAGTCCTCGAAAAAGGCCCCCGTCGCGCCAGCCCCTTCATGATCCCCATGCTCATGATTAACTCCGGCTCGGCGGTCGTCTCCATCCACTTCGGCTTCAGGGGCGTCAACTATTCCACCGTCACCGCCTGCGCCGCCGCCGGACACGCCATCTCCGACGCCGCCCGCTGCATCCAATACGGCGAAGCCGATGTCATCGTCACCGGCGGTTCCGAGGCAGCCGTCACTCCCCTGGGCGTCGGCTGCTTCATGACCATGCGCGCCCTTTCCACCCGCAACGACGACCCCGCCCGTGCCAGTCGCCCGTTCGACAAAGACCGCGACGGCTTCGTCATCGGCGAGGGCTGCGGCGTGATCGTGCTGGAAGAATACGAACGCGCCAAGGCGCGCGGCGCGAAAATCTACGCCGAACTGCTCGGCTACGGCATGACCGCCGACGCCGGCCACATCACCGCGCCGGATGAAAACGGCGCCGGGGCCGCCGCCGCGATGAACGCCGCATTGAAATTCGCGCAACTCAATCCGTCCGACATCGTGCATGTCAATCCGCACGCCACCAGCACCCCGCTGGGCGACCTGGCGGAGAACGCCGCGATCAAATCCGTGTTCGGCGATCATGCGAAGCAACTGGCCATCAGCGCCACCAAGAGCATGACCGGCCATTTGTTGGGAGCTTCCGGGGGGATCGAAGCGGTCATGACCGCCAAAGCCGTCGAGACCGGCGACTGCCCGCCGACGATCAATCTGGACAACCCCGACGCCGGTTGCGACCTGAACTACTGCGCGAATGCCGCCCAGCACCACGACGTGAAAATCGCCATGTGCAACAACTTCGGCTTCGGCGGCCACAACGTCTCGCTCATCATGGGCCAAGTGTGAATCGCCTCGGCCATCTGACGATTCCCTTTCGCCTTTGTGCGGCTGCCCGCGATCCCATCGCGTGCTTTACGTCTCGTTATGAGTGTGCCGTGTGATTCGTGAGTTCGTGCCGTCCCCATAGCCGCGCGGTGGCAACCCGCGGCCCCCGGAAGCGCCGCTCCGCCGATGCCATCGGCGGCCTTATGCTACAAACCCAGCTCCTTCCACCGTTGCGTGACGCGCTTCTTCACATCCTCACTCATCGCCAATCGCGTTGGGTAATCCCGCACTGCATGTCCGTTTACCTCTTCGCCCGCGATTTTTTTCGTCGCATCAAACCCCATCTTGTGGCCCGCCCCCCACCTCGGCGCGGCGTGATCCAAAATATCCAGCGGACCATTCACCACTTCCACGTCCCGGCCCGGGTCGCAGTTGGCGCACAGATGAAACAGCACGTCCTCGTGGTCATGCACGTTCACATCCTCATCCACCACCACGATCATTTTCGTCCATGACATCTGGCCCGCCCCCCAGATCGCGTGCATCACCCGGCGGGCCTGTAACGGATATTCCTTGCGAATCTTCACAAACGCACAATTGTGAAAGCAGCCGAACATCGGCAAATCGTAATCTATGATGTCAGGCACCAGTGTCCGAAGCAGCGGCAAAAACACCCGTTCCGTCGCTTTCCCAAGGTAATAATCCTCCTGCGGGGGCAGGCCGACTATCGTCGTCGGATAAATCGGCTCTTGACGATGTGTGATTGCCGTGACGGTGAAAATCGGGTAACGATCCGGCAACGAATAAAAGCCCGTATGGTCGCCGAACGGGCCTTCGAGGACCGCTCCGTTGCCGATTTCGGATTTCGGATTTCGGATTTCGGATTGGGCCAGACCCGGACCATCCGCCTCCGTCGAAACATATCCCTCGATCACGATCTCGGCATTGGCTGGGACGTGCATGTCGATTGTCTTGCACCTGACCAACTCAATCGCGCCGTCGTTGAGGAAACCGGCGAAAAGCAGTTCCGAAACGCCGGGCGGCAGCGGGGCGGTCGCGGCGTAGGGCAACACCGATTCCCCGCCGAGCGCAACAGCGCAGGGCATGGGCTTCCCCGTATTTTTCCATGCCCGCCAATGCCGCGCCCCGTCGTGGTGCAAATGCCAGTGCATCGCGGTGTGGTTGCGGTCCAACACCTGCAAACGGTACATGCCGACGTTACGGGAAAGTCGCGGTTCACCCTCCGGCTTATTCGCATCTTCCGGAGATATCGTATAAACTCCGCCAAACGTGATATATCTCCCATCGCCTGGTTTCTGTAGATCGACGGGATACCCGAACTTCCGGGGGTTGCCATCGTCCGGCCAGCACTTGATGATCGGCCAGTCGAGCAGATTGATTTGATCGCCGGTCAAGACGACCTGCTGACAAAGACCGGACTTGACGACTTTCGGCGCGAGCGACGCGATTTTGGCCAGTTCCAGGCCCTTTTTCATCTTGTCGATCAGGCCCGTGGGCGGTTCGGGCTTGAGCAGCTTTTCGATTTTCCCCGCCAGCGCATCGAAGCCACCCTCGCCCCCGGAGGTTGAATCGCAGCCCAGCGCCATTTCCATCCGCCGGTACGAGCCGAACGTGTTGATCGCCACCGGGACGCCGTTGCAACCGGTGACATTTTCAAACAGCAGCGCCTTGCCGCCGGCACGGTAATGATGCGGATCATTTTTCGCGGCGGAAGAACTTCCGGGGGCGGGGGTCGCATCGCTTTTGCTCACGCGGTCGGTGATTTCGGTGATTTCAAGCATCGGCGAAACCGGCGCGGTGACACGGTGCAATTCGCCGTGCTGTTCGAGCGCGTTGATGAAGTCACGAAGTGTGGGGTAGGTCATGCGGATGGGGTAAGGGAGGAAGGGACGGGGGACAAGGGGCGGGGGGTGACCAGGGGCGGGGGGAGGCGAAAGTGGCGTATGCCGGGGCGAAAGAACGCGAAACACAAACCCCGGCACCCCTGGTGTCTTGGCGAACATGCGTGATGTCGTCGGCCATGAGTTGGGACAGAAGGACGTAGTTTTCGCGGTGGATTTGATCGACGTGGTTGTCGGCTTCGATGACGGCGCGGGTCTGTTGGGCGTCTTCATTGACCAGGGCGTCGAGCGCCTGGCCGACCATTCGGCGGACCTGGCCGCAGAGGCCCGGCAGGTCGAAGGGTCAGCGGTCGAGGCGCGGTTCGCCGGCCATGAATCGCGTCTGCCCGGCGATGGATTCGGCCAGGTCGGCGATGCGTTCGAGGTCGTTGTTGATCTTCAGCGCCGCGACCAGGAATCGCAGGTCCATCGCCACCGGCTGATCCAACGCCAGCGTGTTCAGACCTTCCTCTTCGATGTCGATCTCCATCTGATCGACCTTCACGTCATCGGCGATCATTGGTCATCGCCCCGCCTCATCCCGGCAAATGGATTCGGAAGGTGGACCCCTTACCGACCCGGCTTTCGACGCTGACGCGGCCGTGGTGCGCTTGCGCGATGTGTTTGACGATCGCCAGGCCCAGGCCGGTGCCGCCCTGGGCGCGGCTTCGCGCCTTGTCGGTGCGGTAGAAACGCTCGAACAAGCGGGGCAGGTGTTCCGGCTCGATGCCCACGCCTTCGTCGGCGACCGCGAGGGTCACGCCCTCGGCGTCGCGTCCGCAGCGCACCGTCACCGTCGTGCCTTCGGGGCTGTATTTCACAGCATTGTCGATCAGGTTCACCACCGCCTGTTCCAGCAGCGGCGCGTTGGCCGACACCTCCATCGGCTGCGCTGCGGCGAGCCGCAGCGTGATCCGCCGGGCCTTGGCCATATGTTCGCACACCTCGACGGCGCTGCGTATCACCTGGCACAGATCAACGGGGTTCAGTTCGATGTGATCGCGCTCGGTATCCTGTTCGATGCGCGCCAGCGCCAGCAGATCTTCCACGATGGCGGACAGACGGTCGGCCTGGCGTGAAATCATCTGAAAAAAGCGTTGCTGCTGTTCATATTCGGTTTCACCGGCGTCGATCAGCGTTTCGACCGCGCCTTTGATGGCGGTGATCGGGGTTTTGACTTCGTGGCTGACGTTGGCGACGAAATCGCGGCGGACCATTTCCAGTCGGCGCAACCGCGTGACATCGTGCAGCACGATCAGCGCGCCGATGCGGACGCCCGCCGCGTCGTTCAACGCCGCGGCCTGCGCCTGCAAATACCGCTCATCCCCTTCGACATCCGCGTCCATTCCGGGGGCGGGGGCGATTCCGGGGACAGTTCCGGGGGCGGGGGTGGTGTCGATGCGTAACACCAGGTCGGCCTGTGCGGGGCTGGTGCTTATCAGCGCGTGCGAGACGAATTGTTGAAGCGAGGTGTTGCGGATGACTTCCTGGATGGACCGCCCGACGGCGCTGGGGGAAAGTTTGAGCAGATTTCCCGCGGCCCGGTTGAAACTGATGACCCTCTCGTCCAGATCGACCGCCAGCACGCCTTCGATCATAGACGCCAGCACCGCTTCCAGTTCGTTGCGCTGCTGACGCAGGGTGCGCAGCCGGCTTTGAAACTCGTTGGCCATCCGCATCAGGGCGCGGCTGAGTCCGCCGATGTGTCCGCGCCATCCGTGACGCAGACGTTGTTCGCCGGACCCGGCGGTGATTTGTTCGACGTATTGACGCAGCTCGGCGACACGGGACCACGTGCGCCAGACCCAAATCCACATCAGGCCGATGACGGCGAGGGCGGCGACGAGGATGGCGGTTTCGGTGGGGGTCATAGGGTTAATGTGAATGACGAATGACGAATGTCGAATGTCGAAGGAATGACGAATGCCCAATGACCAATGACGAAACGGAAAGGTTTGGACGCCTCTTCATTCGACATTCGTCATTCGTCATTCTTTCGTCATTCGTCATTTAGGCATTCGTCATTGATTGCGCTATTCGCGGAAGCGGTAGCCCACGCCGCGGATGGTTTGGACCAGTTCGCCTTCGTCGTCGAGTTTTCGGCGGAGGGAGACGACCTGGACATCGACCGAGCGGTCGGTGACGGCGGACTGCCCGCCGTGGATTTGCTCGATGATCTGCTGGCGGGTGAAGACGCGACCGGGCCGGCGGACCAGCAGCATGAGCAGGCGGAACTCGGTGGCGGTGAGTTCAACGGGCTGGCCGGCGCAGAGCACTTGGTGGCGTTCGGGGTAGATTTCGAGTTTGTCGCGGACGATGGGCTTGTCTTCGGGGACGGTTTCGGGTTGATTTTCGGATTCGCGGCGTCGCAGGACGGCGCGGAGGCGCGCCATCAGCACGCGGGGGCTGAAGGGTTTGGCGATGTAGTCATCGGCGCCGAGTTCCAGGCCGGTCACGATGTCGGCTTCCTCGCCCTTGGCGGTGACCATGATGATGGAGACGGCGGAGGTTTCGGCGTTGTTTTTCAGACGTTTGCAGACATCCAGGCCATCCATTTTCGGGAGCATCAGATCGAGCAGCACCAGGTCGGGCAGATGCAGGCGGCAGAGTTGGACGGCCTGTTCGCCGGTCTGCGCCCAATGGACTTCATAACCCTCGCGTTTGAGATTGAAGCGAAGTAATTCGGCAAGATCATGTTCGTCTTCGACGATCAGGATTCTGCCGGTCGGTTCGGAGGGAGTTTTGTTCATGGGTTTGCTGGCTCGACGTTGTGCGGGAGTTGCCAAGATATCCATGTTTGTAACTCTGATGGGGGTTGGACGCAATGGGGGGTTCGGGGTTCAGGGTTCGGGGTTCGGGGTTCATGATTCGGAAAAAACAGCGAACGCGATCTCCCCTCTTCCCGAATCCTGACCCCCGAACCCTGAACCCCTCATTCAAGGGGAAAGGCGATCCGGCGGGTGGCAGCCGGATCGCCTCGGAGACAGGTCGTTCCACAACAAGCGGAACGGAACACTGCTTGGGTCGAACCATTAGAACAACAACTGATACTGGGCGCGAAGGGCGACCTGGTTTTTGTCGTCGTCCAGTCCGCTGACGTTCCGCAGTCCCAGGCCGTCGGACAGGCCGACGCGGCTGGGCACATCGTCCAGAATCCACACGAGGTCGAGGGTGAACTTGGAGGTGTGTTTGGCCAGGTAGTGATTGGCGCCGAAGGTGAGGATGTCGAAATCGCTTTCGCCATCGGCATCGTTGAAGAAGTGTTCCCAGCGGACGAAGGGTTCGAGTTTGTCGGGGATGACCATGTAGCCGACCTGGGCGACGAGTCCGACATCTTCGGGAATGTCGGTCTGTGTGCTGTCATCGGTTCCGAGCTGCCCGGCGGCGGAGATGAACGCGGCCAGTCCCTGCCATTCGAGTGCGGCATCGACGGTCCAGATGAACTTGTCATCGTCCTCGGCGGTGGGGAACGTGCCGGTGGTGTCGGATTCGCCGATCTGGTAGTGGGCGGCCCCGCCGATCAGCAGGAGGGTTTCCTCGCCGGACCAGCTATTGAAGTCGCCGGCCTGTTTGAGTTTGCCGAGCAGGGCGATTTCGCCGCGTGCGGTGATGGCGAAGTCGCTGTCCACATCGTTCCAGTCGGCGGCGGTCCCGACTTCGCCCTGGTTCTGTCCGTCGTTGAACATCGCGGCGACGCGCCAGGTTTCGGTGGCGTAATCCACCTGAACGCCTTCGGTGAAGCCGGTGGTGAAGAACTCGTTGATGACCGAACGTTCGACCGTCAGTTGCTGGGAGGAACTGATCAGTTCTTCGCGGAGGAAGGGGCCTTTGAAGCGACCGCCGGCGACTTCGATGCCGTTGTCGAACTTGTACGAAACCCTGGACTCTTCCAGATAGGTGGCGCCGGTGTCGCGTTCGTTGGCCAGGACGATGGCGAATTTGATTTTAGGGTCGCGGATGTGGCCGGTGAACTTGAGCTTGGTGCGACGAAGCTGGAAGCCGCTCATGTTGTCATCGGTGCTGGAATCCTCATCGACGTTGTTCCAGATGTAGCGGAACTGGATTTGGCCGGCGACGTTGAGCAGGAACTCGCCGTCTTCGGAGGCCAGGAAGAAGTTTTTGCCGTTGTGCCCGGCGGTGATGGCGGAATCCATCAGCGAGGCGCGGGTATCGGCGTCTGCCAGGACGTCGCGGACCAGCGACTTGATCTCGGCGGCGCGACGTTCGGTCATCCAGGTTTCGCCCTGCTGCGTTCGCAGTTGGGCAACCTCGGTCTTGAGCGACTTCAGCTCGGCCATGAGCTGCTCGTTGCTCATCTCGGCACCGGCGGCGCTGCCCAGCAGACTGCCACCAGCAGTCAGCCCGATCAGTATGATCGTTGGAGTCGGATTCATTTCGGTCGTCTCCTGAAAAAGTGCGAGCGGAATCCATGCCACCCATGACCGCCGCGATGCTATGGCTGTAATGTTAGTGCTTGGTTAGAGCGATGCTAATTAAACGCTAATTTACTTAGCCCGCTTCTAACGTCTTGGTGGGGGCTGAGTGGGCGTTCACTCCTGCCATCGGCCAATTCCGGCAGGGGATTAAGCGGAAGGGGGAAGTGGGGGGAAAGTGGGAAGTCGGAAGTGGGAGGTGGGAAGTCAAGACCCGTGTATAAAATTCTTCCGACTTCCGACTTTCCATTTTTCTCCCCCTCCGCATGTCAATTTCGTGCGATAGATTCGCGCCCAAAATCCTCACGCTTCGCCCGCCGCCTGGGCATACTTTCATCAACACCCACGAAAGGAGTTTCACCAAATGCCCGCCATCACCACCCCGCACCCCGTCCCGCCGACCGTCACCCCCGAACGCATCGCCTTCTATCGACGCAACGGCTTCGTACACATTCCCAACATCATTACCAAGGATGAGGCGGCCCGTTTCCGACAGGCCGCCCTTGATGCCGCCGGTCGCATGACCAGTGAGCACAAAAATGACATCTTCACGCAACTGGTCAACGTCTGGCGCGAAGACCCGGCCATGAAGCCGCTCACGTTCCACCCCCACGTCGCCGCCGCCGCGGTCGCGCTGGCCGGCGTCAAACTCCGCCTCTGGCACGATCACATCCTCATCAAAAAGCCGCACAACCAAGCGCCCACCGAGTTCCACCAGGACCAGCCGTACTGGCCTCACGCCGATTCAACGCATCCGCTTTCCGCGTGGATCGCCCTGTGCGACGTGCCGGTCGAGCGTGGCTGCATGACCTTCATTCCCGAATCCCAGAAATACACCGATCTGCCGTCGCAGAATCTCGCCGACGACAAGTCGCTGATGACCCTCTGCCCGCCGCTGCGATGGGATCCGCGTGTGACGGTTCCGTTGCATGCCGGCGACTGCACGTTCCATCACGGCCGATGCACGACATGATGGATTTCTGGGCCGACTTTCTTATCGAATCGGCCAAGCCCGTGCTCGAACAAACCACGGTGGAATACGTCTGCATCAACGAATACCTGTCGATGAAAACCGGATCGCTGCTCAGCCCACAAACTTATAAGGAGTTCATCCTTCCGCGATTTCGCCGGTTGATCGCGTTCTACAAATCACACGGCGTGCGATACATCTGCCTTGACACCGACGGCAATTCCGAAGTGCTGATTCCGATGATGATGGACGCGGGCGTCGATGCGATCTGGCCGATGGAGCGGGCCGCGGACCCGTATCCGATCCGACTGCGCAAAACCTTCGGCAAATCGCTGCGATTGTGGGGGGCGTGGATAAACGCGAATTGGCCAAAGGCCCCGACGCCATTGATGCGCATCCGCGAACATTGCGACCGTTGATAGAGGAGGGCGGGTTCATTCCGACGGTGGATCACGCGGTTCCGCCGGACGTGATCTGGGCGGATTTCCAGCACTACATGAGATCAAAGCAAAAGCTGCTGGAATGGCGGTTGTGAGAAATCGCGTAAGAAGGAGACAGGAGACAGGAGACAGGAGACAGGAGACAGGAGACAGGAGACAGGAGACAGGAGACAGAACCCCCGGCGTGCGAATAAAATTTCTCACGCCTCACGCCTGTTCAATGCCAATACTTGATTGCGACGAAGCCCAGCACCCCGACCGCGGTTACGCCGATGCAGAGCCAGTTGAAATACTTGTCGATGAAGACGCGCACCGGCGGGCCGAACTTCCACGCCAACGCCGCTTCCAGGAAAAACCGCGCGCTGCGGCTGCACGCCGACGCCACGACGAACATGCCGAACCCGATCTCGCAAACCCCCGCGGCGATGGTGAACACCTTGTAAGGCAGCGGTGTGAAACCGGCGGCGAACACCGCCATGAACTCGTTTTGATGATACATCGCCGAGACGGTGTTAAAGTCTTTTTCGCTGAAAACGTAGTGGAAGAAAAAGCCGCTGACCTGTGTCCAGACCCACCAGCCGATGAGGTAGCCGAGCATGCCCCCCAACACGCTGGCGATCGAACAGACCGTCGCATACCAGAACGCGCGATTCCGCCGCTCCAGACACATCGGCATCAGCAGCACGTCCGGCGGAATCGGAAAAAAACTCGACTCCGCGAAACTCAGCACCGCCAGCGCCGCGGTCGAATGTTTGTGATGCGCGAAACCCAGCACCCAGTCGTACATCCGCCGATGGATCGCCCACCGGCTGACCATCACCGGCGCCTCGGCCGCCAGACGATCCTCCTCGGTCACGACGGATTTGGGAACATGTTCGGACATCTTCGCTCCATCGGCAGGTTGGTTAAAACTGGACTTTTGCAAAATGCGATTTCAACACAGGGGACACGGAGTTCACAGAGGTGAAAACCGGGAAAAACACATTGAAAATCTCTCTCTGTGTGCTCCGTGCCCTCTTGTGTTTCAACCGAACTTCTCAGTCATAACAGCGTTACATCCTCGGCGTCAGCGGGGTCCGGTTCCCGCTCCACATTCCAGGGGCGGTCCCCCGGAAGGGTGATGGGATGTTCAATCACGTCCGGCGCGGCTTCGCCCATCACCTCGTCGATGCGTGTCGCATCTTCGCCGATGACCAGCATTCCGTGCAACTGCGCCCAGCGGTCGCGTGCCGCTGTCTCATCGCCCAGCAGTTCGGCCCACGCATCGAGAATGCGGCGAAACACCGGCAACATGCCGGGGGTCGCGGGCGTGTCACACAACCAGAACATCAGCCGATACTGCTCGCCCATCGCGCGGGCCTGTTGAACATAAAGCGAGACCGACGCGGCGAACGTGATGTGATCGCGTTCCAACGCATCGGCGACGGGTTCGAGCACTTGCGATGCACAGGCCAGGAGCAACTCGCGTTTGTCGGTGAAATAGCGGTAGATGCTGCCGACCGAGCAGCCGAGGCGGGAGGCGATGGCGCGAATGGTCAGCCCGTCGTAACCCAGTTCCTCGAAACAGGCCGCGGCCGCTTCGAGGACATGGGGCCGGCTGAGGAATCCCCCGGAAGTAAAGGCGGTCGGTGTGACTTCGACAGGTGTGAAGTCGGGATTGGTCAGAATGGTTCGCCGAATCTTCCGGGGGTCCATCGTGGCGTGCGTCATGGGTCACCTCCATGTAACCGGGTAAGATTGTCGGCGATTTGGCCCGGCAACGCAATCGAAAAGAAATTTCACCACAGCGTGCCACGGAGGAAGAAAAAACAGAACATCAAAACAACAGAAAAGCATAACATTACGATTCAAACGCGGCATGTTCCGCTGTTTTGTTTTCATGCTCTGTGCCTTTGTGGTCAAAAATCCGATAATGAACATATGACCGACGGCTCGACCCTCACGATCGCCCCTGGCATAGCGATGCCCGTTTCGCTGTTGCGGTTTTCATTCGCCCGCAGTTCCGGCCCCGGCGGGCAGAATGTCAACAAACTCAACACCAAGGCGGTGTTGGTCGTGGCGTTGGACGATTTGGGGCCGTATTTGCCGGCGTATGCGATGATGAAACTCGCGTCGCAAACCGACAGTGAAGGGCAATTGCAATTCACCAGTCAGGAACATCGTTCGCAGATCGCCAACCGGGACCAGTGCGTGGGAAAATTGCGAGAGGCATTGGTCAGAGCGCTGCACCGGCCCCGCAAGAGAAAACCCACGAAGCCCACCGTCGGGAGCCAGCGGCGTCGGATCGAACAGAAGAAGCAACGCGGCGAACTCAAACGCCGGCGCAGCGGAGCGACCGGCGGCGAGTGAGAAAGGGTGTGGGGAGGGGCTTGCGTCCTGCGGCTTGCGTGTTGTGGGAGTGGCGATTTTCCGCAAGACGCAGGACGCAGGACGCAAACCCCTCACACACCTTTTTTGAGATGAAGTCACCCCCGTGGTTATGCCGATAGCAGGGGAGATGGGTTTCGACGCACTGCTTCAATACTGGCCGGTTGTCGTGGGCGTGGCGCTGCTGACGATGTTGGGTTTTCTGCGTGTGCTGTCCGGACAGATCAAGCAACAGGTCGAGGTTCACAACACCGCGCGTCAGGCGGCGAAGATGCGGATCGACTTCATCCGCCATCGCCGCGAGCAGCTTGAACGGCAAAAAGAACTGGCCAGCAAATAGCGGGTTGGGGCGGCGGCGGGGGAATCAAAATGTGATAACCTTGGCGGCGATGGCTTCAACGCTGCGTCAATGGGTGCGGGTGTTTCGTCCGGTGCTGGTGCCGAACGTGGGGCATCTCGCGCTTCTGGCCGCGGGGGCGATGACGGCGATGGGGGTCGAGGCGATCAGCGTGGCGGATGCGGATTTCGTTTGGCCGCAGATCAAGTTCGTGCCGGTCGCGCTGGCGGCGATGGTGCTGGCGGCGGTGATTCACTACCGGCGGCTGGTTCCGCTGGCGTATCCGATGCTGATCGTGATCGGCGTGATGCTGATCGTGTTGCTGATTCCGGGGGTGCCTCACGCGTTCGTTCCGGTGCGCAACGGCGCCAGGCGATGGTTCAACCTTCAGTTCATGATGTTCCAGCCCAGCGAGTTGGCGAAGGTGGCCTACGTGCTGGCGTTGGCGGCGTACCTGCGGTTCCGCAGCAACTACCGCACCTTCCGGGGGCTGCTCGCGCCGGCGTTGCTGACGTTCGTGCCGATGGGGTTGATTTTGAAGGAGCCGGACCTCGGCACGTCGCTGGTGTTTCTGCCGGTGCTGTTCGCCATGCTCACCGCCGCCGGGGCGCGATTGAAACATTTACTGGCGGTGATATTGGTGGGGCTGGCGCTGATGCCGGCGATGTACCCGCTGCTTGAGCCGCACCAGAAGGATCGCATCATGGCGATGATAAGCCAGGTGCGGGGCGATCCGAGATACCGGTCGTCGATCGGGTTTCAGGGTTACAAGGCGATGACGTTGGTGGGGGCGGGCGGCGTGAGCGGGCAGGGCGAAGCGCAGGCGAAGGTGTTGGTGGATTACAACGCGCTGCCGGAGCCGCAGAACGACATGATTTTCGCGGTGATCTGCGTACGGTGGGGGTTGATCGGCGGGCTGGCGGTGTTCGGTTTGAACCTGCTGTTGATCGTCGCGGGCCTGGCGGCGGCGGGCATGACGAAAGACCCGTTTGCGAGATTGATCGCGGTGGGGGTGGTGACGATCGTGTTCACGCAGATGCTGGTGAACATCGGGATGACGGTGGGGGTGTTGCCGATCACGGGCATGACGCTGCCGTTCATCAGCTACGGCGGGTCGTCGCTGGTGGCGAATTATCTGTTGGTGGGATTGCTGCTGAACGTGGGAGGGCGGAGGCCGATCATCATGGCGAACCCGTCGTTTGAGTTTGAATGAGGAATGACCACGGTCTGGCCTAAGAAGGCCATCCCGTGCTTGGGTAAAATGCGGGTGATTTGCATGAAAGGGGTTCCGGCATGTCGATGGCGACGATTGAATCGGCGGATGCGCGACGGTTTCCGCGCTGGGCGATTTGGGTGACGGTGATCGTACTGATGCTGCTGACACCATATCCGACCGGTCGAAAGGTCAGTGACAAGGAACCGGCGGCCATCCACTGCACGCCGGACGACTTTCACGGCGAGTGGAATTACACCATTCGGCCAAGATCGTAATTTATCAAGTTATTATTTCGCGGCTCCTTAGTGTATTCGGCAAGGCGATAGCTCTGCGCCAATGATCTGCCGACCAATCCCAGTTCGGTTAAAAGAGAGTTCACCGCATTTTGCGTGAAGTATCCTTTCAGATACAGGCCGAGCGTGTGACGATGACTTTGTTTTCACTGAAAACAAAGTCATTGACGGACCCCCCAAATCGCAAGCCGGCCTGGGTGACTTTTTTCGGGATATTCATTTATCCCGAATTCGGGTTGGGAGTATTTCACCAACGGCTGATCCCCCACAGCGACGCCATGAACACGTTGTTCCTCGACATCCATGTGCAGGCCGTGCCGGAGCCGAACATTCCCTTCCAGAGCGGCAATCCCGACACGGTCAGCGCCTTCTGGAGCGGCCTGGCCAAGTGAAGCCGCCCGTCGTCGGGAATAGCACCGCAAGTTATTGCGGTGCCGGGGCGTACCGTGTTCCGGGCACCGCATTGACATGCGGTGCTGCCGCGGAACCGTTTCCTTTACGTCTGGGCGACTCCGCGCCCTTTGCGATAAGAATCGGAACATGCGCTTATCCGAAACGCATGCCGATCACCGATCGTATTCAATCACGATGGGCCGGCGGGGCAAACCGACGATATTGAAATCGGCGTACACCGAACGCTCCACACGCACGATCTCGAAAGCATGTTCCCTGCCATCGACCAGTACCCGGCGTACGCGCCGACCGGGCAACAAACAGTGAACATGTGCCTGCGTGAAAGCGCCGGTCAGATCGAGCGTGATTTTTTTGCGACGCCGATCCAGGCGATAGGCATATGCGCAGTAGCCGCCGGACGCTGGGTAGTGGAGCGTGGCGTCGGCCCTGGCGGTGGCGGCGGCGGCCCAGCGCGGACTGACCCGCGCGGTCGAGAAGGCGACGCCTGCGTCTTCGATACCGGCCAGTCCTTCGGCGATGGCGTGGTAAACCGCCGCGTGCGCCCAGCAGTCGGGCAGGCCGTACGATCTGATTTCCGCCTCAAAAGCGACCGGCTGATCGCTGACGCTGATCCCGCCGAGCATGATGCCGCCCCCGGAACCGCCCCCGGAACCGCCTCGTCCGCCGGTGCCGACCGCTTCGGCGCGAATCGCGGTGATGGCTTTGTCGGGGTGCGGGTTGTTCCAGCCGAACATGTAAAGCCCGACGTTTTTCCAGGTGGGATTGCCTCCCCACCACGCCCGGCGCGCCATGGCGCGGTTGACAGCCCGGTCGCTGGTGCCCCACCAGAGATTGATCTCCTGCCCGTGGCGCAGATAAATGCGTTCAACGCAACCATCGTCGTAGGTGACATCGTAGATGCCCGCCACCGCGCCGCCGCTGATCGAGTGCGCCATCGCATGAAGGAAATACACGCTTCGGCCCCGCAGATGCGCAACGTCGATATTCGCCGCGGTCGGAACATCGCATGAGCCGGGCTTGAGGTACAGCATCGCGCGGCCGTCGTTTTTCGCCGGGTCGATCACGTCAAACTCAATCGCGCCGAACCGGCCCTTGCCCACCGGCAGATTTCGCATGTCGTTGTCGCCTTCGTCGGTCCACGCCGGGACATGTGGGTACGACCCGCGTTTCAGCGAGCGATTGGCGTGCGACCGCAGATCGACATGCCGGAACGTCGTCTTCGGCAGTTTCGGATTTTCCGGCAGGCGCTTGTACACCTGATGCAGATGCCCGCCGTCACGCCGGCACAATCGCCAGACGCGATCGAGGATATCCACGCCGTAGTTTTCAAAACCGTGATCGAACGCGGCCTTGGCGATTTCACCGGCGATGATCGTGCAGATGCCGCCGTTCATGTATTCACCTTCGGGGCAACCGGCGGCGTGGCTCTGCTGGCCGGGCCATTGGTCGGGGCGGTAGGGCGGGTCCATCGTCCACCACTCCGCGAAGCTGGTCTTGCGGTGCAGTTTCCCGCGGCGCTGATATTCACGGAGAATTTTCACCGCCATGTCATGCGTGGGCAGTTTGCGGTTGATGGTGTAGCCGGTGGACAAGCTCATGCGTTCGCGTTCGTCGCCGACCCGCGCGTACACCTTCCGCGGGTCCAGCGTTTCGGGGATCATATGCCCGTACACATTGCCGAAGAAAAGTTTGCGGTTGGCGCGGCTTCGCAGGGCTTCGCCGTCTTCCCGCAATTGCCTGGCGCGTTCGCTGTCGCCCAGATGTTCGTACATTTCCGCCATGCGCCAATACATCGCGTACAGGCCCGACTGGTTGCCGTGGAACAAAAACGTCGGATCGCCCCGATGGATGCACCGATGATCGCCGGCGCAATAGTGCGGATTGGCGAAGTCCCACTCGTCGGCGGTGAACGACCGGCGGACCAGCCCGAACTTCTCGCTCCACCGCAGCGGATCGCTGGTCATGTACGTCAGTGCTTTTTCCAGACGGGGCAACTGGCTCCGCATCCACGCATCATCCCCCCCGGCTTTCCACGCATACCAGACCCCCTCGGTGAAAACATATTCCGTATCGGCCAGCACCGGCACACGCCGCACGATGTATTTCATACCCTCGTCGTATTTGAACCACCCCTTGCCCAGCGCCTCGCCGAACCACGTCGGGGCCGGCGCTTCACCGTTTTCATAAATGCAATCCCAGAACATCCCGCTGGGCAACTGCGACTCCATCCAGTAATCCAGCCCGCTTCGCACATCGGCGATGAAATACTTCGCCGCCTTGAGCGTATAAACCAGATCGCGGCTCCAGCACACCGGCATGTAGTACGACCGCCCGTTGATGACCCAGCTTTTCGATTCGGCTTCCTGCTCGATCATCTGCCGAAGCCGTCGCAAAAGTTCCGCATATGGACCGCGATCGCATGTCAGTCCCGTTCGCGGCGACAGCTCGATCCATCGCTCTTCCAACACACCGCCTTCCGCGTCAGTCACCGCGATGTGCTGCCGACCCGCCGCGCCGCGGATGACGAATCTCACCCATTGACGGGGCTTGATTTTCCGATCCACATACACCCGCCCCATGCCGTCCTTCACGATCAGCCGACGCGCGCCAATCGCATCACTTTGCAGACGAACCTGCTCCAGCGGAACCAAACGCGATGTGGCGGGATGCTGTTTTTTCAGTTCGATCACGTCAATGAACTCCAGATGTATTCGTCCGCGATTTTGGAAAGCGTGTGAGAAGGAGTCAGGAGTAAGAACCCACGGCGCTCCGAATATAATATCTCCTGTCTCCTTATGCGATTCTATTCGTGTTCCAACGTCACCGCGAACAGGTTGAATTGTTCCTCGCCCAGGTTGCGGATGCGCAGCGCGTCGGCTGACATCGCCTTGGAGATCGGGAAATGCCTCAGGTGCATCAACCCGTGGCCGTGTCCCGGCGACAGCGCGTAAGCGTTGCGGCGCTGATCGACATATTGGAAGCCGCCGCCGGCCCAAAGATGTTCGCCCAGCGGCGCCCACCAGTCGCACAGTTGCGTGATGGTTTTCAGCCGCTCGACGAAAACCTCTTTTCCCCCGTGAAACAACGCCACTTCCACCGCGTCGCGCGGCGTTTGCCGGTCGATGGTTTGCGCGCCGTAAATCAGATGCACGTCCCGGACACGCGCCGGCGAAAACGTCACCACCAGCGGCTTGTCCTGCCGCACCGCGATGTGCGTGTGACTGACCGGGGCGAACAGGAACGGCACCCGATTGACCCGCCCGCGACGCAGCGGCAAATCCGCCACTTCGGGCATGGTGCTGTTGTAGTATTCATTCAGTTCCAGCGGCCTCATGGTTTTCGTCGCGGCGGCCGGAACCGGGGCGATGATTCGCCTGATGGAATCCATGACCTGATCGTACACCGCCAGCGACACTTCGATGTTCGGCTTCTTGTTATGCCTCAGCCACGCCGCGCGATACAGGTCCATGACCCGGCGAAGATCGGCTTGCGCTTCGTCAAGCGATTGCCGCAAAGGCGATGGCAAAGCCGTGAGGCCGTCGCGCTTGCAGGTCCGCCGAACGCGATCGGCGAGCAGCAGCCGCCGGCGGGTATTGATCTCCCGTTCCAGCGCGACGGTGAAATGATCCAGATGGTCCTGGTTTCGCCGCGCCGTGCGTTGAAGCTCCGGCAGGGTCCGCAAGGCGCGGGTCAGAACTTTCAGATCGTGCCGCGCGTCTTCGATGATTTGGGGTTCGGCGGACGCCAGTCGCGCCATCGCGGGCATGGAATATCGAAACAACTGCCACGTGCGGCGGGCGGCGATGCGCCGGTGGGGCGCGATGTCGCTGATGAGTTGTTCAAGCCGGGGCAAGGGGCGTCCGTAGAACACGGTCTGAAATCGCTTTTCAAAATCGGCGGTTGCCGGTTTGCCCGTCCAAGCGACTTCCGCGTTGTAGGCGAACAGGTTCCACGCCAGATCGCGATGGTTTTCGTAACCGTCGTCTCCCCACTGCGACGCGCCGAAGGCCGGCATTTTTCCGCGGCGCGCCGTCGCCGCCCACTGATCCATATGGCGCTTTCCGTCGGTGAAATCCGGCAGGAACTTCTGCCAGTTGCCGTAACCGGCCAGCAGCCAGGGGGTGATCTTCGCCTGACGATATTGCCCGGCGGATTGGCGCGGGTCGCCGTAATTCCATTCCACGGGGATGATGTTCGGATGCAGTTCGCCGAGTCGTTTCAATCCGAAATGATTTTTGAACATGTCCGCCCACATCAACATGCGTTTGCCGTGCGAGGCGATTTGGGCGGCGCACCAGTTGGCGTGCGCGATCACCTGCTCGGCGGGCAGGCCCTGTATCTCATCGAAACAGGCGTGGAAGTACGGCGCATCGGGAAATAAGTTGCATACATCGGCGATCACCCGCCGCAGAAACGGCTTGAGAATCGGCTTGGTCGGATCATAAGAAGACGGTGGCTGAAAAACCTCCCGCGCATACTTGCGGTAACGCGGCTGCGACAGCAGATTCTCCTGATGCCCCGCCAGCGAATACGTCGGAAAAACCGTGACATGATGCCGTTTCGCCTCGGCGAGGACGGCCCGCACTTCCGCCGGAGTCAATCGTCCCCGCCCCCGGCCGATGTCGGGATGCGAGGGAAGAAACAGCACATCTTCCATGTAAGGCGTGTAATGATTGATTTTGAAACTTGACAATCGGCGAATGATGTTCTTGAAATCATCCACCGTGGAAATCTGTTTGCGCGAAACATCATCGTGGTGATATCGCACGGCGAACGCGGGCCAGTCGTGGACCGTCACGCAGGGCAACCGGCCGTTGGAAGCGCCGGCGACGAGTTGCTCGACCGTCACCAGGCCCCAATACAATCCGTCCGCGTCATGCCCGCGGACGGTGATGCCGGCGGGCGTGATGCGCAAGGCGTATCCTTCGGGTTGATCGGGCGCGGTGATTTCCGTTTGTTCGCCGAACACCATCGTCAGCGCGGGCATGTCGGAAACCCGTTGGCCCCTGAGGCCCAGTTCGATGAGTTTATGTTTCAGCGCCGGCCGGCCGGGCGCGGGTAAATCACCGTGTTTCACGGAGGTGAAACGCCAGAGGCAAAAGCCGTTCGAGTGTCTGACTTTGCGGGGTTGTGGAACGATATTCAACGGCATGATGACAGACTCCGTGACAACGCGCAACAGGATACATTCGGCGGTGGGGTTTGGGTATGGAAGCCGGTTCGGTCGCGTCACGAACAGCGATTCAACTCGACGCCCGGCGGGGCGGAGGTTTCGAGGGTCAGGGTTCCATCGGGGCGGCGGGTCCAACTGACGCGGATCGGTCCGGCGGGATGGGGCACGACGCCGCGGGCCTGGTGGATCGAAACCGATCGGGGATCGACGATCAGGTGATCGGGTTGTCCGGGGGTTTTCTCCCGCACGCCGAGCACGTAGCGGGAAAAATACTCCATCGGGGCGGCGGACCATGCGTGGCACAAGCTGTCGCGCCCCCGCACGCCGCGGTGCAGCGCTTCCCAGAAGGTCCATGCGCCATGTTCGCGCATGATGCCGTAATGCTGGCGGATGATCCGCTCGGCGATGTCGTGGCGATCGGCGCGAACCATCGCATCGAGGGCGAACTTGAGATAGAAAAGTTCGAGGAACCCGTGGGGCGCGTCGGGTTGAATGGCGCGGTCGGCGTTTTCCAGCAGACGGTCGATGACGTAGCGTGTCAGATGGGGCTTTTGCTGTTCGTCGGGCAGGTCGTAGGCGAGGGCGAGTACGTTGGCGTGGAGAATCTCGGTTTCAATCGGGCGGCCGTCGCGGGTTCCGCCGGCGAAACGCCGATGATCCGTGAGCCAGAGGCGTTGCTGGAAGAGGCGTTGAAGGTCATCGGCTTCGCGGAGACAGGTGGCGGCGTGATCGGGGCGATGCAGGGCCGCGAGCAATTCGCCGGTGCAACGCAGCGCGGCGATTCGCAGCGCGTTCAGCACGCCGCTTTCATCGCAGACGCGCGCCTCCTGCGCGACGCTCCAGTCGATGAACAGACGATTGGCTTCGGTGGCGTCCCAGAGGTTGGAGCGGGAGGTGATCCATGTTGGGCTTTGCCGGATGCGTTGGACGGCGGGCAGGCAGTCGCGGACGGTTTGGATATCGCCGGTGCGTGCCCAGTAGTCGCGGAGCCAGATGGGATAGATGAGCGTGAAGTCGGAGTGTGGCAGACGGAGCCACGCGGGAACGACGCCGGGCATCTGGCCGTCGTCGCGCTGACCTTGTGCCCAGAGGCGCAAGGCACGCCGCGCCAGGCGATGATCGTCGCCGGCGGCCAGGAGTATGAGGGATTGGACGTAGGAATCGCCGAGGTAGGTTCCGCGTTCGCGCCAGGGGGAATCGCAGAAGGAATCCTCGATGCCGGCGCGGAGGGTGGCCAGTCCTGTTTGCCAGGTCCAGTCGAACAGCGAATCGTCGCAGTGGAACTCGCCGGTGAAGCGGGGCAGGCAGCGTGCGCTTCGCAGCCGGACGTTGTGCAGGGTGAGGGGTGTCGTGTCGCCGGGCGGGCGACGGAGGGTGATCTGCAAGTAACGTCCGCCGCGGGGGTGGAAGGTTTCGATGGACTGGCGTCCGGCGCGGCAGATGAAACGATCGGCGGATTCGACGAAGGGGTTGGATCGGAAGAACGCGATGGAGCCGTCTTCGCGCAGCCGTTCGTCGTAGGCCAGGTCCACGACGCAACCGCACGGCGCGTCGAGGTCGAGGGTGACGTGTCCGAGATATTCTTCGCCGAAGTCGAACACGGCGGTCCACTGTCGTGTCGAAGCCGGCAGGGTGATCGGCAGGGCGGGGGCGGGGTCGATGGACGCGGGGTCCGGGCGATCCCAGCTCATCATGCGAGCGGGGCAGGCGGGGGGAGTATCCAGGGGAATGTGATGCCAGTGAATCGGACAGGCCTCGAGTTGTTGTTCGTCGGCGGGGGGGTGGTCGGCCCAACTCGCATCGGGGCGAAGGTGTTCGGGGTCGGCGTACCGCAGGCAATGGCGGTCGTTTTCATCGGGGCCGGAGCGAACGATCAGGCCCGCATCCGGGGGCAGGCCGATCAGCAGCGGATAGCACGAGTGGAGTTGCTGGGGTTCGCCGCAGAGCAGGTTCCAACCGGGGTTGAGGGAAAGGGAGGCGTTTTGGCGATTGCCGCGCGTGGCATCGTACTCGGCGGCGACGGGTTGGCCGTTGAGGAAATGAGGCCCCCAATGCAAGCCGGCGGTGATGGATTGGGCGACGGGACTGTGGATGAAGGCGGCATAGCGGAAGCGTTTGAGTCGGGCGGTCGCGTGGTCTTCGTGCGGGGCTTGCCGGTCGATGCTGACAAAGCCCAGACATTGTTCGTGGTCGAACAGGCGGGCGGTGTGAAGGAGGCGGGGCGTGTGGAAGGCCGAGGGATCGGGCATACCGATCGAGCGTGGCCGCAACGGGAGCGGGGGCGCGTTCATTACAGCGAGGCGCGATGAGTCGTGGGAAGCATCCGGCATCGCGTTGGGAAGAAAGCGGTCGGCGTGCGGGCGGCGCAGGTCGAGCACTTCGACGGGGCCGATGGCGAAAGAAAAGGACGGGACCGCGGGCAACCACGCATCGCAGTGCCCGGCGCGCCAATCGCCGGGCGTGGCCAGGTCAATCGTTTCGCCGTTGTCGCGGACGACGCGGCCCCAAGCGATGAAGCGTCCGGCGGGTTCGGGCATGGACTGGTAATTATTGGCGTTGATGAAGCAGCATTCGACGGTGATGCGATTGTCGCCGATTCGCAGATGGGGGGCGATGTCGAAGGTGTCGTATTCTTCGTGGCCGGGGACATAGCGGGCCGGGCCGGAGCCGAGGATGTCGCCGTTGATGCGCAAGCGGTATCGCGTGGAAGCGAACAGGTGGAGCGAGGCGCTGTGCGGCGGGGCGGCCAGATGCAGGTCGTGGTGGACAAGACACCAGTCCAGGGGCAGGCCTGGCGCGGCGTGTCGGGCGTGCCAGATGAACCGGGGTTGGACGCCGGCGTGTTGATCCGTCGCCGGGAGCGGCAGGTCCACGGTGACGGGTTCGAGGCGTTCGGTCATGTTCAAATGATCCTGCATCGGGGAGGATGAAAGCGGGTTGTACGAACGGGGTGTCATGGAAACTCTTTCCGCCCCTGATGCGGAGAATCAATTCTGGACAGGTGCCGTGGGTGTCGGGGGTGTCGGTGACGCGGGTGATGCCGGGGGCGCGGGGGCCGGCGGTGGCGCCGGGGGCGATGCGGGCACATTCACCGGCTGACCGAGGGAAGCGGCCCATCGCATGGTCGCCATGAACTTGGGACTGGCGGCGGGATTTTCGTCGGCGTACTGGAGCAGGCCCCAACTGCCCCATTTGCTGGATTTACCGACGCTGGAAAAGACGGCCATCAGCCCGCCGCCGTTGTCCTGCCAGACGCGGTAATACCGCGTGTAGATTTCGCCCATTCGCGGCGAGTCGTTGGCCGCAAGGAACAGGCGGGTCATCGGGTCGTTGTTTTCCCCGCCGTGTACGCCGACCAGATGCTGGCCGGCTTCGTAGGCGATCAGGCGCAGGCCGTATTTGTCGGCGACGGTTTTGGCGTTCCTGATCCACTTGTCGGTGATCGGCAGGCAGTTCTGTTCCACGTAATCCAACACCTGATCGACGGACCATGCGGCGACCTTGTCGGCGGTCAGGGCGTCGGGCTTTTTCGACGTTCCCGGCACGATGAAGGTGATGTACGGCGCGATCGCCAGCGCATCGACCTGCCCCGGTTGGATGCGGGAGAGCAACATGCCGTCCAGCCAATAGCGCCCATCACTGGCCGCCTGCCAGGCGATCACGCGCACCAGCCGGTCGGTGGCGCCGAACACCTCTTCCCAGATTTTGAATATCTCCAGCGAACGCCGCGTGTGATACAGGCACGCGCCTTCCCACGGACGTTTGGGTTCGCCCAGGCCCAGTTCCAGCGACTTTTTCTGTGCGTAGCGGGCTTGCTGGAACATGTTGTTCCACACTTCATTGGAGTATTCGACGTACACCTTCAGCGACGGGTCGAGTTTCTCCCGGACCATCGCGGCGAATTGCCGGACGTATTCATCATCCGCCAAGTGGGGCATACAGAACCAAGCGTCGGCTTTTTGACGATTGCACAGGTCGATCATCACCTCCAGCGGGACGCCCTTGCCGCTGTACGTCGCATCGTCCGGCGTGGGGCGATCGGCCCACGTCACAATCTTCGAGTTGTTGGTCCCCATCCAGTCCATGAATCGGAAACACGCCACGCCCTGCCACCGCTTGAGAAAGCCGGGATGGAACGGCTCGGTCTGATACGTGTCTTCAAAGCCGGGCATGATGACGTGGATGTTGCGAAGATAGTTGTCAGGGTTGGTCTTCACGATATTCATGAAGATCGCCCCCCTGGTCGAATCCACTTCGATGACCAGATGACCGGGCTGCGACTCGTCCACGATCTTCACATTGTCGCTGAAGGTGAGTTTGCCTTCGCCCTGGTAGAGAACGGTGTATCGGCCGGACGGATAATGCCCGCCGGAGATGGTACACATCAGCGTCGTGGCCCAGCAGTCGGGTTCGACCTTTTTCACCCAGCCGTGCGCGTCGAGTTCCGACACCGGCCCCTGGCCCCATTTCTCGCCCTTCTTCTGACCGACCCACGGGCGGGACATATGGAAGACATCCACGAACGGCAACTCAGAGTTCCAGTCCGACGGCCCGTTCAGATTCATGCCCATTCGCGGCCCGGCGACAGGAGACACAACCTTGCCGGTTTCCGGGGCGGGGGCCGGGGTAACTTCCGGGGCCGGGGCAACTTCCGGGGGCGGGGAATCTTCTGCCGACACCGGGACACCGGCGCACCACAAGGCGGCACACACGCACCAGATGAGTACGAGAGACTTTGACATTGGAACTCCTGTAGGCGGGATGCCGGTTGTTCCGCACCATGTGGCGGTGGGAGGGCATCGCGGATGCCGCCGCATACCCCGAACGATGAACGTCCCATGCGGCGGCACCACCAGGTCGGCGGGTTCAGTCAAACACGATACGCGATATTTCCAGCCGCTTTGCGTCTGAAGTGTACCCGGTCAGGCGGGACGGATTTTATCATTTTGCGCATATGTTTTTCCGAAAAGCGGCATCGCCCATTGGAATGGGAAAGATACGCAAGTCACGTCGCAACATCGGCACGGACCTGCGTTTCATATGACATGGCCACGGAATCGGCTTGGCGCAACGGCTCATCAGGGATCAATGAACGTTGGATACGATGGCGATGACGCCGAGGCGTTCGACGAGGATGAAACCACGTCCAATGTTTGATGTGCGATGTATAAAGAGAACGAGCCGCGCCGACGGGATGTTCGCATCACATCGCCCATTGAACATGGCTGCGATTCGCCGTGAGTTGTATCAGACGATTCAAACCGCCGATGCACCGTCCAGTGAGTCGGCGGCGGAGGAGGAATATCGAGGAATCATGACCGCTGACCGCGCCGCGGCAGCATCATCAACCCGCCGATCGCCAGCAGACCCAGCGTCGCCGGTTCGGGGACGTAGCTGATTTGCAGGCCGTTGATTTCAGCGGCGACGCCGCCGCCCACCGCCGAATTGGACGAGATGGACCCGTTGACCGTGCCGCCGGGGCCGGTACTGCCGGTGAAGATCACGTAGTTCACGCCCTCGGCGAAACTGGTGGCTTGGGTTCCACTGGCGCTGGATATGCCGTTGTGCGCCGTGCCGCCGGTCACGGAGACATTTTGAACGCGGTTGCCGGGGGAAGCGGCGGCCCAACCACCGTTCACCGCGTAAATGTATAGGGTGTAATCGACATTCGCCGGAAGTTGGGTGATCGAGAAATCGAGTGATAGCGGAGTGGTGACGTACAGGAAATTATTGGTCCAGGCATTGAGCAACCCAGATGCAGCCGTGGTGGACCCAGAACCCCTGGAGGTGGCTTGATTGGCACCCGTGACGGTCACAGTCACGCCGGTGGCGGTCGCGCCATCGCTGGCCAGCGCGTTGGTCACAGTCTGCGGGCTGACAGGGATTGCGGCGGCTGGATTCCAATAGGGATTGGTGTGGTCGGGATCGAGCATCGCTCCCTGGCCCTGAAACAAATACGTTGTGGTTCTTGCGCTGCCGTAATCGACATTGATGATGGTGGCGCGGGCGTTTTGCACCACTCCCGCGCCAACGAGACAGGCGGCAGCCGACAGCAGAATCACCGGACGTGACATATTCCTACTCATGATTCGATCTCCTGTTCCTTGAATGGTGGATAGGCCGCTGGACGGTATGACTTCGCCCTGGTTCAAAGGGGGTTGAAGTTCGACGGACACCGAGGGTCTGACCATCCAAATATATCCCGCGTCAAAGAGATGGTTTTATCATTACGCGCAATTCTTTTGACAAAAAGCGCGATAGGCCGATATAATCGCGGCATGTTCCAGGCACGTCACGAGAGTCAGGCGGTGATCCCGCGTGTTCTGGTTTGCCAGAACCTCTCGGCGGGGTTTT
>Ga0172380_10002243_pt1 | contig 30600 bp, 26 predicted proteins | sample Leawe162metaG_FD_119747 | JGI IMG/M metagenome (GOLD analysis project Ga0172380, IMG submission 119747) | Leachate microbial communities from a municipal landfill in Southern Ontario, Canada - Leachate well 162 metaG | ecosystem: Engineered > Solid waste > Landfill > Unclassified | place... | reverse complement strand
TAATTATTTTTTCTTTATCTACTTGCATGAATTAGACTCCAAGTCTTCTATGGGACAAGGTTTTGCAAAGAGATAGCCTTGAAAAAAGTCACATCCCAGCTCTTTTAAAAGCTCAAACTGCTCTTTTGTCTCAACGCCCTCGGCAATAACCTCAAGATTAAACTCTTTGCCCATTAGGATAATAGTTTTAACTATTGTTTTTTCGGAGTTGTTATTGTTTAGACCAAAAACAAAAGATTGGTCGATTTTCAGTTCATCAATTTGTAGGTTTTTAAGATATTTAAGATTTGAATATCCTGTTCCAAAATCATCTATGGATAAAGAGATACCAAAGCTTTTTAAAGCCTCTATCTTTTGCGTAATATCCCCTTCATTTTCTATAAAAACACCCTCTGTAATTTCAACTCTTATTTTTTGGGGATTAACATTTTTGGAGTCGATAAGTGCTTTTAGTTCCTCAACAAACCCCTCTTCTTTAAACTGGATAGGACTTACATTTACGGAGATTCTCCACTCTTTTTTTATCGCATCATCTCTCCAGAGCACAAGTTGATCCGTAGCACTCTCAAGTACAAACCGACCTATCTCTTTTATGACTCCATACTCTTCGGCAAGCGGTATAAACTCTGCGGGAGATATCATTCCTCTTAGCGGATGTACCCATCTTATGAGAGCTTCAACGCCCAAAACCTTTTCATTTTTATCAAATTGTTTCTGGTAGTATAGAACAAACTCTTTTTGCACAAAAGCTTTTTTAAGCTCAAGAAGCATTTGCAGTTTTGAGTTGGTTGTATGCTGCAGAGACTCATTGTAAAAACGAATCGTATTTTTTCCCTCTTTTTTAGCGCTTCTCATGGCGTATTCGGCTTGATTGGAGAGTTTATCCGGATTTACTTTGTGATCTAAAAAGAGTACGATTCCTATGCTGCATGTGAGATAAAGAGATTTTTTTTCTATGATAAAAGCCTCTTTTAATGTCTCTTGTATCTCTTTTGCAAAGTTTTCGGCGATTACGGCTGCTTCTTCTTCTTTTGGGGATAAGTTTTCTAAAAGGATAGAAAACTTATCACCGCTATGTCTTGCCGCAAGAGAAGTCGTTTGGGCTTTGGAGATTAATCTTTGAGCACTCTCTTTTAAAATAAAATCTCCTGTATCCTTACCCATTAAGTCATTTATATCTTTAAAATTGTCAAAATCCAAAAACAGAATTGCGCCGTATTTCAGATTTTTACTGCTTTGGGTTAAAGCTTGAGAGAGGTGTTGTTCAAAGAGTTTTTGATTCGGCAGATAGGTAAGCGTGTCATAAAAAGACAATTGATTAATCGCCTCTTTTTGATGAAAAGAGTTGAGCGCAAAACCGACATCGCCTGCAAGCTCGTTTATCATATCTTGTTCTTCTTTACTTAATCCCTTTTCCTCCATAGTGCCGATACTTATAACGCCAAGAGTCTTTTTTGCATGATAATCTTTTTTAAGGGGGACTAGATAAATTTCGCTTAGTTTGTATTTTTGCATTCTTCTTTTACACTCAAGAGGTAAGTTTTCATCAGAAATTTTCATCAGCATAAATTTGTTGTTTTCAAAAACATCCATCTCTAAAGGTAGAATACTAAAGTCCTCATCAAGTCCGATAGAAGCTTTTACAACATGAAGCGTCAATACTTTAACACATGCAAAAGTCGTATTTGAGTGCATCGAGAGAGCCGTGTCACTTATGAGTTCATCGATATTTTTGGCTGTAATGAGGATTTGATTGCAATCCGAAACGGTTCTTAGTATAGAAAAAAGATGTTTTTGATTTTTGTTTGCAATTTGGAGCTCATTTTTTTGTTTCTCTAAATCGGCAGTTTTTTTTCTTACCTCTTCTTGCAGGAGTGTTTTTTGCTCTACCTCTTGTCTGGTGAGTTTGTTGATAGCAAAATAAATAACAACAAGAAGTAACAAAATAATACTCCACGTAAATATCGCAGTTTGATAAAAGCTTTTAATAGCTGCTTTCTCTAAGCTATCTATTGGAATTTTAATGCTTGTAACGCCTCGGATATCCCCTACTTTATAATCATAAGCAGTGTCATACATCTTTAAAACAGAAGGAAAAACCTCCTCTTTGCTTCCATGACAAGCGATACAGTACTTCTCTATAACAAGCGGTGCGGTGTAGTGTAGAATCTCTTGAGAGTTTTGTTTGATTTTTTTAATTTGCGCTTGAGTATTTTTGGTTTTCTTAAAATATTGTATAGCTTCAAGTTCAAAGCTATCTGCAGCGTTTTTAAGATTTCTTGGCTTATCTGTAACATTTCTAATGGTTATTCCATCGTTTGAAATCTCGGAAAACCTATCACTTATAAGTGTGGATGCGTGCGCAGGTAAAAATCCAACAGTTGTCTCATCTAGCTCTAAACCACTTTTTAAAAATTGTTGATGGTAAACATAACGCATGGCAAGAAAATACTCTTTAAGTGACTCTCCTCTGGCAAAGGCTCTTATTTTAATGGCTTTTTGTGTCTGGTTGTAGATATAAAAAGTCAAAAAAGAGTTTGCAACAACGATAAATAGCGTAATAAACCAAAAGATTTTTTTATTAAGATGAAATTTAAACAATGCAATGCCTTAAAAAATTTATGCTTTAAGTATAGCATACGTTGAACTCTTTTAGGAATCTTCATTTTAATGCAAAAAATGTTCCAACTATTACATTCTTTTCAGTTTTAATACTCTACAATATACAAAAATATTAGATTATGAGTATTAATTAATGAGAGTAGATAAGTTTTTAAACGCGGTAAATATAACAAAAAGACGCTCAGTTTCGCAGGATATGATAGAGAGCGGCGTAGTTTTGGTAAACGGCATTGTCGCAAAAGCGAGCAAAAATGTCGAAGTCGGAACTGTTATTACAATCAACTACCTTGAGTCGGTAAAAAAGTATAAAGTGCTTCAAATTCCCACCGCAAAATCAACACCAAAAAGTTTGCAAAATGAGTATATCGAGGAGATTTCATGAATTATGAAGAGGCAAAGAGCTTATTTACTTCACTTTTTAAGCATGAGATGAACGATGAGCAGATGAGGGAGTTTCTCTTAAGCGTAAAGCTTGATGAAAGTATGAATACTCAAACTATTGCCGCTGCCGCCGAAGTTATGCGCTCTTTTGCAATTTTGCTCCCGATATCAAACTATTTGCGCGCAAAAGTTATTGATATAGTCGGCACTGGCGGAGATAAGATAGGAAGTTTCAATATCTCTTCAACAGTGGCGATTTTGTGCGCATCATGCGGGAGTATGGTGGCAAAACACGGAAGCCGCTCCGTTACTTCAAAGTCAGGCAGCGCGGATATGTTTGAAGAGCTTGGCGTTAGACTTGATTTGAGTATAGAAAATAGCGCTAGACTTTTAGAAGAGTCAGGTTTTACTTTTATGTTTGCGCAAAATCATCACCCTGCTATGAAGTTTATTATGCCTGTTAGAAAAACTATACCAGACAAGACAATTTTTAACATTCTTGGACCGCTTACAAATCCGGCTGGAGCGAAAAAGTCGCTACTTGGAGTTTTCAACAAAGCATTTGTACCAAAAATTGCAGAGGCGCTTCGCATAAACGGTGCCTCGTCAACGCTTGTGGTAAGTTCTTCTGAGGGAATGGATGAGATAAGCATAAGCGATATAACGTACGCTTCACAGCTAAAAGACGGGGCTGTTCATGAGTTTATAATTGACCCTCGTGAGTACGGCATAAAAAGAGTTCCGCTAAAGACTATCGTAGGCGGAAATGCAAAAGATAATGCACAGATATTATATAATATTTTTGATGGCAAATCGACTGACGCGCAAAGAGATATTGTGATGATAAACGCGGCATCCGCTTTGATGGTTGATGGTTTGGCTCGTGATATACAAGATGGCTTAGAGATGGCACAGATGGCTATCAAATCGGGAAAAGCCAAAGAAAAGCTAAAACAAATCATTGAAATATCAAATAAATTATGAAAAAATATGTTCTTGGCTTGGATGAGCTTGACACTATGCTTGAAGATATAGCTAAAGATTTTTCAAGCGGTGTAGTTGTTTTGCGCGGAGATTTGGCGGCAGGAAAGACGACATTTGTCAAGAAGATGGCAAAGTTTTTGGGAACTCATGATGAAGTTACCTCGCCAACATTTTCGCTTCAGCACTGCTACGGAGATAAGATTTTTCACTACGACATGTACAATCAGGGACTGGAGCATTTTATGTCGCTTGGAATGCTTGAAGAGCTTGAGAGAGATGGGCTTCACTTCGTTGAGTGGGGGGATGATGAGTTGATAAATATTTTAACTTCGGCAGAGATAAAGACAATGGTAATAGATATAGAAAAAATTTCAGACAATAAAAGAGAGTACAAAATATGCATGTATTAAGAGCAATTGATTTAAAGAAAAAGATAAAAAATCTTGAGATTGTAAAGGGTATGAGTCTTGAGGTTAGAAGCGGCGAAGTTGTCGGGCTTTTAGGACCAAACGGAGCCGGTAAAACAACCACTTTTTATATGATTTGCGGACTTGTTGAAGCAAGCGGCGGAGAGGTCTTTTTTGATGATGAAAATCTATCAGGCATGCCGCTTCACCAAAGAGCTTTAAAGGGAATAGGCTATCTTCCGCAGGAGGCGTCTATATTTAAAGATTTGAGCGTTGAGGACAATTTGCTTATTGCCGCAGAGGTAAAGATAAAGGATAAAGATGCGCAGGAGAAGAGGATTTTAGAGCTTCTTGACATGTTTAACATCGAGCCGATTCGCTACAGAAAAGGAGTAAGTCTGAGCGGTGGAGAGAGACGCCGTGTTGAGATAGCCCGCGCCTTGGTAAACGAGCCTAAATTTCTGCTTCTTGATGAGCCGTTTGCAGGGGTTGACCCGATAGCGGTTATGGATATTCAGACGGTTATAAAACAGCTTGTTTCTTACGGTATCGGCGTGCTTATCACCGACCACAACGTCAGAGAGACTTTGGATGTATGCGATAGAGCTTACGTTATAAAATCAGGCTCGCTTTTGGCAAGCGGAACAAGCAAAGAGATAGGACAAAACCCAGATGTGCGCAAATACTACCTCGGCGAGGAGTTTAAGCTCTAGTAAGCTTATTCTACTATGGCAGCATTAAAGCAGACGCAAAGCGTTGAAAATAAGCATAAACTTTCAAATACTCTGCGTAATTGGCTGCCAATTTTACACTCAAGCCTAAGCGATTTGGGCGAGGCGATGTCGCCATTTATTGAGGGAAATCCTGTTGTTGAAGTAACTTCGGGATTTGAGGAGAGCTTTGAGAAGTTTCTCCCGAAAAAAATTACAAGCAACTCTGTTAGCAACACAAGAACCGAGCAGATAGAGGCTTTGACTATTGCTTACCGTTCTTTGTTTGATGTTTTGGACGAGCAGATAGGCGCTCCGCTTTTTCCCACTCCGCTCTCGCAAAAAATCGCCTCCTTTGTTGTTGCAAACCTTGATGAGAACGGCTACTACGAGGGAGATAGCGAAGCTTTTTGCATTAAAGAAAATATTAACATGTCAGAATTTGAAAAGGTACGTCTTCGCTTTGCACATGTAGAGCCTGTGGGAATTGCCGCAAAGAACCTTGCCGAGTCTTTTTTGTTTCAGCTTGATAGCTCCGATATAAGCGATAAAGCCTACCCTCTGGCAATAAAAGTGATAGAAGATTTGCAAAATATACATGACTACTCTGATGAAGCCGATTTTGCGGAAGTTATGCGTGTTTTGGGCACTTTTAAAAATCCTCCAGCTATTGAATATCAAGAGGAGTCTTCGCATGTCGTTCCCGATTTGATGATATTTTTCAATGATGACGACTCAATAGAGGTTAAGCTAAACGATGCCTACTATCCGACAATAAATATCGACACAAACTACGGCGTAGAGCATGAGTACGTCTCCCAGAAAATCAAAGAGGCAAAAAGCCTTGTAGATGCGCTAGATATGAGAAAAGCGACACTTTACAAAGTTGGGCTTATGATAGTCGAGTATCAGTATGAGTTCTTTAGTGGCGGAGCAATTATGCCGCTTACTCTAAAGACTTTGGCAGATGAGTTTGGACATAATCCCTCAACCATCTCAAGGGCAATTGCAAACAAGTATATAGCCTGCAACAGAGGCATATTTGCCATGAAAGAGTTTTTTACCACCGCCATAGACGAGGACGTCTCAAACGCCGCCATAAAAGAGTTTGTTGTAAACCTTGTTAAAAATGAGAATAGGAAAAAACCGCTAAGCGACATGAAACTCTTGGAGATGATTCAAGACAAATTCAAAGTCCAGATGGTAAGACGCACCATCGCCAAGTACAGAAAACAGTTAAATATAGCGGGTTCAAGCGAGCGAAAAAAACTCTACCATTTGCATTGAAAACAGAGGGGATGACTTCTTTAAAATGTATTAAGAGATGACGGGGAAAGAGGGGGCAATAATCATGCCAATTTGTGTTAAAAATATATTTGAAGAGTTTGAACAAAATGTCCATGAACTAGCTTTTTATGCAGATATAGTTCAAAAAAGTTATGAAAAATATCTATCAGAGATTGAAGAGTATAAAAAAAATCATTCAAATATAGATTTTCATTCGTCAAAACGACCAGTTTATTTTGATATTTTGAATCAACATGAAAAAATAATAAGTGATTTACGAGTCGAAAAAACACTTGAACAAACAAGTGATGATATATTTTTTCACTATAACAAACAAATGCAATGGTTTTTGGTAGAAGCTTATGAAATGTATGAAAAATTTACAGAAAAATTGTATTCGGTTATGGGATATTTAGATAATGATTTTTGGAATGCTTCAGATTTTGGGGAAATACAACTTAATGGTATTTCAAACAAGAGAATAGATTGGTTTTTTGAACAAATAAAAAAGAAAAAAGAAAAACCTTATAGCATTATCAAAGTTTTTGAGAATAGATTTGACCTTAAACAATATTTTGATAAAAAAATTCCAAGTTCAAATTATGATTTTTTAATGCAATTGATTTCTGAATTTAGACATGCAATAGTGCATCATAAAGGATTTTTAGATAAAACAGCTTTAAGAGATAAGTTATTGAAAAATCGAGGACTTAATGGAAAAGAGTTAGTACAAAAATATGAAAAATATATAAATATTTTTTATGGAAAAGATGAATATGAGAATTTAATTTGTTTGACTACGATTAGAGATTACTTATATGTGAAAGATACTCCAGTATTTCCAATGGATTACAATAGAAGATTGATACTAATTCAACATATTTTGTCTTATGCTCATTTGCTTACTCAACTGTCAATTAAACATTTAGTTAAAAATAAAAATAAATTGTTTTGTAGCATGTATAAAATCAACACTTGGAACACCGACAATGAACAAGCTAAATAAATCAGATATGGTTATCTATAACGACGGTGAATTAGAACTGAGTGTTTCAGTTACGGGGGATACTATTTGGCTTACTCAAGCACAGTTGTGTGATATTTTTGAAAAAGACCAAAGTGTCATCAGCAGGCATATCAATAATATTTTCAGAGACAATGAAGTGGAGGAAAAAAGCAATATGCAAAAAATGCATATTGCAAATTCTGATAAACCTGTAAGTTTTTATAGCCTAGATATTGTTTTAGCCGTAGGATATAGAACTAATTCATCCAAGGCAATAAGATTCAGACAATGGGCAACATCTGTACTAAAGAGCTATATTACCGACGGTTATGTGATTAATTCCGAAAAAATTACAAATGAAAGATTTGTATTTTTGGAAAAAGAAGTGTCCGTGTTGAAGTCTCAAATTGGAGAGATGAAAGCACTTATTAAATATAATAGTATCAAACCAAGCAAGGGAATCTTTTTCGATGGGCAAACATACGATGCGTATGCCTTTATAAATGATTTATTAAAGAGTGCAAAAAGTGAAGTAGTGTTAATAGACAACTATATAGATGACACTGTTTTTACACTTTTTAGCAAATATCCGAACTTAAAAATCAAAATCTATACGCAAAATATTAATAAGCAACTCAAACTTGACTATCAAAAATATCAAGCGCAATATAAAAACATAAAGTTAAAAGAGTTTAAAAATGCTCACGATAGATTTCTCATCATCGATGAAAAAGAGATATATCACATCGGAGCAAGTCTCAAAGATTTGGGTAAAAAATGGTTTGCTTTTTCAAAGTTTGAGATGGAAGCTTTGGAGATTTTAGGGAGATTGAAATAAATTATGAAGAGGTTTAAGAAGTGAGCGATATAAATATTAAAAAACTACTTGATTTAGAAGTTGAGAAGCGTAACTGCGAGGGCGAGATTTGTGAGGAACGGCTTGACCCCATCATGGTTGCACACAAGTATAAAGACCCGACTATCTCGCTTATCTGCGCACTTTTTGCCTACGGAAACGTAAAACAGATAGTGAAGTTTTTAAACTCGCTTGATTTTTCGCTTCTGCAAAAGAGTGATGATGAGATAAGAGAGGGATTAAAAAACCACTACTACAGATTTCAAAAAAGCGAAGATGTTGCGGTTCTTTTTATCGCTCTAAAACGCCTAAATGAAAAAACAACGCTTGAAGAGGTTTTTAAAAGCGGATATCTTAAAAACAGAAGTACGATAGAGGGGATAAATTCTCTTATTAAAACTCTTGGGGAATTGTATCCGTTTCAGAGCATGGGTTATAACTTTCTAATCTCTCAAATAACTCTAAAAACAAAGGGAGCAGGGGCGCTAAAGCGCTGGATGATGTACCTTAGGTGGATGGTGAGATGCGACAATATCGATATGGGTTTGTGGAGCCAAGTTGATAAAAGCGACCTTATTATTCCGCTTGATACACATACCTTTAATGTCTCGAAAAAACTGGGGCTTTTGGATAGAAAAAGCTATGATTTGGAAGCGGCGATTGAGCTTACACGTAAACTAAAAGAGTTTGATGAAAAAGACCCTCTAAAATATGATTTTGCACTCTACCGTATAGGTCAGGAGAAGCTCTCGCTGGTGTGAGATAATTTCTCTCTCATCATAAAAAGAACAACTGCCAAAACAATGGCACAGAGTGAAGAGGCAACAAACAAAATAGTGCCGCCAAATCCATCCCAAATCCATCCTGCCATGCTTAAAGATATCAGCGTCGCAATGCCCACAGCGGTGTAGTAAACTCCATACGCAGTAGCTTTCAGATCATATGGCGCGGTGTCTGAGATGATGGCTTTAGCCAAAGAGTTAAACCCTCCCGCAAAAAATCCATATACGGCAAAACCGACCCAGACTCCAAGAGTGCTCCCGCTAGACATCGCCATTGCTCCCAGTCCAAAAGCCAGATAGACAAAAGAGAGCAGAGAGGCTTTGCCAAATTTGTCGGCAAGTTTGCCTATGGGGATTGCAAAGAGAGCCTGTGTAAGATTGTACAGCGCGTATGCAAGTGGTATGACGGCAAGGGCGATGCCGTTCTCGCCCGCTTTTAAAATCATAAACGAGTAGTTCATGGCAAAGAGGCTAAAAAGTGTCTGAAATCCTACAAGATAGTAAAACTGCGCAGGCAGTGCGCTTGGGCGAAAACGCTTAGCCGGAGATGGAGAAAACGGCACATCCGTGATTATAAAGATGAGAATTGCCATTGAGATAAGGCCCGGAATTATGCTGAGTGCAAAAATGGTGCGAAACGATTCTTCGCTCTCTCCAAGCCACCACAAAAGAGCAAACGCGCTGAGTGAGCCCACCAGCGCGCCTGCGCCGTCCATCATCTTATGAAAACCAAATACAAAACCGCTGGAGCCTTTTGGCGTAGAGGCGCTTATAAGGGCATCTCTTGGGGCAACGCGAATCCCTTTGGCAAGGCGGTCGCCTATGCGGATGGTCATAATCATGGTCGCACTTTGGGCAAAAAAAGCAAGAGGTTTTATAAGATTTGAGAGACCGTAGCCAAATACCACTATCGGTTTTCTTCGTCCGAGCCTATCTGAGTAGAAGCCCGAGAGTGCGATTAATAGTGCAACGGAGAGCTCTGCAAACCCTTCGATAATGCCGATTTGTGTTTTTGTTGCATGTAAAAATCGTTCTAAAAAAATCGGCAGCAGAGGAAGAATCATCTCCGTTGAGAAATCCGTAAAAAAGCTGTTGGCTCCGAGTCCGATTATGTTTTTGTTAAATGGCGGCTTTTTCATACTCTTTTTTTGCATGTTAGTTTTGTCACCATTATACAAAAAATGTCAAAAGGTTGATTATGGCTATTTAGGTATTAGTTTGCTATAATCCCTAACTATTTTTTTAAAGGATACTCTGATGGAGTGCGAATTCCCGACAATAAACTCAAACAAGCAAGAGATAAGAGAAATTTTTGATATAACTAAGACGATAGCTGTTTTAGGGCTCTCTCCTGATGAGAGCAAGCCTAGCCACAGAGTGGCAAAATACCTTCAGGCACAGGGCTTTAAGATAGTTCCGGTTTATCCAAAAGAGGAGACAATCCTTGGCGAAAAAGTTTACCGCTCGCTTGCAGAGATTCCTTTTGCTGTTGATATGGTGGATATTTTTAGAAAGCCAAAAGAGTTGGATAATGTGGCGGATGCTTGTATAACGCGCGGTGATGTCAAGGTGTTTTGGGCACAAAAAGAGATTGTAAACAATGAAGCGGCGGCTCGCGCAAAAGCTGCAGGCATGAGAGTGGTTCAAAATATGTGTACGATGGTAGAGCATCGTGATTTGCAAGAGGAGCTGTAGTTGTTTGACGTAAAAAAGATATATGAGGCAAGAGAGCGCATAAAAGATGTCGTAGTTGACACTCCGCTCTCATACGCTCCTCATCTTAGCGAAAAATCCGGATGTCATGTATACCTCAAAAAAGAGAATCTTCAAGTAACAGGCGCATTTAAAATCAGAGGCGCGTACAACAAAATAGCAACTCTGAGCGATGCTCAAAAAGCTTGCGGAGTTGTGGCGGCAAGTGCTGGAAACCACGCTCAGGGAGTTGCACTCTCGGCCTCAAAATTCGGCATAAAAGCTGTAATAGTTATGCCAGAATCAACACCTCTTACAAAAGTTAACGGCGTAAAAAACTACGGTGCAGAGGTTATTTTGCATGGTGCAAATTACGATGAAGCTTACGCCTACGCAATCGAGTATGGCAAGAAGCACTCACTTACTTTTGTGCATCCGTTTGAAGACGAAGAAGTTATAGCGGGGCAGGGTACTTTGGCTCTTGATATTTTGGAGAAATGCCATGATTTGGATGCGGTTATCATACCTGTAGGCGGCGGCGGACTGATATCTGGAATGGCGGCTGCGATTAAGAGCGTAAATCCAAAAATCGAGGTTATCGGCGTGAGTGCAAAGGGTGCTCCTGCGCTTAAGAACTCGTTTGATTTGAAAACTGCCGTGGACAGCCTAAGTGTGAGAACAATAGCAGACGGCATCGCGGTACGTGACACTTCGCCGATAACGCTCGGCTACATGCTGGAGAGTGTAGATAGTATTATAAGTGTAGACGATGAGGAGATTGCAAGCGCGATTCTATTTTTGCTGGAGAAGCAAAAGCTCGTTGTTGAGGGTGCCGGTGCAGTCGGAGTTGCTGCGCTTTTACATGACAAACTGGAGCATCTCAGAGGCAAAAGAGTTGCCATCGTTCTAAGTGGCGGAAATATGGATGTCACGCTTCTCTCGGTCATTATAGAGAAGGGTTTGCTAAAATCCGGCAGAAAGATGAAACTAACGGTTACATTGGTTGACAAACCTGGCTCTTTGATGCGTTTTACGCAGATACTTCAAGAACTTAACGCAAATATAGTCCATATCGCCTACGACAGAACCTCTATCTCGCTTGACTACGGCGACGCAAACGTGACGGTACATGTAGAGACAAAAGGCGAAGAGCATCAGCAGAGTATCTACAGGGTGTTAAAAGAAGAAAATTACATAAGAGATTAAGCATAAAATGAATCCGACAAAGAGAAGCAATTTTGATGAAGCCGTTATCTATACGCAGATTCTAGACACTAAAGTGCTTCTGGTTGTTGATGCTTTTACGACGATAAGATATCTAAATATCGAAGATTTGAGTGTAATAGAAGAGCAAAAAATGGCGATTCTGCACCCAAGATACTCAACAAAAGTAATCTCTTTTAGCGAGGATGGCAAATATTTTGCTTTGGTCTCTCAGGATGCAAAAGAGTCAAGGCTTTACGAAGCAGAGAGCAAAAAAATAGTTGCAACGGTAGAGAGACATCAAGGAGATGTCACATGTGTCGGCATTGACCCAAAAAACAGATGCATGTTCTCATGCGGCGATGACGGTATGATATATGGCGTCGATATAAAGAGCGCACAACTCGCCTTTACACTTCCAAGGCACTTAGACTCCATAAACGACATAGCCTTTAGCAGTGACGGCAAGCTCGTCGCAACTGCAAGCTATGATAAAAATATCTCACTCTACAATCTCTCCATGATGGTTCCAAAAGGGAAGCTAAAGGCGCACTCGGCAGCTGTTTTAAAGCTGCAGTTTTTAAGCAACAACAGACTCTTCAGCATAGATAAAAACAGCGGTGCGATAGTCTGGGATTTAAACACCTCAAAGGTAATCTGCAGGCTAAAAGGCATCCATGACGATATCACTCAAATAACACTCGGCTATGAGTGTGCGCTGCTTTTTTTAGGCACAAAACTCGGGTATATTCTGGTTTATGATTTAAGCAGCTATGAGATGATCTCAAGAAGGTATGTAAAGCTCGATAGTGCCGTAACTGCGCTTAATTTTGATGAAGAGAGACGTGAGCTGATTGTCGGGGCTGATAATGGTGACCTCTATTTTTATAATATTTTTCATAACGAGAAGCACTTTAGCGAACTGCTGAAAGAGAAAAAATATGCTTTAATGCTCGCGTGTATTGAAGAAAACCCGCTTTTAAAATATACAAAAGCCTCCAAAGTATTTGACGCTATCTGGGAAAAAACGCTTCAGAGGGCAAAAGAGCTTCTTGAAATAAGCGACAAAGCAGCCGCTCTGAAGTTGTTTGAAAGCTTTAACGACATTCCTGCAAAAAGGCAATATGCGCAAAAACTTATCCAAGAGTACGCTGAGTATGATAAATTTTTATTCTTTGTAAAAAACAGAAAAATCGCGCTGGCTTATGGGCTGGCAAATGTTCATCCGATTTACAAAGAGACAAAAATTTATAAAGCCATGGAGGCGGAGTGGAGAAATGCATTTTCACTTGCCAAAAAGTATCTTCTTGATGAAAAACTAGGATATAAAGCCCAAGAAATACTGATGCCATATAGGGGAATAAGTGATAAAACTGCGCTTATTCAAGAGCTGGTTTTAAATGTACATGTATATAAAAGATTTAAGACGGCAGTCGCGCAAAAGGAGTTCAAACTCTCACTCGAGCTGGCAAAACAAAACCCGTTTTTAAAAGAATACCCTGAGTATAAAGCCTTGATTTCGTATTCTGATTCTCTCTACATGAAGGCTCAAACACTCCTTGGCAACGGCGACACGCACTCAGCAATAAAAATATTTCGCATTTTGCTTGATTTTGATGATTTCAGAGATGAAGCAAAAGAGATTATTTTAGATATAGAAGGTAGGCACAAGTTTTTCAATGCGATAGAAGCAGAGGATATGATAGCTGCATATAACCTTCTAGACGGCTCGTTAACACTGGGACAGACAAGTGATGGTAAAAAACTCAATGAGCAGTGGGAGAGCGATTTTGCAAAAGCAAAAGAGTACGCCTCTAGCTGCGATGTGGATGGAATCAAAGCTTCTTTTGAAAACTACATGAAGATAAAATCTAAAAATATGGACATGGCCTCTGTTTTATCACAATGCTACATCAATGAACTTCAGCGTGCAATAAAAGATAACAAAGAGCAAAAAAGCTTAGAAAACGGCATAAAAAACTACATTTTATACTATGGATTGGATGAAAAAATAAGAGAAATTTTTACAATTTTTCAAGCGCAGTTTCCGGAAACAAAACTAAACATTGAATCCCAGACACAGGGCTCTATGAGCGGCTGGAGACCATCCATGATAGTTAATTCAATATTAGACTGAAAAGTTATATAATCATTTAACTTGCAATATAGCTCATTTTATATATAATTGGCGAATTTTTTATAAGAGGAGACTTTTCATGCAGATAAGTGGCGCACAGATGGTCATTGAAGCTTTAATTGCAGAAGGGGTAGACACAGTATTTGGCTACCCTGGCGGAGCAATTATGAATGTCTACGATGAGATTTATAAACAAACAAATTTTAAACATATACTCACTAGACATGAACAAGCTGCTGTCCATGCTGCAGAGGGCTACTCAAAAGCAAGCGGAAAAGTAGGCGTTGCGATGATAACGAGCGGCCCCGGTTTTACAAATGCCGTAACCGGACTTGCTGATGCATATATGGACTCAATCCCTTTGGTCGTAATAAGCGGGCAGGTTCCAATGAGCCTAATCGGTACGGATGCATTTCAAGAGATTGATGCGGTTGGAATAAGCCGTTCATGCACAAAACACAACTATCTTGTAACGGACGCTAAGGATTTGGCACGTGTGCTTAAAGAGGCGTTTTATATTGCCGCAAGCGGTCGCCCAGGTCCGGTACATGTAGATATTCCAAAAGACGTAACTGCGCAGATTGCGGAGTTTGACTACTCTGTTGAACTTGATTTGGAGACTTACAAGCCACACGTAAAGGGTAACCCTCGCCAGATAAAAAAGGCGATGGAGGCTATCGCAAAAGCAAGACGTCCTCTCTTTTACCTAGGTGGGGGTATCGTAAACTCAAATGCGGCTTATGAGGTAAGAGAGCTAGTGCATAAAACAGGAATTCCTGCCGTTGAGACATTTATGGCGCGCGGCGTACTTAGCCATGATGATGAGCTCTTAATCTCTATGCTTGGTATGCACGGAAGTTACGCGGCAAATATGGCTATGAGCGAGACCGATTTGGTTATCGGTCTGGGTGCAAGGTTTGATGACCGCGTAACGGGCAAGCTATCAGAATTTGCCAAAAATGCGGGTGTTATACATGTTGATATCGACCCTGCAAGTATCTCAAAGCTGGTTATCGCGGATTATCCGATAGTCGGCGATATTAAAAACGTTGTTAACGAGATGCTTGAGCAATCAGGCGTAGTTAATCCTGCAAAATACTCCTCATGGAGAGAGACTATAAGGAATTTTGACGAGCTTCATCCGCTGACATATCATGAAGATACGGATAGACTTAAGCCTCAATGGGTTATACAAAGAGTTGGCGAGCTTTTGGGCGATAGCGCAAATATATCTACAGACGTTGGGCAGCATCAGATGTGGGCGGCGCAGTTCTATCCCTTTACACGTCCAAGACAGTGGATAAGTTCAGGCGGACTTGGAACTATGGGCTTTGGTTTTCCAGCGGCAATGGGTGTCAAAGTTGCATCACCTGAAAAAATCAGTATCAACTTTACGGGGGATGGCTCTATTCTTATGAACTGTCAAGAGCTTATGACGGCAGTTGAGAAAAAATTGCCGGTTATAAACATTATCTTAAATAACAACTACCTCGGTATGGTTAGACAGTGGCAGACGCTTTTTTACGACAAGCGCCACAGCGAAACTGATTTGAGCGTTCAGCCTGATTTCGTAAAGCTTGCCGAAGCATTTGGCGGTATCGGCTACAGAGTTACTACAAAAGCGGAGTTTGACGCAGCGCTAAAAGATGCGGTTGAGAAGAATATCGTTGCTTTTATTGATGTCGTGGTTGAGAGACTGGAGAATGTTATGCCGATGGTTCCATCAGGCGGTTCGCTGTTTAATATGATGTTATTAGAGAAGAAGGAGAAAAAATAATGCAAGACGAAAACGCAAGAAGAGTTATCTCTGTCATAGTGGTAAACGAAGCAAGTGTATTGTCACGTATAACTGACCTTTTCTCCGGACGCGGGTATAACATCACATCGCTCACCGTTGCACCGATACCTGAGAGCAGATACTCAAGGCTTACCATCGTAACGTCAGGTTCAATCCGTGTGATAGAGCAGATTACAAAGCAACTTCATAAGCTTATCCCCGTTTTAAAGGTGTATGAGCATGCTGACTTGGTAGAAAAAGAGATGGCTTTGATTAAATTTCCAATATCTGAAAACATTACTGACATAGCAACTCTATGCGCCGCATATAATGGCAAGATCGCAAATGTTGGAGACAATGTTATCATCGCCATGGTTGCAGATGAGCCAAAAAGAATTGATAACTTTTTAAAAATAATAAATAAATACAATCCAAAAGAGATTGTAAGAAGCGGTGCCGTTGCACTAGAGAGATAGGCTATGCTATTTAGCGCTGTCGCTTCTCATCTAAAACTAGAGCTTATGGGCGAGGATTTAGAGATTGACTCAATGAATGAGCTCTCACTCTCCTCATCCTCCCAGCTCTCTTTTGCCACCAACAAAAAATACTCTTCAGAATTATCATCCTCAAATGCAAAAGCTTTTTTAATCACAAATGCGCTGATAGAGCACCTTCCAAAGGATTCTTCATATATTGTCTGTGAAGATGTTTCCATCTCTATGGCGCAGGCTACAAAGCTTTTCAGCAAAAAGCCTATAGAGTCAGGGCTAGCGTCCGCAAAGATAGGTTCTAACAGCTATATAGACATTATGGCAAAGGTTGAAGACGGCGCTGTTATAGGCTCTAATGTTACAATACTTGCGGGTGCTTATATAGGTACAAATGTACATGTAGGCGATAATACCGTTATATATCCAAATGTTACGATTTATAGGGACTGTTCAATCGGCAAAGATTGCACGATCCACTCAGGAACAGTTATCGGAGCAGACGGATTCGGTTTTTCGCATACAAATACCGGTGAACATGTAAAAATTTACCAAAACGGAAATGTTATCATAGAGGATGATGTTGAAATCGGCGCAAACTGCGCAATAGACAAAGCGGTTTTTAACTCTACAATAATAAGAAAAGGGACAAAGCTTGATAACTTTATCCATATTGCGCACAATTGCGATATCGGCGAGTATTGTATTTTTGTCGCTCAGACAGGGGTGGGCGGCTCCACAAAACTTGGGCGCAACTGTGTAGTGAGCGGTCAGAGCGCATTTAGCGACCACATAAGCATCGCTCCTTTTTCAACGTTTACCGCTAGAAGCGGAGTTACAAAGAGCATTAAAGAGAGCGGCGGAGTCTACAGCGGCTTTCCGCTAATGAGCCACAGAGAGTGGAAAAGGCTTCAAGTAAGGATAGCAAAGCTAAACGATTAGGAGTAAAAAATGGATTTAAAAGAGATATCAAAAATTATAGAGAGTGATTTTAACGGCGAAAATTTCAGCGTTACAAAGATGAATACCCTGCGTGATGCGACAAAAAGCGAGATATCTTTTGTTGCAAACTCAAAATATATCAAAGAGATACAAAACTCAAACGCGGGTGCAATCATAGTAGACAAATCTACAAAAGAGTTTGTGCCCTCAGGCTCTGTCGCTTTAGTGGTTGATAGCCCATACTGGGCGATGGCTACGCTTTCAAAACATTTTGCTCCACCAATCGAAGACAACACGCTTCCAGAACCAGTAATAGGCGAGGGCAGCACTGTCTCGCCAAAAGCCGAGATAGCAAAGGGTGCGGTAGTCGGCAAAAACTGCACGATTATGGCTCATGTTTATATCGGCACAAATGCCCAAATCGGCGATAACACCATAATATATCCAAGCGTAACGGTATACAGAGACTGCAAGGTTGGCAGCAACTGTATAATCCATGCAAATTCTACTATCGGGAGTGACGGTTTTGGTTTTGCTACAAACAAGCTGGGCGAACATAGAAAAATCTACCAAAACGGCAATGTGGTAGTTGAAGACGATGTGGAGATTGGAAGCTCGACAGCCATAGACAGAGCGGTTTTTGGAACTACTCTTATAAAACGCGGCGTAAGAATTGACAACCTTGTTCAGGTAGGACATAACTGCATCATCGGCGAGCACTCTGTTCTTGTTGCCCAAGCAGGCATATCAGGCTCAACTACGATGGGAAGAAACGTTGTAATGGGCGGACAGAGCGCTACGGCCGGACACTTGAGCATCGCTCCTTTTACGACAATGGCGGCACGCAGCGGAGTTACGAAGAGTATTAACGAGAGCGGCTTAACGTTTGCAGGATTTCCTCTAATGGAACACAGATTATGGTTAAAACTTCAGGGTAAAATTGCTAGACTAATAAAACAGTAACTTTAACTTAAAGGATTTACATGTCAAAAACAATAGCGTTAAATGGAACAAAAAAAGGTGTTATTTCGGTAACCAAAATTGATGAACCTTACGGTAAAGGTAGCCACAGCGTTGCAAGTATAGGTATATCTTTAGCAGGAAATGCCAATGAGCCTGAATGGAAAGTTCATATCCCTTTAGAAAATCTAGATGAAGTTATAGAGGCTCTAAAAGAGTTAAAATAGCTATCCACAAGAGTTGGAGTTTAGTTGAGAAAAAAGTTTTTAATCTATCTTCTCTTTTCAACGCTTCTTTATGGAGATAAACTAGAGCTCATCTTTGAGGGCAACAATAAAATATCCTCCAGTGAGCTTTATAGTTCATTAGATTTGTACGAGCCGGCTTTCTACGAGTTTTATGTGGATAAGCCCTCCATCGAGTCGCAAACAATCGATTTGATAGTCCAAAGTATAAAAGATTACTATAAAATCAAAGGTTTTTTTCACGTACAAGTCTCATATGAAAAAGATAAGAGCACTATCACTCTAAAAGTAGATGAAAAATCACCGATAATTGTAAAAAATATATCAAATATCTCTGATATAAAATCAGACAATACGATACCGTTTAAAACAGGCGATATTTTTGATGCTGATAAATTTACACAGAGTAAAAAAGATATAAAACTTCTCTATGCAAACAGCAACTTCTGCAACGCTTCCATCGATGCCAAAGCGTGGATTGACATTGAGCAAAATGAAGCCTACCTAAATTATGAATCTAAACAAAATAAAAAGTGCTATTTTGGCAAAGTAAAGATTAATGCGCCAAAAAATATCGACGAAGATATTATAAAGTCTATTTTGTATATAGATGAAAATGAGACTTTTAGCGTAAATAAAATTACAAAAAGCTATGAGGAACTCTATGCAAATGAGGGAATCTCAAAAGCGGTAATAGAGACAAATGTCGTGCATGAAAATATAGTAGATGTTAACGTAGAGGTGGTGCAAAATGAGAAGCCTCTTAGATTTGAGTTTGGACTTGGTGCAAGCAGCGATGAGGGTGCTATGGTTTCGGTGGGTATTATGGATAGAAATTTTTTAGGAAATTTAAAAACATTAAGCTTAAAAACGAGAGTTGCAGAGATAAAGCAAAATGTAATACTTAACTTTGACATACCGCTTGTCGGAAGAAATTTTGCAGGTTTTGAGACAGGATATGAGAATGAAGAGTTTATAGGTTTTAAAGAGTATAAGTTTTATTCAAGCGCGTATCTGAAACAAAAAAGGGCAGAGCACACTTTTAAAGAGTCTATTTTGTTTGATACAATCAATACATATGAGAGCGAAGATGAACTTCTTTTTCCTCCAGTGCGCCTTTTTATAATCTCTCCAAAATTGGAGTACGGCTTTGACACTAGAGACAAGATACTGGAGCCTACAAAAGGGTACTTTATAAACGGCGAGGCTAGCGGCTCGCTTATGGGTGCGCTCTCAGATGCAACTTACTATAAACTAAAAGCAAGCGGCGGATATGTTCATAGTTTAGAAAGTAGCATAGCCGCTTTTAAAGCTTCATACGGAACGCTTAAGTTGGTTGATGGTGATATCCCTGCATCTTATCGGTTTTTTGCCGGAGGAATGCACAGCAACCGCGGATACGGCTATAGAGAGCTCGGTCCTACAAATGCCAATGGAGACCCGATAGGATTTGATTCTATTTTGGAGTTTACGGCTGAGCTTAGATTTAAAATCCACGGCGATTTTAGGGGAGTTGTGTTTAATGATAACAGCTACTTAGGAGATAGCAGCGCGCCAAATTATGGGAATGGATACCACAGTGCAGGGCTTGGCTTGCGTTACATGACACCAATTGGTCCAATTGCAATTGATTTTGGCTTTGATGTTGAGAATCCTACAAAACAGTATGCCGTGCACTTTCATATCGGAGAGCTGTTTTGATAAAAAAAATATACCTCTTTTTACAAAACAGCACCATGTTTCTTATCGTTCTTGCCTCTTTGTCTATTTTTGTATTATTTCAAAAAGATGTTGCTCCTTTTTTGGCAAAAAAATATTTAAATGAGTTCTCAATCGAGTACTCATCTCTTAAGGGGACTCTTTTTAACGGTGTAGAGATTGAGGATTTTAGGTACGAAGATAGCATGAGAGCAAAAAAACTCAATATCAAATACAACTTCTTCTCTCTTCTTAGACCGACACCAAGAATTGCTCTCTTAGAGGCAGAAAAAGTTTTTATCGACCTAAATGGGCTTTTAGATTCAAAGAAAAGCGAAGATTCATCCTCTGATTTTGCGTTTAATATATCTGCAATAGAGCTAAAAGATGCAACGCTCATCCATAGCGATGAGAGTGTAGATTTTGATTTTAAAGGCTCGGAATTTAGCTACAGAGATGTTGTTGACATTGAGAGTGTAGAACTTAAATTAGACTCAAAATATGGCAATTTAGAGCTCAGAGGAGAGGTTTGCGCAAATGAGTTAAAAGCAAAATCTTCTCTCTTGATTTCGGATGAGACACTTGCAGAGTATGTAGGCTTTTTAACCTATTTGCCGCAGAGATTGGCGGTTGATGTTGATATAAACTCTAAAGAGATTAATCTAAAAACAGATTTAAAAAGCATCCTTTTTAATGATGTGCCCAATCTTGTACTAGAAGATGCTCGTGTAGATTTTTCATATAGTATAGATAAAGAAAATTTCACGCTTAACACAAATTATAAAGCCAAATATGGGGAGTATGAAGCAGCAGTAACCCAAAGCGCTTTTGTAGATAAAGATCAAAAAACGACCTCAGATATAAAAGCAAAAATAACAAACGAGAAAAACAAACTTCCATTTGATGAGTTTGCGCTGAAAGTTGATTATGAGAATAACGTCACAAAAACTCTCTTTAGCGCAAAAGATATATCTTTAAATCTTCTAACTCAGGATTTTAAAAACTTTTCTTTGGATGGAAATACCATTTATGCAAAGTTTGATGCAGAGATTTTAAAAGAGGGTGATGAGACCTTTTTACAAGCAAAAATCTACCCAAAAGAGGAGTTTTTAAGCTACAAAGAGTACAACCTTGATAGATTTTCAAATATTAACATGCATCTTCACCAAAAGAGTAAAAATATTGTACTCTCTCTTGATTCTGACATCTTATCTCTTACGATTTTTGCAGATAAAGAGAGTATGAGGGGCTTTGTAGATCTAGGCTCTGCCCATTTTGAGTTAAGCAGTGATTTTATAGATAAAAAGGCAAATATAGATACTAAAATAGTCTCTGTTGATAAGTTTATGCAAGAGCTCGGTATCAAGCCTGCAAGCTTCTTTTTTGATGCACAATTAAACGCACAAACAGAGCTTTTTTTCAAAGACAGTGTAGAAGCATACTCAAAAGTAAAAGCGCCGACATATACGCTCAGACTTGATTCAAAAAGAGAGTACTCAGACATTGACAACTTTTTTGAGTTTTTTTATAAAGAGGGCGAAGTAACACTCAAAAAATATAATTTTGGCGCACAAAATCGCAGAATATATTCAAACAGAGCGTCCAAGGTTGTAGTAAACGACAATTACAATATTGAATTTAGAGAGTTTTGGATATATGACAATCTACTTTTAAAAGGCTTGCTAAAAACATCTGACATGAGCGCAGATTTTTCGATTAAGAGCGATAATTTTCGTTATGAGTCCAAAGATGCAAATGTAACTTTGAAGGTTGATTTGAGGGCACAAATCGAAGCTGACGGGAAACAACATGTAGATGGTAAGCTGAAAATTTTGGACGGCGTGGTTACATACGAACCACAAAAAGATTATACGATTACCGATGAAGATATCGTAATCATTCAAGATATAAAAGAGTATGACGAGAAAACCAACAGGGAGGTAAATATACATGTTACCTCCGTAAGGCCCATAAAATATAAGATTAAAAATCTCTCTTTGACTTTTGTTCCAAATCTGATGCTTTATCAGGAGATGGGCTCCTATTTGCAGATACTTGGAGTTGTCAATATAAAAGATGGAGAGGCAAATCTGGAAGATAAAATTTTTGAGTTTGATGAGAGCGAGATATATTTTTACGGCGGCAAAGAGACAGACCCATACTTAAATCTAAACTTGCACTACTACACGACTGATTATATTGATATAGAGATATATGTGACAAACAAGGCAAGCTCGCCCGTTGTTATCCTCTCATCAAAACCTGCAATGAGCCAAAACGACATTCTCTCGTACATACTTTTTGATGAGAGTGCATCATCTGTTTTTAACACAGCGTCTGGTTCTTCAAAAACATCTCTAAATATGCTTCTTTTAGGCGCAGGTTTAAAAAAAGCACTCAACAAAACAACAGGCGTAAAATTTGACACGTTAAATATTTTGACAAACAAAGAGGGAACGCTCGGCTATGAGGTTGGCGCTCGTTTTAACAAAAAAATCAGGATAGTTTACAGAAATGACGAAATTTCCAGCCTGATACTGCAATACAGTCTTAGCAAATCAATAAGAATAGATGTGGACATAAAAGAGACGGGGCAGGGTGTTAGCATTGTCTATATAAAGGATTTCAGCCTTCCCAAACCATAATAAATTTTAATACTTGTTTGTAAGCTTTAACAATTTAAAATGTTTTTCTTTTAATTTTAAATTCTAAGTAATATTTAATAAAACTTTATGAAATAATTATATAGGATACTGATATAAAGAGTGCAGATATTTTTTTATAAGGGGAGATTTTGAATTTTACATTTTTAGAGGTTAAAGATAGTGAGTTGCTTGAGAGGGTATTTACGTTTCGATATAAAATTCTTCTAGAAATCTATCCTGAATATATAGAAGTATCAAACTTTTTAGACAACAAAGAATTTGACAAATATGACCCTTATTCTGCACATTTTGCAGCATTGGACGAATATGGCGAAGTTTGTGCAACAGTAAGACTTATACACAATTCACCGCTTGGATATCCGACGGAAAACAGCATGACATTTGATAACAGTATGTTTGAGAGAGAAAAGCTTGGAGAGATGTCAAGAATCTTTGTAGATGCAAAATATAGAAATATTCAGACAACAAAAAAAGTGATAGAAGAGGTAAAGAAATTCATGTATTTAAAAATGATGAAACTAGGTATTGAGTATACTTACGGTTCACTTGAAGAGAGTTTTTTGAGACTTCTTAGAATTTATAAGATGAACTATGCAACAATAGGCGAAAAACAAGAACACGGCTTTTTTGGTTTTCGCTATCCGTCTGTTTTATATACGAAACAGTTGGGAGTAGATAACCCTCAAATCATCGAACTATGGGAGGCTGTGCGTGAACTGTAAGATTTCATATAACTCTAAATTTAGAGTTATTTTGCCTTTGTTCATATGTTTAACAAGCTTAAATGCCCAAAGCGATAATTTAATTGAATCGATTTCCGGTGAAATGGAACAGTTCAACAAAGTTGCAACTGCTACAAAGCAAAATGAGCACTATTAACCATATATTATCTCAGTGTTTCAAGGAGATGAGCTTGAAAAACTAGGTATTTCAAACCTCAAAGAAGCGTTGCTTTTGGTTCCGGGTGTTGATATGGCAACGGATAATTTTAACAATCAAACATTTATATTTAGAGGTTCAAGCTCTGCTGCATACGGTCAAACAAAACTTTTTATAGACGGTGTATCCGTTAATAATGTCTTCTTTGATGCCTACTCTGAATACCTCTCTTTTCCTATTGAGATGATTAAACGTATAGAAGTGGTACGAGGTCCAGGAAACAAAATAGATGGCTTTAACGCTTATGCAGGCTCTATAAATGTTATTACATACGCAGAGGACTTTAAAGGGTTTGAGTCTAATGATAAACTGGTGTTTAAATATGGCTCGTATGACTATAAAATGGGCGGATTTTTTAAAACCTACAAAACAGATGATTTAAAAATTTTTGTAGATTTTTCATACCAAGAGGATGATAAAAAACTCTCCGCAGGTCCTGATGGTCTATCACAAGGAGTGCTTGGCACAAACAATATAGCTCTTTCGTACTCAGGTGATGCTCCATTATGGCTTAAAGAATACTCGCTTGGAGCAAATGTTGAGTATAAAGATTTTTCTCTAAAAGCGCGAATATTAGAGCATACGCAGGGAAGCGCATACGGTATAAATCTTGCACTTCCCCAAGAGAGCGACAGAGTGAAACTGCCGAGCTACTATCTTGATTTGGGATACGATAAGGAGATTGGAGATTATGAAGTTAAGATAAATGCAGGCATAAAATATGACGCATTTGACTCATACTCGAAGTTGGCTCCTGATGGCTTGAATCTTGGTGTTATATTTCAAGACGGAATATATGGAGAGCACTTTGCCGCGCAGCAGACACTTTACCAAGCATCTTATCTTAAATACAGCGCAATTGATAAGCACCTTATTACGGCAGGTTATCGTCTTATAAAAGAAGAGACTATAGATATGACATCAAAGCTCTCAAACAGAACCACAGGCGATGTAGAACTTGTTGACTATACAGATACGCTACCGTTTTTTGACAAAGATGCCAAACGCAACATCTTTATTTTCTCACTGCAGGATGAGTTTCTGTTTAGCGATAGTATAAGTTTTATTTACGGTTTTAACTACGAACAGACATCCTATAGAGATGCAGGTTTGGAGCCTAGAGTGTCAATGGTGTACCAGATGGATTCAGAAAATATTTTTAAAACTATGTACAGCCGCTCCCACAGAAATGCTTCATGGCAAGAGATGTTTACTATGAATAATAGTGCCAGAGTGGGCAGTACCGAGTTAAATCCTGAAACAGTTGATGCCTTTGAAGTTGCCTATGTTAAGAAATTTTCAGCCGATACATATCTGCAGACTAATCTTTTTTATCTTATTAATAAAGACCAGATATATAACTCATCTATTGACCCTGAGTACAGAAATGCGGTAGATACGGATATTTATGGTTTTGAGCTTGAGTGCAAAGGAAATATTTCCTCTGTTGATGAGCTATATCTAAACTACACTTATGCTGATGGCAAATCTTATACGCAAGATGAGGGCAGAAGCGAATCAATTCCAAATGTAGCACATCATCTAGCAAAAGGGTACTATGTTTATAATATAAAAAGCGACTTGTCACTCAGCGCTGTTGCTAAGTATGTCGGCTCAAAAGATAGAGTTTTTGAAGATACACGCGAGAAGGTAAAGGCGTACTCTACGGTTGACTCTTCACTCCACTACAAAGACTCAAAATACGACTATAGTGCGACACTCAGCATAAAAAATATATTTAACACGGATGTTACTTATCCATCGGCGCCAAATACCTATATAGAGGATTATGCGCAAGAGGGAAGAACATTTTTAATAACATTAAAAAAAGAGTTTTAGATGAAAAAAACAGTTCTTCTTTTTCTCATTTTTGTAAGCTTTGCCTACGGATACAATTATGATGATTTATTGCTAAGGGCTCAAGCTTCAATATTTCCTAAAATCTTGCTTCTTGATAGAAAGATTAATGAGAAGCTTGTAAACGATAAAGTAGTATATACAATTATTTATGACAAAAGTGATTACTCTATTGCTAAACGTATAAGTGAATTCATAGATTCAAAATACAAAGGGCTCTTCGATAAGTACATGTACGAAATTAATCTAGTAGAGTATACCGATTTATCAAGCGCTACGCAGGCATCGGCAATTTATGTGCTTAACTCAGATAAAGATATTAAAAAGGTAGCCGATTTTGCTAAAGAAAAGGGAATTGTTGCGTTTTCCTACGATGTTAAAAATTTAAAAGCAGGGTTATTATTCTCGTTAATGCTGGAGAAATCGGCCGTTTTGTATATGAATAAAGAAAATTTGCATATACAAAAAGTAGATTTTGTTGATTCACTTCTGCGAATGGTAAAGTTTATAGATAGAGAGAATAGTTAGTTTTATATTTTGTTACGAATGTCGCTTATTAATGCCAATAAGTGAGGCAATAGCAGCGTTAATGTGATAAAATATACTCTGCAGACCAGCTCTTAAAATGGATGAAAAGGTTGACTCTTGTATATAAAAAATAAAATTATTAATTCTCTTTCTAAAAAAATAGTGATAGCAATCGGAGTTGTATCCGTGTTGATTACTTTAGTTGTTTTTACAGTTTCTGAAAAAATAACCAAAGAGGCTTTTTATATTGTTGAGCTTGAAAAAGCTGATTTGATTGCAAGAACGATAGAGCCGTTGTTTGCTCTTAATATCTATCTTGATATGCCTGATAATATAGTCCAGCTCTCACAGCAACTTATGGAAAACCCATATATATTATCTGTAAAAGTATTGGATGAGAACAATAAAACAATCAATGAAATAAAATCAAAAGAGTACCAAAAAGGTATTGAAGAATCTTTTGTTGTGGAAAAAAATGTTAATCAACCTAACTCTACAAAAAGGATAGGCACGTTGATTATTATTTATTCCAACAAGGGCTATACAGAATTAGTAAGTAAATATATAAACCTTACATTTTTTCTGCTTTTTGCCCTTGTGGTACTATTTATACTGTTTGGTTTATATGTAAAGAAATTACTCTCTCCTCTTGTGAAAATTGCAAAATTGCTAAAGCACTATTCGCCTGATAAAGAGGTAAATATTCCCTTTTTATCTCAAAATAATGAAATAGGGTTGATTTCAAATGCGTTAAATAGTATGCAACAAAAAATTTCGCAATATTCAAGAAAACAGAAAAATATAAATAATTACCTTGAAGAGAAGATTAACGAAAAGACGCTGGAACTTCGCGAGCAGCTCTACATAGACACCCTAACCGGATTACCAAACAGATTTAGCATGTTTAATGATATTGTCGAGACTTATGAGGGGGCGCTGCTCATTATCAATATAGATGATTTTAAAGAGATAAACGACTTTTACGGACATGTTGCAGGAGATAATATTTTAAAAAAGTTTTCAAATAGATTGAAAAATATGTTTAAAGAGAACCAATATGTTAGGTTAAAACGTCTATCGGGTGATGAGTTTGCTTTGTTGTTTGTTCAAAAACCGTCTTTGGAAAATTTTATAAAGAGTGCCGAGAAGTTAATTAGTGACGTAGAAAAAATGATTTTTCTTTATAATAAAAACGAGATAAGCATAAGAGTGACTATAGGTGGGGCATATCAGATAGAGAGAGCTTTAGAGAAGGCTGACATTGCCCTCAAATCGGCAAAAAGACAAAGAAAATCATTTTTACTTTATGATGAGAAGCTAAATATAGAAGAGCAGTACAAAGACAATATGGAATGGGTTAGAAAGCTTAAAAAAGCGATTGAGCAAGATAGGATAGTTCCATATTTTCAGCCTATTTTTGACAATAAATCAGAAAAAATTGTTAGTTATGAATGTCTAATACGTTTAGTAGAGAGCAACGGAAATGTTGTTAGTCCGTATCAGTTTTTAACAATTGCTAAAAAAAGCAGGTTGTATGGCGAACTTACAAAAATTATGGTTGGAAAAAGTTGTCAACATTTTGAAAATATTGATTGCGACTTTTCGGTTAATCTATCAGTAAGCGATATGCTAGATAAAGATATGGTTGAATATATTAAGCAAAAAATCAAAAAGCATAATGTTGCTAATAAAATTATTTTTGAGATTTTAGAATCGGAGGGAATAGAAAATTATGAAGAGGTTTCACTCTTTATTGGTGAGATAAAGGAGCTTGGCTGCAGAATTGCAATAGATGATTTTGGAAGCGGATATTCAAATTTTGAACATCTTCTCAAGTTGGACATTGATTATATAAAAATAGACGGGACGCTAATAAAAAATCTCGATAAAGATGTTAATGCGCAGGTTGTGGTTGAAACAATAGTGGATTTTGCAAATAGATTGAATATATTGACGGTTGCAGAGTTTGTTCATAATGAAGCAGTTTTTAGGAAAGTTAAAGAGCTTAAAGTAAATAGATCTCAAGGTTTTTTTCTAGGAATGCCCGATAATAATACAAGCATCCATATGTATTAACATATGGATGTTACAAACTCTTCAATTCTTTTAATACCTACGCGGATGCTCTCTATGTCGGTAGCAAAGCTAAATCTTGCATAACCTTCGCTTCCAAAGCCTACGCCTGGAACCAAAGCCACGCCTTTTTTCTCTAAAAGCTCTTTACAAAACTTCATAGAGTCGTTAGATACTTTTTTTATGTTTATAAAAAGGTAAAAAGCTCCGTCTGGTTTGTAAACGCTAAGACCCTCAACTGCATTAATAAGCTTTACAGCCTCATCGCGGCGCTCTTTAAAAGCAACTCTCATTCTCTCGATATCTGCATCTGCATCGCCGTTTAGACCTACAATCGCAGCTTTTTGAGTTATAGAGTTGATATTTGAAGTACTTTGGCTTTGAAGTTTTTTAGTTGCTTGGATAATCTCGGTATTGTGAGCCGCCATATAACCAAATCTCCAGCCGGTCATCGCAACTGATTTGCTAAGACCGTTGATAGTGATAGTTCTTTTGTACATGTCATCACTTACGGCAGCAGCAGATGTAAATTCACCGTCATAGATAAGCTTCTCATACATCTCATCGCTTGCAACTATAACATCAGTACCTTCTAAAACTTTACCAAGAGCTGTTAATTCCGCTTTTGAGTAAACAGAGCCTGTAGGATTGGAAGGACTTGTAAGAACAATCATCTTTGTTTTTGGAGTAAGAGCATTTTTTAACTGTTCTGGAGTGATTTTAAATGAGCTCTCATCGTTTGTCTCAATCTCTACAACCGTTCCGCCATAGTAAAGAACCAGTTCAGGGTATGTTACCCAGTAAGGAGAAGGAATAATTACTTCATCACCTTTTTGTATTGTCGCAGCAAATAGGTTAAAAAGAGAGTGCTTTGCACCGTTATTTGTAATAATTTGATTCGGAGCGTAAGTTAAGCCGTTGTCTCTTTTAAGCTTATTCGCTATAGCAGCTTTAAGAGCAGGGATGCCATCAACGGGAGTGTATTTTGTAAAGCCTTCATTGATGGCTGCAATAGCAGCATCTTTAATTACTTGAGGAGTGTCAAAGTCAGGTTCACCTGCTGAGAAGCTAAGAATATCTTTGCCCCCAGCTTTTAATTCGCCAGCAAGTGTCGAGATGGCAATTGTAATTGATTCAGATAGTGTGTTTACGCGATCTGTTAGCATGTTAACCCTTTTTCTTTTAAATTTATCACGCTAAATGAGCAAGTTCATTTAGCTACGCTAGCCGCTATGGCACAAAACTTTAGTTTCTTTAGAAAAGCTTGCCACATTATATGGCAGAAGAATTTCTTGCAAAATTGCAAGAAATTTATTGCGCGAATTATACTAAAAAATTTTTAATTTTTCATAGCTTTTTTTTCATAACCTAGATTACTTCGTCGCAAGCTTCTCGTAATGACGGTCATTGAGAGCCTCTGCAAGAGGTGTGGCAATCTATTCTTGTCTTGTTTAATCAAAGACTTTAATTTTTCATAGCCTTGATGAATGATTCATAAATTTTTTCCAGTTGTAAATCCTGTTCAAGAAGTTGTTTGTTATCTTCGACAAGAATATGCTCAAGAACTGCTACACGCTTGAGCATATACTCAAACATCTCTTTGTTAATGTCGGGAAGCATATTATGCATAAGCGGCTCTTTACATCTCCCTTTTTCAATAACATGTGCAGGAATACCGATAGCCGTAGCATTGTCAGGAACCTCTTTTACTACAACTGAATTTGCGCCAATTTTAGCGTACTTGCCGATAGTAATATTTCCAAGAATTTTTGCTCCGGCACCAAGAACGGCACCTTTTTTAACAGTAGGATGTCTTTTGCCATTTGTTAAAGATACCCCGCCGAGCGTTACGCCCTGATATATTAAAACGTCATCTTCTACAATCGCCGTTTGCCCAATAACAACTCCTGTACCGTGGTCTATAAAAACCCTTTGACCTATTTTTGCTCCTGGGTGAATGTCAATGTTGGTAAGAATTTGAGTAAGCCCCATTATAACTCTTGCCAAGCTTTTAAAGTTGGCCATATATAGCCTGTGAGCTACTCTATACCAAGCAACAGCCCAAACTCCAGGATAATTAAATAGAAAATCAAGTTTAGAATTTAGTGCCGGATCATTTTTATATGCGTTTGAAAAGTCTTCTTTAATATCAGCATAAAGTCCCAAGAACAGCTCCTAGTTTGTAGTTCTTAAATAACCGTTTTGTTTTAAAAACAGTTCTAGTTTTGCAAGTGTATCATCTTTTTCTTGTTCTGTAATAAAATTTGAGCTAGTCAAATCGCCTTTAAGTTTATTTGAGACTTCATCTACATCATAACCAAGCGATGCTAATATCTCTAAAATGCTTTTTGATTCAACTG
>Ga0172380_10002242_pt1 | contig 30601 bp, 15 predicted proteins | sample Leawe162metaG_FD_119747 | JGI IMG/M metagenome (GOLD analysis project Ga0172380, IMG submission 119747) | Leachate microbial communities from a municipal landfill in Southern Ontario, Canada - Leachate well 162 metaG | ecosystem: Engineered > Solid waste > Landfill > Unclassified | place... | reverse complement strand
TGATCCTTCTAATCAGAGAAGATTAGCAGTAGGTTTCTTGGAAAATAATGTTGTTGGTGGATTAGTCGATGGAAAATACTGGCCTAAAAATTATATAAATACTAACAGCAATGTAGATGCAACAAGTCCACGCGAATGGCTCTTTATTTTTGATGAGGATTATTCCGAGCAGTATGATTCAAGATATGAAACACAGTTAATTGCTTCAGATATGCGGATAATGTACACTGCTATATGGAATAGAAGAGGAGAAGTGGGTTTCTCACCGGATTTTTCAGGGCAAGATAGAATCCAATTTATTCCGAATATACCTCTCACAGATAACGATTCATATGTAGTAACGCCGAACGAATGCACAATGGATTTAAATGTTTTGGCAGGCTGGAACTTACTATCGCTTCCTTTCCAAGATAAGAATATGAATATAGTATCAAATATATTTACAAATAACACTTCTCCGGCATATAATTTTAGAGGCGGATTTTCAAATTCTGTTAATTTATGGCCAGCTTCCGGATTTTTTATCCGAAATCAAATTCCTGAGACCATTCCTTTCAAAGGTAATTTGTTTGGCATTACTACATGGTTAAATAACGGCTGGAATCTTATTGGTACATCTAAATGGGCATTGGATGTAACTAAGTTAGAAACTTTTCCACATAATGTAATTGCTACTCCGTTCTATCAATTCAATAATGGCTACCAAGTAGCTACTACTTTACAACCGGGTAAAGGATATTGGGTAAAAGCCAATAGTTATTGCGATATAAGTTTATTGCCAGTTCCATTTCTTCCAAAAAGTAATTCAATTATGGAGTCTTATGATATAAGAAATTTTGCAGGAATCTCAATAATAGATTCTAAAAATTCCGTTGCGAAATTATATCTTGCTGATTCAGAGACAGGCGAACAATATGAACTCCCTCCGATTCCACCTTCCGGTATTTTTGATGTTCGATTTTCATCAAATAAATCCGCCGAGAATATCTCCGGAAGTTGGAAAACTATTTTGATTAATTCAGCTCAATATCCTCTAACGATAAATTCCGAAAAAAATATATTAATTAGAGATTATACCGGAGTTGAAATAAAATTAATAGCAGGGGAGCAATTCAAAATAACAAATCCCAATATCGAGAGATTGCAAATTAAGGATATTGAAATTCCGGTTGAATATACTCTAATGCAAAATTATCCCAATCCTTTTAACCCTACTACAACAATCAAATTTGGTATTCCTGAAAAGACAAATGTTCAACTCGAAATTTTTTCTTTGATTGGTGAACGAATAGCAGAGCCAATAAATAAAGTATTGGAAGCGGGCTATCACGAAATTAATTGGGATGCATCTCATTTAGCAAGCGGGATTTTTATCTATAAAATAATTACTAATAATTTTATTAGTGTAAAAAAAATGATCTACATAAAGTAAAATTCTTGCTCTTTTCTGATGCGGTTAAACAGTAAAAGCCGACTTCATATCGGCTTTTACTTTAAATATTTATAAAAAAGTTATTTACTATTACTAAAATTTTATTTATTTTTCATTCGCAATCGATGAGGGCTGCAAAAATTAAAAACTTCTACAATTAAATAAGCTAATTCTGTCTTATAATTAATTCCGTCCACCGCTTAATGTTTATTGAAATCCGCTCCTCATTAAAAATTAAGGGTGAGCTCGTTGGCGCGGCGGGCAGCCTATTTTTTTTGTTCTTTTATAAAAAATATAATTGACTATGTAATTTCAAAATCTTATTCATGCAGGGCGCAAAATGAAAAAGTTATTTGTTGTTTCGTGTATTTTATTTTTTTCTTCCCATCTATTTTCTCAGTCTATATCGCTTCCTATAACAGTTAGTAACAATCTCGGTAAATCAAAAATATTAAATATCGGTTTAGACCCTATTGCCACTGATTTATTCGACCTCTCATTGGGTGAGGATGAACTTCCCCCTTCTCCTCCGGAAGATATATTTGATGCACGAATTAATGTTTATAATTCTTCGATGGTTTTGCAAGGCGGTTCATTAATCGATCTTCGTAATGGAACTAATACATTTCTTGGCGAAATAATTTATTACCTTAAATATCAACCCGGCACCGGAACTACTATTAATATTGCCTGGAATCTCCCTTTAGGTGTTATAGGTACATTGCAGGATAGAGTAACAGGCAATTTAATTAACCAAGATATGAAGGGAACCGGAAATTTTACAATCTCCGACCCCTCGACTTTTGATAAACTCAAAATTACTATTACGTATCTTCTCGATAATCTATCCGCACCGGTCTTAGATGCTCCCGTAAATAATTCCACGAGTCAACTTATTTCTCCTACTCTCTCTTGGAATCCGGTTCCTTTTGCTACTTTATATAAATTAATTGTTGCCACAGATAATGCTTTTACAAATATCGTTTTCCAAGATTCCACTATCGCCACTACCTCCAAAACAGTAACCGGCTTGCAAGGGAAGAAACAATATTTTTGGAAAGTTCGCGCAAAAAATACGGATGCAAAATTCCCGATTACTCAATATTCACCTATTTGGAACTTTACAACCAAATCAGGTACCCCTGCGAGTATAGCTGTACTCCCCTCAAGTATTTCTATATCCGCAGGTTCAAATACCTCCGTTTCAGCGCAGCTCAAAGATGCTTGGAATAATAATTCCGAAACTGCCGGAGTAGTAGTTACTTGGAGTACTACTAATGGAGGTTCTTTTAATCCATCTACTACCACCACAGATAATACAGGCAAAGCAACAGTTACTTTTACTCCTTCGATTACCGCGGGGACAGTAACAAAAGTAAAAGGAACGACTGATGCCGCGACTCCATTAGTCGGCGAAAGCGATAATATAACTACGCTCGCCGCCGCAGCTTCTGAATATCTTGTTACTACACTAAATTACAATCCTGATGTCAGTTCCGTTATTGCAGTTTCGGCTCAACTCTCCGATGCTTATAATAATAGTATATCGACTGCCGGGAAGGTGATTTCATGGACAAGTACGGGAGGAGGCACTTTTTCTTCATCCACTTCTAATACGGATGCCGCAGGTAAAGCAGTAATTAATTTCACAGTTAGTGATGTTGTGGCTACAGTTCATACAGTTATTGCAACTGATAATTCCGCCCCTGGGCTAACGGGAACATCGGCAAATATTACTACAAAATTAATCGCTCCTGCAAAACCGGTTCTCGTCTCGCCTGCAAATAATTCTATTAATCAATCTGCTTCGGTACAATTAAAATGGCGGAAGACTAAGTATGCAGCCACTTATGAATTACTCATGTCCGAAGCATCAGATTTCGCGACTTCTGTTCATACCAAAACTGCAATCACAGATACTACATATACAGCTCCGGCTATGAGTTATAGCAAGACTATCTATTGGAAAGTAAGAGCAGTTAATAGCTCAGGCAATAGTGTTTATTCCGATCCGTTTAATTTCAGAACGCTATTTAGTAAAAATGTAACGATTGCCGCCGGATGGAATATGGTTTCAGTGCCGGTAACATTAGCTAATATGACGGCAATTTCTATCTATCCTGATAAAGTATCGAATGTTTATAAATTTAGTGACGGTTACTTAAATGAAACTACACTTTCAATTGGAATCGGTTATTGGGTAAAGTATAATATCGAGAAGACCATTAATTTTATTGGCTCTTCATCGCCTACTAATAAAGTAGCTGTTAAAAGTGGTTGGAATATGATTGGTGTTTATGATACACCAATTACAGTGGCACAAATTACTACCGAGCCCGCTAATTCTATTGCAACTTATTTTTATAGTTTCACTGAAGGATATATAAAAGCTACAACACTCGATCCGGGTAAAGGATATTGGATAAAAGTAAATGCTGATGGTAATTTGGTTCTTCCTACTGGTGCGCCGAAAAATTCAATTTATGCAGAAGAATTTGATTGGGATGAAAATGCCGGAAGAATAATTGTTTCTGATTCAAAAGGTAAAAATGTCTCTCTTTCTGTCGTGAGTTCCGGTAAAAATTTAGAAATGTCAGAACTCCCACCGATGCCGCCAGTCGGAATTTTCGATGTACGTTTTTCTTCCAATCAGTTTGCCGAGCAGATTTTTCCCGGGCAGTGGCAGCAAATATTAATTTCTAATGCTGATTATCCTATTACTATTTATATTGATAATATAGCTCTCCGTGTTCGGGATTCATTCGGAGCTGAGAGGACAATCAAAAAAGGTGAAACGTTTGTTATCACTAATCCTGCTATCGAGCGTATTGAAATTACATCAATCGAGATACCAACAGATTTTGAACTTATGCAAAATTACCCTAATCCGTTTAACCCGGCAACGACAATAAAATTTACACTACCTGAAAAAGGGAGAGTTGTTCTATCTATATATAATGTACTCGGTGAGAGGGTAGTGGAACTCATAAACAAGGATTTGGAAGCGGGCTATCACGAGGTTAATTGGAATGCCTCTCATCTCTCAAGCGGCGTATATATCTATTCACTAAAGTTGGGTGAATTCCATAGCATCAAGAAAATGATCTTAATGAAATAAAAATTACAATAAATATAGAAGTGAAAACTTCATCGAGGGCGAAATGAATAAATATTTTTTGCTGTTTTCCATTATCCTTATTACGAATCTTTATTCGCAAAACGGGAATATTAATGGGTCGGGCGATAATGATGTAATTAAAATAGATCCAAAATTCAGCCAATTCAATTTTGTTCCGAATCAAGTATTAGTAAAGTTCAAAGATGATGCGGTCGTTCATCTCTCAAAAACTTCCGCAGGCAAGACCGTTCTCGGCATTTCTAAAGTTGATGAAATTCTTTCAAAATATAATCTTCAGGAAGCTGGTAAACTTTTTGCCGGAGAAAAAAGAAAACTCACTCTCCCAAAAGTAAAAACATTTTCAGGCAAGGAAATCACCGTCCCTAATCTCCATAATATTTATAAGCTCGAATTCGATTCCACTCAAAATATTTTACAAATTATAGATGAACTCAAAGAGGATACTGATAATATTGAATATGTCGAGCCGAACTATATTTTTAGTGCAGTCAATAGCGAAGCTCTATCGCCTGAACTAAACGAAAGTGAAATGATTGAATGGCTCAAAGAGCATCCCGGTATTAATGCTAATTTTAATTCAGCTCCAAAAGATGCCACAGATGCAGTTGTTCCTAATGATCCTCTTTATGGGCAGCAATGGGCAATTCCTGCAGCAGGTATTGATAAGGTTTGGGCATTGACTACGGGCGATACCACACAGGTGATCGCTATACTCGATACGGGTGTTGATTGGCTTCATCCAGATTTGATTAATAATATATGGAGCAATCTCGATGAGATCCCCGATAATGGATTTGATGATGATCATAATGGATATTATGATGATGTAAGGGGTTGGGATTTTGTTAACAAAGATAATAATCCGAGAGATGATAATAGCCACGGAACACACGTTGCTGGAATTGCCGCCGCAGAAGGGGATAATGGTATTGGTATTACAGGTGTTAATTGGAAAGCAAAGATAATGGCTTTGAAGGTGCTGAATCATAAAGGATATGGAGATGTTGGTTCAGTAGTACAAGCAATAAATTATGCTTCAAATAAAAAAGCAACTATTATAAATATGAGTTTCGGAAGTTATTCGCGATCTCAGATAATAGAAGATGTATTAGTAAATGCATCCACAAGTAGTATTTTGGTAGCAGCAGCAGGAAATGATGGTTCAAGTATAGGCCCCGGTTCTGAAAGTGCTCCTTTCTATCCAGCCGCATATTCATTTGTACTCGGAATAAGAGCAAATGCTGACTATTCTAATTATGATCAGGATGGGCCTACTTTCAGTTTATATGAAGACTTATTGAATTATGAATTAAAAGCACCCGGTTCCGCAATTATTAGCACAGTTCCTGAAGGCGGATATCGAGTTTATAGCGGAACTTCAATGTCAGCTTCATTAGTATCCGGTGCCATTTCGCTGTATAGAAATTTAGTTCCAGTCGAAAAAGAATCAAATGAGTTTATGTATGTTAAATTAATCGATGCTGCAGAAGATATTATAAAAATTAATAAAGTACTTGATGTTCTACCAGAACCTCAAGTTTACTTTTTAAATCATACAATAGTCGATACCTTAGGAATAGATGATAAGGATGGAACTATTGATGCAGGTGAGACAATTGAAATGTGGTTCTCCGCTCGAAATACTGGTAGTCAAGTTGATAGTGTTTATTGGAAAATAAAACTTGCTGAACTTGAAGATACTTCAATGTGCAAAATTCTAAAACCTTTATCATATTTCGGAACTATTAATCCTTATGAAATTAGTACAAGTCAAAATGATCCAATGAAGTTTAAAATCAGTCCCAATATTGCTAATGGAAGGGATGTTAGTTTAAAAATATTATCATGGTATAAAGGAAGTAAAGATACATCTATTCAGGATTTCAAATTCTCTGCAAAAAACGGCTCCAAATTAAAAGGTATATTAGATACCTTAAAAGTACTTACGCCGGATAAATTATGGATTATAGATTCCAGCTTCAAAATTTCTCCAAATGGTCATCTCAAAATGCTGCCCGGAACAAAGCTCGAATTATTTACAAGTTTTGTAAATGACGGCTTATTCTCAGGTGAAGGAACAGCAGATAGTTTGGTTGACATTACGGGTAAATTTACAGTTAATGGGAATTTAGAATTTAGGTTTACAAAATTTCATGACATTTCGGGTATCGGAGAGTCTTATAATTCTGCACTTTTTCAATACGGCAACCAACAATTTTCTTACTGTATATTTGATAAATTGTATTCTCGCAATATATTTTCAAATGATTATTCATATATCAAAATTAATAATAGTTCATTTAGTAATATTAATGCCGATGTTTTTTCTTGGTATGGAAATTTTAAAATTGTAGAAAGTATTTTTTATAAATTAAATATAAATTCATTAATATTTTATATAAATGGAGATAATGTAATCCTCAATAGTACTTTTTATAACTCAATAAATAATCATATATTAAAATTTTGTTATTATTATTGGAATGGTTCAAATGATATAAAAAATACTAATTTTAAAAATATATATATGGATTTTAATGGTGGTAATTATGTTTTTTCTAATTGCAATTTTATTAATCCACCTAATGAAGCTATAATATCAGCTCCTAAAGGCTACACATATCAACTTCAAAATTTATACTGGGGAACTCAAGATACAGCAAAAATTAATAATTTAATTTATGATTTCTATGAAGACCCGAATTTGGCTGAAGTGCAATTTGTTCCTTTTGCTGCTGCCCCGAGTGATTCTGCACATGGAATTGTATGGAAAGTGCTTGTCAACAGCAAAGATGCGCAGGATGAGTATATTGAACCGATTGAAATCGGTGTTCATCGTTTTGATGTTTATTTCAATAGAGAAATGAATAAAAATTATCCGCCTCAATTTACGTTCGGATTAAGAGAACCTTTTACTCAAAGAAAAATCGATTTAAATGGCACGTGGTCTGATGATGGTAAGATTTATACTGCATATAAGAAAGTAGAACTTTATACAGGTGATGGTATTAATACTATCCGTGTAGCCGGGGCAAGAGACCTGGAGGATTTTGAAATTCCCGTGGAGGATTTCCGTTTCAAGTTCTTAATTGATGCTGCGGGTTCTGCTTCATCAAAATTTACTGCTACAGCCGGTATAGGAAAAGTTGAGCTTAAATGGACTAGACCTTCCGATATAGAAACCCTTTTCGGTTATAATATTTACAGATTCATTCAAAGCAATGATACCATTTATACCGATCCACAAAAAGTGAATAGTATTTTTGTTAGTGATACAATCTATACAGACTACGATGTTGAACCATTAAAAAAATATTTTTACCAATATAAAGTAGTAAAAACAGATTTTACAGAATCTGATTTCTCTAAAGTAGTTAATTCTACCGTACTCACTGCAGTAAAGGGTGATGCTAATGGAGACCTCACCGTAAATATTCTTGATATAACAACAGTAGTTAATTATATACTCAATCAAAACCCACAGCCATTTATACTTGCGGCGGCGGATTATAACAACGACCATTGGATAAATATTCTTGATATAGTAGCAATCATTAATAAAGTCCTCAACCCAAACGGTGGAGCTAAGATGCTTGCAGGTGATACTCCGAAATTCCGTTTTACAGATTCAGGTGTATATCTAAAAAGAGGAATCGGCATTGCAGGTATAGAACTAAAGATTGCTCTAAACGGAGCCGCAGAAGGCGACCTCATTGCAGGCGACTTACTCAAAGGTATGGAATTTTCTTACAAGATAGAAAACGATACATTAAAAGTAATAGCATATAGTTTTAAGAACGAGACCATTTCGAGCGAGGATGGACTTCTTTTCAAATTATTAAAAGGCAAAATTATAAAGCTCGTTGACTTAAAAGCAGCAGATAGATTTGGTAATCAAGTGGAAGTGGAATACAGTAACGACGATATAGTACTCCCCAAAGATTTTATATTATATCAAAATTATCCGAATCCGTTTAACCCAGAGACTACGATCAGATTCGCACTTCCAGAGAAGGCAAATGTAGAGATAGCGATATATAACATTTTGGGTCAGAGGGTAAAATTATTCAATAAGGAAAACAGTCCTGCAGGTTACCACGAAATCAAATGGAATAGCCGCAACGACCATAACGTTCAATTAGCAAGTGGTGTTTATATCTACCAAGTAAAGGCAGGAAAATTTATATCACAGAAAAAAATGATTTTACTTAAGTGATCACTATGAAAAAATTTATAACTATTTTATTCTTTATATCAACAATAATTACCGCACAGAATTTAATCGGCACTGGTAATTATAGCGGTGCTCCGGCGGAAACGATTACTATTGCAGTCAATGTAACTAATGCGGATCCGTTTACGGCACTTCAAACAGATATTAAACTTCCCTCGCAGGTGAAATATGTCGATAATTCAATTGAGTTATCTTCGAGGGCTTCGGCTCATAATATCTCTGCATCTCTGCAAGAGAATAATACTCTGAGAGTAATTATTTTTTCCGTTAATCAAACGAATGTAACGGGCACTTCGGGCGATCTCTTTTCATTTAGAGTTACACTTAAAACCGATCCCGGAAATTATAATTTAGAACTATTAAATACCGTTATAGCAAATGCCAGTTCGCAGAATATTTTTACGGGAAGCGAAAATGGCTCGATTGCGATTATTGCTCCCGATATTTATATCGATCAGAGCGAATTAAACTATGGCAGATTGCCTCTTCGTTCTTCGAGCACGATGCAAATTTATATTGTAAATCAGGGCACTTCCGATCTCGTAATTAGCCGCTTATATACTGATAACAATTATTATGTTATCGAAGGGGATACCGCATTTACAGTACCCGCCGGAAATAGCAGAATGGTTTCGGTGCGATTCAATTCAATCAAAAAGGGGGAATATAATAGCAATCTATTTATCCTTTCTAACGATGCCGGAACTCCACGCTCTATAATTGCTCTTAAAGCCATCGCCTTTGCGGTTAATGAAATTCATTTGCAGCGCAGTTCGGGCAGAGCGGGGACTATAATTGACGTGAAACTTACACTCAATAATATGGAGGACTTCACCGGCTTCCAGTTTGATATTAATCTTCCTTCGGTATCAAAATATGAAGCAGGAGGTGCTACACTCTCGGAGCGAAAAAATGATCATATCATCTCTGCTAATATTGTACAGGGAAATAAATTAAGAGTTATTGCATATTCTCCTACAAATAAATCCTTTGCCGATAGCGTTGGCGAAATCTGCTCAATAAAATTCCTGCTCGATGGCTCGGGAGGATGGTATTCCACAAATATCGAAAGTGCTTTTATAACGAATAATAAAAGCGAAAATATTATCTCTGCCACAACGGGAGAATATATTATAATTGATGCTCCAGATATTTCGGGCGAGCAATCCGTAAATATCGGTTCTAATCCTATTACCGATACGCTCGTCTATAACTATTATATCTCTAATTGGGGGAGCGACACACTTAAAATAAATTCTTTACAGAGCAGTAACCCCGAATTTTGGTTCGAAAACAGTTCACCATTTTATATTCTTCCAAGCCAAAATCATCTGCTAAAAATTAAATTCCGCTCCTTAACTAAAGGGAATAAATCATCCATTATAACAGTACGTAATAACGATCCCGATGAAGAACCATTTATAATTAATCTCTCGGCATCTTCCTTTGTCCCGAATTTCCTAAAAGTAAGGGATGCAGAAATATTGCTTGGTGCGAATGGCTCAATCTTTATAGATGCTGATAACTATGAGGCGATCTACGCTCTTCAATTCGATATTCAATTGCCCGATTCATTTAAGAACCCAACATTTATTTTGACCGATAGAAAGCAGGACCACGCCATTGCATCTTCAATTCTCAATGCCAATACATATCGAATTATTGCATATTCATTAAGTATGAAACCGTTCCTTGCCAATACAGGGGCAATTGTGGAAATTAGAGGTAAAGCCGGTAATGCACTTGGCTCTTATCAAATCGATATTAAAAATTCCGTTATGTCAAATTCCTCCTCCCAAAATATTATCCAATCTGAAATAGATGGAAAAATCATTTTTAAGAAAGGAGTACTATCGAAACCTGTTAACTATTCCACCGGTTGGAATATGATCTCCATTCCTATTATTGAAGCTGATATGTCAAAAGAAAAATTATTCCCTTCTATTGCGAATAATGCATTTGCCTTTAATAATGGATATACGGTTGCTGCAAATCTTTCGAATGGTATCGGTTACTGGCTAAAATTCCCTGCTCCGAATCCTAAAAATTTTATCGGGACTATCGATGAGGAAAAAATAATAAATGTAGTGCAGGGATGGAATATGATCGGCTGCTTTGAAAGCGATATTAATATTTCGGAAATTTATACTGACCCGGCTGATATTATTGCTACGAATTTTTATTCTTTTGGTGATGGATATGTTAAATCTATTTTATTAGAACCCGGGAAAGGATACTGGATAAAAGTCTTTCAGAATGGGACTCTTGATTTAAGTCAGCGTTTACCTCCGAAAACTTCTCTTGCATCAATAAGAGAAATGGAATCCGCTGAACAATTGCCTTCAATAGTATTTAGGAATGCAAAAGGGAAAAGTGCGGAGCTAACAATATTAAATAATAGTAGTGATGCATTGGAAAAATATGAACTTCCTCCGCTCCCACCATCGGGAATATTTGATGTTCGTTTTTCCTCTAATCGATTTGCGGAGGTTTTATCTTCGGGGCAATGGCAGCAGGTTTTAATCTCTTCACTCGATTATCCTGTTACGGTTTCTCTCTCGGATATTATTCTTAAAATAAGAGATGGTTTAGGCGGGGAGAGAATTCTGTGCGAAGGTGAAAGTTTTGTTATTACGAATCCTGCAATCAATAAAATAGAAATAGCTTCATTCGAGATTCCGGCTGAATTCGCGCTGATGCAAAATTATCCCAACCCGTTTAATCCCACTACCACAATAAAATTTGCTTTACCTGAAAATGGGAGAGTTGTGCTATCCATATATAATGTACTCGGCGAGAGGATGGCGGAAATTATTAATTCGCAAATGGATGCCGGTTATCACGAGATCAATTGGAATGCTTCATCTCTCGGAAGCGGCGTATATATCTATTCTCTTCAAGCAGGCGAATTCCATAGTATCAAGAAAATGATCTTAATGAAATAAAATTATAATAAATACAGAAGTGAAAACTTCTTTGAGGGCGTAATGAAAAAATATTTTTTGCTGTTTTGTATAATTCTTTTTACGAATATCTATTCGCAAGATGACTGTCCTACTTGTCCGCCAAATAAAAATGTAACCGATACAAAGGAATATGATGTAATAAAGTTAGATTCCCGGGCGAGCCAATCGGAATTTATTCCCAATCAAGTATTAGTAAAATTCAAAGATGAGTCGGTTGTTCATCTTAGTAAAACTTCCGCAGGCAAGACAGTTCTCGGCATCTCTAAAGTTGACGAAATATTATCAAAATATAATTTGCAGGAAGCGAAAAAACTTTTTGCCGGAGAGAAAAGGAAACTCATTCTCCCAAAAGTAAAAACTTATTCGGGGAATATAATTACCGTTCCTAATCTGCATAATATTTATAAGCTCGAATTCGATTCCACTCAAAATATTCTTCAAATAATTAATGAGCTGAAGGAAGATACTGATAATATTGATTATGCCGAACCGAATTATATTTATAGTGCGGTGGAGAGCGAGGCGTTATCTCCCGAATTAAGCGAAAGCGAAATGATCGAGTGGCTCAAGAATCATCCTAATATAAAAACCAATTTTAATTCTGCTCCAAAAGATGCCACTGATGCGGTTACACCTAATGATCCTCTTTATAGTCAGCAGTGGGGGATTCCTGCTACCGAAATTGATCAAGTCTGGTCAAAAACAACAGGCGATACTTCGCAAGTAATTGCTATTCTCGATACGGGTGTGGATTGGCTTCATCCCGATTTAATTAATAAGATATGGAGCAATCCAAATGAAATTCCCGATAACGGATATGATGATGATCATAATGGATTCGTGGATGACGTAAGGGGGTGGGATTGGATTAATTGGGATAATAATCCAACTGATGATAATAGCCATGGCACTCACGTTGCAGGAATTGCAGCGGCAGAAGCAAATAATGGAATCGGTATTGCGGGAGCTAATTGGGGTGCTAAAATAATGCCTCTGAAAGTATTTCAAAGCAGCGGAAGAGGCGATGCATCCACGATAACTCAAGCAATAATATATGCGAGTAATAAGGGTGCTACTGTTATAAATATGAGTTTCGGGAGTTATTCTCGCTCAGCTACAATGGAAGCAGCACTTGCCAATGCTTATTCTACTACTTTACTTGTTGCAGCAGCAGGAAATGATAGCAGATGTATTGGACCCGGTACGGGATGTGCTCCATTCTTCCCGGCAGCTTTTTCATTCGTACTTGGAATAGAAGCAAATGCCGGATTTTCTAATTATGATCAAGATGGACCAACTTTTAGTTTATATAATGATTTATTGAATTATGAATTAACAGCACCCGGTTCTGAAATTATTAGTACAATACCTAAAGGTGGTTATCGTGTTTATAACGGCACATCTATGTCCGCACCATTAGCAAGTGGTGGATTAGCTCTTTATAGAAAATTGATTCCGATTGATGAAGAAACACCTGAATTTATGTGGGTAAAATTAATACAATCGACTACCGGTATTATTAAACTAAATAAAGCATTAGATTTTATTCCAAAACCTGAAGTATGGTTTCTTAATAATACAATGGTGGATACTCTTGATAATGATGATAGGGATGGGAATGTGGATGCGGGGGAAACTATCCAGCTTTGGTTCAGTGCTCGTAATACAGGCGGACAGGTGGATAGTGTTTATTGGAAAATAAAACTCGCTGAGTTTGAAGACCCAACTACGGTTGAGATAATCAAACCTACCTCTTATATAGGCAGCATTAGTCCCTATGCTACACGCACGAGTGAAAAAGACCCGATGAAATTTAAGATTAGTCCAAACGTTGCTCACGGACGTGATATTACATTTGTATTATCATATTGGTATAAGGGATGCGAAGATACACTTTCCCGGAATTTCGTTTTTACTGCCGAAAATGGAGAGGAATTATTCGGGGTATTAGATAGTACCAAGACTCTTTACGCTGATAGATTATATCTCGTGAATAAGAGCTTTAAAGTAGGCGTTGACGGAACGCTAATCATAAAACCGGGAACAAAGATTCTATTTTACCCGGATAAAACAGTACCTATAAGTGGACGCCTTATTGCCGAAGGAAAACCTGATAGTCTAATTTCATTTGTTGGATATTCTCCATGGGGAGGAGGTGCAGGTACAATTTTTACTTTTAGAAATGATTATAGTATAAAAAATAGGTTTTCTTACTGTTCATTTGAAAATTTGAATTGGCCTTTAGGTAGCGCTAGTTATGTGAACCCTGCCAGTGTTTTTAATTCAATTTTTACGAGTTCTCAAGGATATGCTTCTGGATATGCTATTGGTTTTGTAGATTCTGTTGTAAATAATTTAGTAATTGCTTCAGGAGAAATTTTTTATTCATTTCGTATGGCGAAATTTAATAATTTTATTGGACCTTCCACTAGTTCATCTTATTATATTAATAATTATTTGAATTCTGCAATATATTCTCTTTCTAATAATTTATTTTATAATAATTTTATAAATTATAGAATGCCTCCTTATACATATGATATCGATTTGAGTGGGAATTATAATAGTTGGATATCAGAATATTATAAATATTATCGTGAATGGAATGGAACTTTTTATAAAGATACAAAAATTTATTTGACAAAATTTTATACCTATTACAATAGTTCTGCCGATTTTCAAAGAATTCAGTATCAATATTGGGGAACAAGTGACTCATTAAAAATTGAAAACTTTATCACTGATTTTATGGAAAATCCCACTACTCCAAGAGCAATCTTTTCACCTTACTTATCTGCTCCTCCTGATTCCTGTCACGGAGTTGTTTGGAAAGTACTTGTTAATGGCAAAGATGCTCAGGATGAGAAGGTTGATCCTGTTGGAATAGGAAAGCAGAAGTTTGATGTCTATTTCAATCGGGAAATGAATAAAAATTTCATCCCCGAAGTGGGCTTCGGTGTTCGTTACCCATTCTCTTCAAATAGCGTAAATGAAGATGGTCATTGGTCAGAAGATGGAAAAATATGGACAGTTTATAAAACAGTAAAATTATATTCCGGTGATGGGATTAATCGTATCCGAGTATCACAAGCAAAAGATTTAGAAGGGTGGGAAATTCCATTAGAAGATATGCGTTTTGAATTCCTAATCGATGCTGCGGGTTCTGCTTCTACTGAATTTACTGCATCCGCCGGTATTGGAAAAGTCGATCTCGAATGGACTACTCCCTCCGATCTTGAAACTCTTCTCGGTTATAACCTCTATCGCTTTAATCATATTGATGATACTACTCTTACTGCACCTCAACAGATTAATACCTCTCTTATCACTGATACTCTTTATACCGATTTCAGTGTTCAGCCATTATCAAAATATTACTATCAGTATAAAGTCGTAAAAACAGATTTTACAGAATCTGATTTCTCGAAAGTTGTAAATACAACCGTTCTTACAGCAACCGCAGGAGATGCTAATGGAGACCTCGCGGTTAATATTCTCGATATAACTACAGTAGTAAATTATATACTCAGTCAAAATCCACAACCCTTCATTCTCGCTGCTGCGGATTTTAATGATGATGGACAGGTAAATATTCTTGATATAGTAGCAATCATTAATAAAGTCCTCAACCCAAACGGTGGAGCTAAGATGCTTGCAGGTGATACTCCGAAATTCCGTTTTACAGATACAGGAGTGTATCTTAAAAAGGGAATCGGTATAGCAGGTATAGAACTAAAAATAGCACTTAACGGAGCCGCAGAAGGCGACCTCATTGCAGGCGACTTACTCAAAGGAATGGAATTTTCTTACAAGATTGAAAATGATACATTAAAAGTAATTGCATATAGTTTTAAGAACGAGACCATTTCGAGCGAGGACGGATTATTATTCAAACTCTTAAAAGGCAAAATCATAAAGCTTGTTGACTTAAAAGCAGCCGATAGATTCGGTAATCAAGTGGAAGTGGAATACAGCAATGATGATATAGTCCTTCCGACAGATTTTATATTATATCAAAATTACCCGAATCCATTTAACCCCGAGACTACAATAAGATTCGCTCTGCCTGAAAAAGCAAATGTAGAGATAGCGATATATAACATTTTGGGTCAGAGAGTAAAATTATTTAATAAGGAAAACAGTCCCGCAGGTTATCACGTAATAAAATGGAATAGCCGCAATGACCATAACGTACAACTGGCAAGCGGAGTTTATATTTATCAAATCAAAGCAGGCAATTACGTAAATCAAAAGAAGATGATTCTGCTTAAATAAAATTTTTTAGCTCCTGCAATGGGAGTTAAAAAAATGCCCTAAACACCCCGCTCTGGTGGGGTGTTTTATATCAGCTATTCACTCACTCAATTTTCCTCAAAGTTTAATCGCTTTTTCTGCCTATGTAATCACACGAAACCATGCAAAGATTCTAAATGAGCTTAAATTTTTCTATTGATAATTATTTTAACTCTCTTATTATTTGCTTCTTTTTTTATATCCACTTCATTATTTTTATCAATCTTCGATAATAGTTTATAGGATTTGCTCGGACTATTTCGTCCACGATTATCAAATACAACTAATTAATGACCGGTAAGGACCTTCGACAGAATAGAAATAGATTAGTAGTGATTTATTTAATAGCCGTTTTTGCAATAGTTTCCGCCGGGGTTATTATTTATTTTGCGCTGAAAGAGAACTTAAAAAAAGTTAAGTACAATGAATTGCAATCTATCGGTCAACTTAAAGAGAGCCAAATCTCAGATTGGATTTCCGAACGTCTTGCTGATGCCCGGACTATTCAAAGTAATCCTTTTCTAATTTCTGCGTTAGAAAAATATTGTAATAATAGAGATATTCACTTAATAACCGAGATTAGTAAGTTCTTCGATAATATCCGCTATTCTAATGACTATGCAGGTGTATATTTGTTAGATTCAACGGGGGAAAGAAGAATTACATCTGCTTCATCATCATTACTTCTCCCAACTTATAATAAGAGCATTATTAAACTTAGGATAAATCAATCCCAAATAATAATAAATGATATTCATGTTGCTCATAATACAGATAGAATCCATTTAGATATTTTTATCCCTATATCAGCAAAGAACCAATCTTGCCTTATTGTCCTTGACGTAGATCCTTTCGCATATCTCTACCCATTGATTAACAAAGCTCCGTATGAAACTGAATCTATGGAATTTGTAATAGTAAAAAGATCAAATAATGATGTCATTTATCTAAACGAATTAAGGCATAGAAAAGAAAGTGCACTAAAACTCAAATTACCGCTTTCACTAAAAAATCTCCCAGCTTCACAAGGTATTTCTGGTAAACATGGTATAATTGATGGAGTTGATTATCGAAATAAAGATGTAACGGCTGATTTTAGACCTATTAAAAATACCGATTGGTTCCTTATTACCAAGCAGGACAACGATGAAATCTATGCCGATCTTTATATAAGAGCATATCTTCTTTTTGCTATTATTGCTTTCCTAATTACAGGCGTAGCGTTATTTATCTTTTTTCTTTTCAGAGATAATGAAAAAAAAATTTTGCAGGAACAAGTAAAATCTGAATCCGAAAAAGCAGAGCTGACTAGAAACTATAATAAAAAGATAGTTAAACTAAACCGCACTTTAACGGTTTTAAGTAATATTAATCAATCTATTGTACGGGTTAAAGAAAAACATAGCTTATTTGAAGAAGCGTGCAATATAGCAGTTGCTGATGGGAAATATATTGCTGCTTGGATTAGTGAAATCGATTATGAAAATAAAAAAATCAATTTAATTGCCAAATCTGGTTCTGAAATCATTCCGGGGAGAAGTCTTGTTGCGTTTAATGATATTATAAGTCTTTTTGGAATTGATGATAATGATTGTATAAAAAAAGATTTTTTCGTAAGTCAGAATTTAGATGGTTATGATCCGAGTTCTGAATGGGTAAAAGAAATAATGAAGCATGATATAAAATCGTTTGGCATTTTTGCTATCTCGGTTAATGGAAAAATGGATTCTTTTATTTCATTTTTTTCAGATACGGATAATTTCTTCGAAACAAAGGAGATCGAGATTCTAAAGGAATTAGCAATGGATTTGGGCTATGCGCTTGAGTTTATGCTTGAAGAAGATAAAAGAATGGCGGCTGAATATCAACTTACTGAAAACCAGAGAATACTCGAAACTCTTTTCTCTAATCTACCCGGTATGGCTTATCGATGCAGGTATGATGATGATTGGACGATGCTTTTCATGAGTGAGGGTGTTCAGCAATTAACAGGGTATTCCCGTGAAGCCCTTCTCTATAATAACCTTATCTCCTATACCAAATTAATTCTTCCTGAATTTCACCAAATGATTATTGAAGAAACTGACAAAGCAAGAGATAGCAAATCTCAGCATAATTTCATCTATAAAATTAAACGTGCCGATGGCGAGGTAAGGTGGGTATGGGAAAAAGGAAAAACAATCTTTGATGAATTTGGGGATGTAATTTTTATTGAAGGTTTTATTACCGATATCAACGATTTAAAAAATTATGAAGACGAACTTCTTCTGGCTCGCGAACTAGCCGAAAATGCCGATAAAGTTAAAACCGAATTTCTTGCCCAAATGTCACACGAAATTCGCTCACCTATTAATGTAATTCTTAGTTTCCTTGGATTGATAAAAGAAGAGGTAAGCGAAAAAATTGATAAAGAATTTTTGGAAGGATTTAATAGTATCTCTTCTGCATCGAAACGTCTTATCAGAACAATCGATCTTATTTTAAATATGTCCGAAATGCAATTAGGGAGTTATATACCAACTTATCGCAAAATTGATTTAGAATATGATATTATTAATAAAGTGGTTAACGAATATAGAGAAGCTCTGCGAATCAAAGGGTTGGAATTATTTCTTGACATCGCTCAAGATATTGATTTTTCCATGTACGCAGATGAATATAGCCTAGGGCAGATCGCCGCTAACTTAATCGATAATGCAATAAAATATACTGAAAGTGGATCAATTACCGTTTCTCTTAAAAAAAATCTGCTTAATAAATTAGAAATGACAATTTCAGATACGGGCATTGGAATGTCCGATGAATATAAATCTCGATTATTTACTCCATTTTCGCAGGAAGAAGAAGGTTACACAAGAAAGTTTGAGGGAACAGGGCTTGGGCTTGCACTAGTTAAAAACTATTGTAACATTAATGACGCAGAAATTCGTGTAGAAAGTGAAAAAGGGAAGGGCACTTCCTTTATTATTACATTTTATTAATATAGAGTAACTTCGGTTAATAGGAGTATTCTTCTCAGCGGCTTAGCTCGAAATGAACCTGCTATATTTTAATATAAATTAGTTATTCTATATGCCGCCCCACCTGTATGCGCTCCAGTCCTTTCCACCTGCCGCCGCTTTCGAGTTCAAAATATCTATTACATACACAATTACTAAATATTTGTAAATATTAGCCGATTTTCATGGAACCAATCACCCATCTTGAGCATCTAATCTTCGGTTTATATAAAAGTTTTTACATTATATCTCCCCGAATTAAACTTTTTTACATCTACATTTGTTTAATCTTTAGTCAAATTCTAAGAAAGGTAATAAATAATGCAAAATTTCAGGATTTTCCTCTTTTCTCTTCTATTTTTGTCAGTAACCGTTAGTGCTCAACAGCAAATGGGTGGACAGCGTCCCACAGGTGCGATGTTAATGTCGGACGGCAAAGTTTTCGGTCGTGTTTTAGATTCTCAAGATAAAGGTGCAATTGAATATAGTAATATCGTTCTTTTCCGCTATCGTGATTCCACTATGGTAACAGGTACTGTTACAGATAAAAAAGGGCAATTTTCATTAGATAAATTAGCTCCCGGAAAGTTCTACGCAAAAATTTCTTTCATCGGATTTGAAACAATCTTCATAGACAGCATTTTTATAAATCCACGCAGTAAAGAGGCGAATCTTGGCGATATTTATATAAAGCCCGCAGCTTTTCAAGTGCAATCAGTTGTTGTAACAGGTGAGCAAGAGATGATTCAGCATAATCTCGATAAGAAAGTAATTAATGTGGATAAAAATATTGCAAGTTCAGGCGGTAACGCTCTCGATGTAATGCAAAACGTTCCTTCGGTTACGGTAGATGCGGATGGTGGTGTAAAATTTAGAAACAATTCTAATCTCAAAATATTGATTGACGGTCGCCCGGGCGGTACTGAAGGACTTTCGGCTTCCGATATTCTTCAACAATTACCGGCTTCCACAATTGAATCGATTGAACTAGTTACAAATCCCTCGGCACGATACGATCCCGAAGGAACTGCCGGTATAATAAATATCATCACAAAGAAAAAATCTAATGTTGGAGTTAATGGTGTTTTTTCTCTCAACGCCGGTACGGGTGATAAATATAATACTTCGATGAATCTAAATCTTCGCGGCACCGATATGAATGTCTATGGCAGTTATGACACGCGATTTAATAAATTCGATGGTTCTAATAATACTCTCCGTTCCAATTTCTTCTCTTCAGGAGTCTCACAGCTTAATCAATCACAGTTTTTCAAAAATGATATGGGTATGCAAAATGTTTCGCTTGGTACTGATTGGTTTATTGATGGGCAGAATACTCTTGGCCTGAATTTTAAGTACCGAACTATGGATTTCGGTAATAGCAGCTTATTGCAAAATCAAAATCTAAGTGGCTTATCTAATCCCGTACAGTCATTTAACCGTAATAATATTTCTGATCGTAATCATCATTCATTTTCTTATAGCTTATTTTACAAAAAAATTTATGATACAAAAGGGAAAGAACTCACGCTTGAAGCAGATTTTGATGATAATAAAATGAATTCCGCTCAGAATATTAGTCAGAGTTTTTTTCAACCTGTAATTACCTCAATATCAAGATCAAATACAGATAATAAATTTAGATCGTATTCAGCAGAATTAAATTATATTGATCCGATTCAGGATTTCGGAAGAATAGAGACAGGTGCTAAATACGTAAACAAAAATTTGAACACGAGAAATGAATATTTTAATTTAGATTCGAAATCATCTAATTGGTTTGAGGATATTTCTCTTCAAAATTATTTTGATTATAATGAACAAAATATTGCAGGCTGGGGAATCTATTCTAATATCTGGGGAGGTTTGAAATATCAAGCCGGTATCCGTTTAGAGCAGGTGCTAATCGATGCATCGTTGGTTAATAAAAACGATTCATTCGATAATGATTATTTCAGTGTTTATCCTTCAGCTCATCTCAGCTATGATTTCGGCAGTGATTATGAAGGTATGTTCAGTTACAGCAGAAGAGTAGATAGACCGAATAATCGACAGATAAATCCATATACAGATTATTCTGATTCATTGAATATTTTCCAAGGAAATCCGAAATTAAATCCGCAATATATTAATTCACTCGAAGTCGGACTTTCAAAATTTATCGGTAAGACATCACTTTCTTCAACATTATTTTTCAAAGAGACTAATGATGTAATCTCTACTATTTCGACCTTAATGCCGAATGGAGTAACATACAGTACATTCAAAAATATCTCACATAGCCAAAGCTACGGAGCTGAATTTGTTGCAACTACATCAGTGTGGGATTTTTGGAAAGTAAATGCGAATGTCTCCGTATTCAAAACTATATTAGATGATAAAGGCGTTGCCAATATTAATGTAAATAGCAATTCATGGACGGCAAAATTAAATTCTAATATGAATCTTCCTGCAGGATTTATTCTGCAATTAATTTTTAATTATAATTCACCAAGCTACATTATGTCAATGGGTTGGGGCGGAGGAATTGTTACGGCTCAAAGCAGAATGAAAGAAACCTATTTTGCAGATATGGCTTTAAGGAAAGATTTTATGAATGGTAATTTATCGGTAACACTTCGTTTAACTGATTTATTTAATTCACGTAAATTCGATAGCGAAACTACCGGACTTGGTTTCTTATCCAATTCTACACGAAGAATGGATTCAAGGAATCTTTATCTTGGTGTTTCATACCGCTTAAATCCTTCCCAGCAAGATCGAAATAATAAGCCGCGCCAAAATGAAGGTGGCGATCAAGAGAATATGTTCTAATTATTCGTAAAATATTCGCAAAAAACCCCTAATTTTATACACAAAAAAAGCAGTAAGGATATCCTTACTGCTTTTTTTAACATCATTAATACCGTCAACTTATTCTAGGACGAGACAAAACTACTAATTAATTATTTACAAATGTCTTTTTATTCATTGCATAAAGCGATTCTTTTATGAATCGCTTTAAAAGTTTATCAGTTCTGAGAGATGAATAAAGTAAATATTCTTCCCTATTGAAATTATGAGATAACGCCTGGACAGTTTTAGTAATTACTAATTTAAGATTCGTTTCACTCGTTAAAACATCTAATGGCAGCAGAGCAATAGTGTCAAATACGGCAACCTCCGTGATGCTTAATAGTTCAGCGAAAGTAAGATTCTCAAACTCATAACTTTTGTTAATGAAACCATCTTTTTTCCTAAAGATTAATTCGTGATTCATTCTCTCTTTAAGTAATTTCACGGCTTCGTCTAATGTAATTCTTATCTCAATCATATTCCCTCCTATTCTAATTATCTAAACAAACGAATTACTCATTTTGTTTCATATACTACAAATAATTAACGTGAAAGAACAGATGTAACTTTTTCTGCTGCTTCTTGAAGTGTAGTTGCCACTTCAAAATCGAGTCCTGATTTTTCTAATAATTCTTTACCTTCAATTGCATTTGTACCTTCAAGGCGGACGACTATCGGAACATTAACTTTAATCTCTTTTACTGCATCGATAACACCTTGAGCCACACGGTCGCATCTTACGATACCACCGAAGATATTGATTAAAAGTGCCTTAACGTTTGGATCACTAAGGATAATCTTGAAACCATTAGCTACAGTTTCTTTATTAGCTCCGCCACCCACGTCAAGAAAATTTGCCGGTTCGCCACCTGCTAATTTAATTATATCCATCGTACCCATTGCAAGTCCGGCACCATTAACCATACAGCCAACGTTGCCATCGAGTTTAATATAATTTAGGTTATACTTTGATGCTTCGATTTCCAATGGCTCTTCTTCATCCAAATCACGATAAGCTAGAATATCTGGATGACGATAGAGTGCATTATCATCAAAATTCATCTTAGCATCCAATGCCATTACCTGACCCTCTTTTGTTACAACTAGAGGGTTAATCTCTGCCAAGGAAGCATCGGTAGCATCATAAGCATTATAAAGAGAAAGAAGGAATTTAACAGCGTTTTTATGCTGATCGCCGCTTAAACCTAATCCGAATGCAATTTTGCGAGCTTGATATGCCTGCATTCCAACTTCGGGATCGATTGCTTCTTTAATAATTTTTTCAGGAGTTTCTTCTGCTACTTTTTCTATCTCTACTCCACCTTCAGTCGATGCCATAATTACATTTTTAGATTTTGCTCTATCTAATGTAATTCCGAGATAAAGCTCTTTATCAATATTTATACCCTGCTCAATAAAAACTCTTTTTACTAATCTTCCTTCCGGACCGGTCTGATGTGTAATTAATGTCATTCCGAGTATTTTTTCTGCATAATCTTTTACTTCATCTAAAGACTTAGCTACTTTTACACCGCCTCCTTTACCTCTTCCACCGGCATGAATCTGAGCTTTAACTACCCAAACCGATCCGCCCAATTCTTCGGCAGCTTTTACGGCTTCATCTACACTAAAGGCAATTTTGCCTTGCGGAATTGCTACGTTAAACTTCTTCAATATCTCTTTTGCTTGATATTCGTGTATTTTCATTTTTTGTCCTGATTATTTAGCAATTTCTTTTCTAATAACTCTAATTTACGAAAAATATACTATTACTATATATTAATAAGCATCATAATTCTTTTTCAATTGTAAGAATTCGTCCGGCAACAAACTGAGCATTTTCTTTATCTTCCGTTCCCACATATACAACACCTTCTTCGTTATGCGGTTCACCGAGACGTGTATGAACTGATTTAAGTCCACCGAGATATTTTCTTGCATCAGATATATAAACTAAATCACCAACCTCAGCCGACATTCTTTCCATATCTTTCTGCGAAACATAAATAATCTCTTCCGCATCACTGCGAAGTTTCCAATTTACTTTAACAATTTCTCCATCTCTCTCATTAATTTTGCCCCCTTTAAATATTTCCTTTGCCCTTGCGATAGACCAGATTGTTAAACCTTCTAAATGTGCATCGGGATTAAACTTTAGGAAATACACTGATGTTAAAGCAACAAAAAATGATAATACGAACGAAGCCAATAATAACAGCGGAAGTCCACCGATATTAAACCAAATCATTAATATTAACAATGCTGAAATTACAACCGTACCGCTCATATAGGTTTTATGATTAGGAATTTTTTTAATACTAGTTGCAATTATTGTTAGAGGATTTTGTAAAAACGTTACAATAATTCCAACCCCGAAACATACGATTGTATTATATAGCGCACTGATATAGGTGTAAGGATGCACCGGGTCCATAGGAATCCCATGCGCAATTGGTGTAATTAATACTCCCGGATAGCGTGCACCTATTATCATTAAGGAACTTCCACCCAGAAAGGTTACTACTACTCCAGCAGTAGTAAATCGATTCCAGAACGCACCGAGAAATATTGCCGCTACTAAGGGTGGAGTAAAGATCGAATGGAAATATCCATGTGCTTCATATACTGTGGGATAACTGCTAAATGGGATTGTAGCCAAAATACCAATTCCTGTAAATACGGCAGATGCAATACGCGCAGCGTTTAATTCCTTTTTCGATTCGATATCTTTGCTCTGGAGCTTCTTCTTAAATTTTTCTTTCAAAGGTGCATGAACATCATTCATATAAACCGCCGCTATAGCATTAATTAATGAATCGACTGTGGAAAGCAGTGCAGCCGTCAATGCGGCTATAACAAATCCGAATACACCTTTGCTTGCAATTATATGAGTAACAGCAACAAATACTTCATCAGGATTTACTCCAGGATTCAATGGTCCGGGAACTAAACCTAACATTGCTTTTCCAATCCATCCGGCATTACTTACTACAATTGCAGATATTGGAAGCAAAAATAGTACATTGAATATTGCGGCTTTTCTTCCTTCATCTAAATTCTTTGCGGACATGAAGCGCATAATTAGACCCATATTCATAAAAAGAAAACCGACCGAGCCTGCCACTCCATCCTGCCAAAAAATTCCAACGAAATTAAAATCAGGCGGTTTATTGAAATCCGCTAATGGCAATCGCCAATCAGGTGGGAGTAAATGCCAAAACTTATCGAATCCGCCGAGATAATTTATTCCTAATATAAATACTAAAATACCGGCAAGTAGAAGTATTAGCCCTTGTATAAGATCAGTGAATATTACAGCAGTCTGACCGCCGAACGTTATATAGATACCGGTAATTACAGCTATTCCGATTATCACTCCCATCATTGTTACGGGTATTGTCATTCCAAGAATAGCAAAACTTTGTGGAAGTAGTGGTGTGATCGTTTTTCCTAATGTCAATAAGCCGATACCAAGATAACCAATCATATAAAGCAACTGAAATATAGTAGCTATGAAGCGGACTGTGGGACTGAATCTTTTCTCGAAATATTCAGGTATAGATTTAAGTCGTGTATAAATTACTATTGGCAGCCAACCGAATAAAAAGATCGGCATAAAAAACCAATCATTCATATAGGTCATCGTTGAGGATATTCCGTGTTCCAAACCTTTTGCGGAATATTTTATAAAACTATGGCTTCCAACACCTGTTGCCACAATTGAAACAGATATAAGCCACCAAGCGAATCTTCTTCCTCCGAAAAAGAAATCATTCGTGCTTCTATTATACTTTGCAAAGTAACTTCCAAAAAGCATTATCCCTACAAAGTAAATAACCATAACTACCCAATCAGTGGTAGTTCCTAATCCATGTAATGATTCCATATTTTACCAGTAAAGAGCCGCTAAAATCATAATTAAGTGAATTGCCATATAATAGAAAAATCCGAAGTAAAGCAACCATTTCCATCTTCTATCTAATTTTTTTGCGGGATTAAGAATTTTAGCTTTTTTAATTAAAATCATTCCCCCGATAAAAAAAATTCCACCGACACCATAGAGGTAAATGAATGGAAGCCACGAATGGCTGAATGAAGGCATATCTTTCCTTTAAAATTTTGCTAAATTTAATCACGTCAACTTATATTCGCAAATTATTATTTCATTAAGATTTATTATCTTTGATGATAATAATTAGGTATCTGAAATAAATAGACTATCAAAAATAGTAACATTCTTCCTATTAACAATTGTATTGGTATCATGTATCTCGAACAGGAAAAAATCGCTTTCTGTCAAAGGGTCTGATACTATGGTTAATCTTACACTTCGATGGGCGGAAGGTTTCATGGAAGAGCATCCCGAAATTTCTGTTCAAGTAACTGGCGGTGGTTCAGGTACTGGCATTGCTTCACTTATTAATGGTACTTCGAGTATTGCCAATATTAGCAGGGAACTAAAACCAAACGAAATAGATTACGCAAAACAAAATGGTGTTAATCCGATTCAGCATATTGTTGCTCTTGATGGTATTGCTGTAATCGTTAATCCTAATAATAATATAGATACTATTTCTTTCTCACTTCTTAAGGACATTTATTCGGGCAAAATTAAAAATTGGAAATCGATCAACGGAAATGATGCTAATATCGTATTGTATGGAAGAGAAAATAGTAGCGGTACTTATGAATATTTTCGTCAAAGTATTCTCAATAGAGATGAATCAGGCAGACAAATTGATTTCCCTGCAAATATGCAGAGTTTGCAAGGCACGGCTTCATTAGCTGAAGCAGTCTCTAAAGATAAGAATGGTATTGGTTTCGGCGGTGTCGGTTATTTCGCATTGCGTAATGACATTAAAGTTGTTTCAATAAAAATAAGTAATGAAGCTAATGCAATTTCTCCTGTTGTAAATAATGCAATTAATTATGACGCAATAAGAAATGGTTCTTATCCATTATCCCGCTATTTATATTCTTATACTAATGGCATTCCGCAAGGAAATGAAAAATATTATATTGATTTTATTCTATCCCCAAAGGGACAGCAAATTGTTGAATCGATGGAATATATTCCACTTAAAAAAAATTAATTATGACAAAGAAATACCATTCATTTTATGCTAAGAAACGAACATTTAAATCAACACTAGTTGAAAAAGCAGTAAAATATTTTTTCTTTTTGAATGGTATGATTTCAGTTTTGTTTCTGGTTCTTATCTTTCTCTTTTTATTTAGAGAGGCATTTAGTGCAATAAGTAATATTGGAATTAATGAATTTTTTAAAAATGTTGAGTGGTATCCCACTTCCGAAGACTCGCGCTATTCCATTATTCCATTAATATTGGGAACATTATTGACAGCTATCCCTGCAACAATAATATCATCGTTTCTCGGAATTATTCTTGGTATTTATTTATCAGAAATTGCATCCGGAAGAACAAGAGAAATAATAAAACCATTTATTGAAATATTCGCAGGGCTACCCACGGTAGTAATTGGGTTTTTAATACTTGCAGTCGGCTCTACATTCTTTCAAGAACTTTTTAATGCTGGTACAAGATTAAATGCACTTCTTGCAGCATTCGGACTTTCGATAATTTTAATTCCTACAATATCATCACTTACAGAAGATGCATTAAGAGCGGTTCCCAATAATCTTAGAATGGCATCTTATGCGCTTGGAATAAGTAAATTTGCAATGATTAAAAACGTTGTTATACCTGCGGCTATTAGCGGAGTATCTGCAGGAATTATTCTTGGATTTGGCAGAGCTATCGGCGAAACTATGATTGTTCTTATGGCTTCAGGTAATGCAGCAGAACTAACTCTTAATCTTCTACATAGTGTTAGGACAATTACTGCAACTATTGCAGGCGAATTAGGTGAAGTCGCTATCGGCTCACCTCATTATTATTCACTCTTCTTTATTGGTACTTTTCTTTTGATTATTACTTTCATAATTAATTTGATCTCTGAATTGATAATAGAACGAATGAGAAAAAAATTAAAAAAGATGAATTAAAAAAATGGAAAATAGATTTAAAGGAAATATTAAAAAGGAAAATTCATCTAATTCTATAATCGATAATTTATTGATTGGAGGAATTCGAATTATCTCTTTTTCGGTGATAATAATATTCATACTAATTTTAGGTAAAATATTTTATGAAGGTATTGGAGTAATTAATTGGAATTTCCTTACCGGCATTCCTAAATCAGATATATCAAAAGGTGGAATCGGTCCTGCAATATTTGGTACAATGGCTGTCTCTATAATTATGCTTATTCTTGCTGTACCGGTAGGAATATTTTCAGCAATTTATATTAGTGAATTTGCTAAAGATACTTTTTGGCTTAGATTAATCAGGGCTTCAGTAAATAGTCTTGCCGGCGTTCCATCTATTGTAATTGGTTTATTCGGATTTGGTTTTTTTGTATTATTTATAGGCAAATCAATCGATAATATTTTACAAACTGGAATGTTATTTGGTCAACCTGCAATTATTTGGGCATCCGCTACTCTCGCAGTTTTAGTTCTTCCTACAATAATTGTAACTACAACAGAAGCATTAAATTCTATACCTCTTACTTTCAGACAGGCATCCTTGGGACTCGGTGCTTCTAAATGGCAGACAATTAGATATATAATTTTGCCACAAGCTCGTCCCGGTATTTTAACCGGTGTTATTTTGGCTTTAAGCAGAAGCATCGGCGAAACTGCTCCTATAATGTTTCTCGGATGCGCTTTCTTTCTTCCTAATTTACCGCTCGCATATCTAGATCTATCTTTTGTACAAATCCCAATTATTAATCCCGCTGATCAATTTATGCACTTGGCTTATCATATATTTATTCTAGCTACCCAATCATCGAATCCTACATTAACCGCTCCATTTCAATATGGAACAACTTTAGTATTAGTTCTTATTACACTATTGCTTAATTTAACAGCTATAATTTTTAGATTTAGATTCAGGAAAATAATTGAAGTGGTAAATAGAAATCAATGAAAGAAGTAAAAATTAAAATAAAAAATCTAAGTGTATATTTTAATTATATACAAGCATTGAATGATGTTTCGCTTGAGATTTTTGAAAATAAAGTTACCTGCCTAATTGGTCCTTCGGGATGCGGTAAGACAAGTCTTTTGCGTTCTCTTAATAGAATGAACGATATGATTTATGGTTTTAGAATGAAGGGAGAAGTATTAATAGATGATATTGATATTTACGATAAAGATATAGATGTAGTTAATTTGCGCCGTTTAGTGGGGATGGTTTTTCAGCAATCGAATCTTTTCCCTAAAAGTATTTATGATAATTTAATTTTTGCTCCAAAGATTCTTGGAGTAAAAGACAAATCTGAATTAGAAGAAATTGCTGAAAAAGTATGTACACAAACATCGATCTGGGATGAAGTGAAAGACCGTCTAAATGAAAGTGCGCTTAATTTATCTGCCGGTCAGCAACAGCGTCTTTGCATCGCAAGAGCGTTAACCGTTAATCCTGATATTTTATTAATGGATGAGCCATCAAGTTCTTTAGACCCGGTTTCTACTTCAAAAATTGAAGATCTTCTTTTTGATTTAAAACGGAACTATACTATATTAATTGTTACGCATAACATGCAGCAAGCTGCCAGAGTAAGCGATTATACTGCCTACCTTTATCTCGGTCAGCTTGTAGAATACGATAAAACGACTAAAATTTTTACAAATCCGGCTAATAAACAGACGGAAGACTTTCTAACCGGCAGATTTGGGTAATTTATGGAACGACCTTTTGATATTCAGCTTGAAAAACTGAAAACAAAATTATATAAAATGTGCTCACTTGTAGATGAACAAGTAGAATATGCCATTAAATCATTAGAAGATATGAATCCCGAACTTGCAAAGATTGTTTTGGAGCGAGATTCTAAAGTAGATAAGTATGATGATAAGATTGAGCGGGTCTGCCAGAAATTATTCGCTCTTAATCAGCCTGTTGCTATGGATTTACGATATGTTATGTCTGCACTAAAAATTAATAGTAATCTCGAAAGAGTGGGCGATCTCGCAGTTAATATTGCTCATTTATCTATCGAAATTTATGATCCTCTAGAAATTTACCAACAGATTAATTTTAGAGAAATATCTTATTTAACTAAATTTATGATTAAGAACGCAATCGATTCATTTATTAGAGGTGATGCAGAGTTGGCGCGTCAAGTTCTATCAACTGATGATAAACTTGACGAATTAGTTCAGTCTGCTTCGGATATTATAGTCCAAAGAATGAAACTTAGCAAGGATTTTATAGATCAGGGACTAAAAATATATTCGATTTTGCAAGAGATGGAACGCCTAGGAGATCATGCTACTAATATTAGTGAAGAAGTATATTTCATTGTAAAAGCACAATCTATTAAACATCGAAGTCATGATTTTGATGATTCCGATGAGTAAAAGATAAATTAAATTTAAAGCAAGGGTTAAATATTGTTCTCCTTTTTCTTCTCCCAAAATTGCATTTGAAAGCCCTTGTATCTAAATTAAACGTCTGTATTTTTTAAAATTATTACAAATGGAGGTCTGAATATTATGGGTATGATGGCTAAGATGAGAAATCTTGCGCCTTGGTTTATTATCCTTGTAGGCGGTCTTTTCGTTTTGTTCATGGTTGTTTCCGATTCTCGTGTATTAGAGTTTATGGGCAATAG
>Ga0172380_10002241_pt1 | contig 30619 bp, 44 predicted proteins | sample Leawe162metaG_FD_119747 | JGI IMG/M metagenome (GOLD analysis project Ga0172380, IMG submission 119747) | Leachate microbial communities from a municipal landfill in Southern Ontario, Canada - Leachate well 162 metaG | ecosystem: Engineered > Solid waste > Landfill > Unclassified | place... | reverse complement strand
GACGAGGGACAGCGCGCAAATCAAATTCACTGAACACGTAGGGCAGGGAGTGTTCGCACTCTCCGCGATCTGTGCTGGGGATGGAGCCTGCGTCAGGGCCATTGGCATCCTCGGAAGCCTCGAGACTGAAACTGTTGCACCCCAAATCCAGTGGCCCACCCCCAATTTCCAATCCGCTGCGGTCCTTGTCCGCAGTGTGATCCCTGCCAAGCTCCTCCCAAGTGGCAGGTGGACTGCCGGAAGTGTGCTGCCTTTCTGGCGCTGCTTCCGGCTTCTTTATTCGTTCCGGCCCTTGAAGGCGTCCGGAAGCCTTTCTTCGCTCGTCAAGTGTTTCCAGCAGCCGACGAGCGGCCTGTCCGAGAGTTTCAATACCTTTTCGCGTGTTGTTGTCCATACCTGCAGATTGGCATGGAGCAGCAAGCATGAAGTGCACAGAAAGTCAGCATGAGGAGCGCAAAGTAGTGAGTAGCGCGGTGATGGCGTCCGGCTATGTCCGGCGCATGGTTGAGAAAGAAACGAGAGGTTGGGGCGACCAGTCGAATGCTCTATCGCGTCTTGAACGGCGCTATGGGCTGCCATTCTGGTCGTTGAATAATCTCCGAACAGGGCGGGCAAAAACTGTCGAGGCAGGATTATTCGCGCGCATCAAGTCCGCTTATTTGGACCTATGCGAGCGAGAGATTGCCAAGCTGCAGCATGAACTTTCCGTAGAGAAGGCCCTGAACCCCGATGATGATTTTGAAGATTTGGCGCGCGAGGCTGAAACGCTTCTGGCGCGCGTTCAAGCGAAAAGGGACGCGGCCAAGTGAATAGCCCTATCCGCAAAGAGGTCCAGATAGGCGACTGCCGGCTGCTGCTGGGCGATTGTCGCGATATTCTGCCTGAATTGGCAACAAACACGTCGGAAATTGCGTTCACGTCCCCGCCGTACAATCTCGGGGAGGGGATGGAAGACAAAGGCGGGCTGCGCGTTGGCCACGCCGGAAGTAAGTGGGGTGATGATAAGCTGCGGCAAGGATACGGCGCCTACAACGACGCCATGCCGTACCCTGATTACGTTGCTTGGCAGCGCGGCATTCTTGGCGAACTGTGGCGCATCTGTTCGGGGGCTATCTACTATAATCACAAGCCTCGCGTAGTGAAGCGGAGACTCAGGACGCCGCTCGATATTGTCAATCTTCCGGTGCGGCAGGTCATTATCTGGGATCGAGGCTCCGGCTTTAATTGCATGTCAGGCGCGTACATGCCGACACACGAATGGATTGTCCTGTGCGCTAAGGATGAATGGTCGCTCAGGCACAAATCAGCATCGGCGGTCGGGGATACGTGGCGGATAGCTCCATCGGCAGACAAGGACCATCCGGCCAGTTTCCCACTTGAGCTTCCGACTACTGCAGTTGAAACCAGTGGCGCGGGTTCCGTCATTGATCCCTTCATGGGTGTAGGCACAACAGGTGTTGCCTGTGTCAAGTTGGGCCGAAAGTTCATCGGAATCGAAATTGAAGAAGGCTATTTCGACATAGCCTGCGATCGCATCCGCAGAGCCTACGCGCAGCCGGACATGTTCATCGCACCTCGCGAGCCCGCGCCCGTTCAGCAACCGCTATTTGGAGGGGAGGCTGCGTGATGCGCCCTGAACCTGTATCTCCCGGCTTACTCCGTCTTGTAATCCTCATGGCTCTGGCAACGGCTCCGCTGGCCTATCTGGCGTGGAGGGTGGTGGGGTGACCAGCATTGACCTGCCGTGGCCTCCTGCTGCGCTATCTCCAAATGCAAGGCTGAACTGGCGCGCTGTTCATCGCAAGCGCCATTCCTACCGCCACACCTGCGCATGGACCTGCGTCGATCAGAAGGTGCGCAAGATCGAGGCGGAGCGCGTCAAAGCAACCATCATCTTTTCCCCGCCTGACGCTCGTCGCCGGGACATCGACAACATGCTCGCCAGCATCAAGGCTGCTATCGACGCTGTGGCCGAGGCCATTGGCATTGATGACAGCAAGTGGGCGATTGAGCTTTGCCGGGGCCTTCCCCGCAAGGGCGGCAACGTCCGTATCGTGCTGGAGGCTACCCTAGACAAAACCGGAACAAATTTGCCCGTCGAGGCAGACGCCATGTCCAGCAGTGCTAGCGCTGTCGGGGTATAAAATCACATGAGCGCTAAAGTCATTCCATTCAACAAGAAGCACCAAGATGCTTGGGCTGAATATGTGGCGGCTCAGGAGCGAGCCAAGGAAACTGGCGATCTGAAAGACGGTATCGAAGCCGGGAAGGCATGGGGCAGGTGGCTGGCTTTGTTCGCACCAGTAGGTGCAGCATGACAGACCAAACGCCCATCACTGGCTACGTTCAGGAGATCGAGCAGCAAGTGCTTGGCACACTTCTGTTCGGCGGCGACTTCCGCAAGGTGATGGGCTCGCTGCGGGAAGATCATTTCGTCCACGACCTCCACCGCATTCTCTACAAGGCGATTGCGACCGCTTACGAGCGGTTCGGGTCCGCTACGGTGCCAAGCGTCGTCAAGCTTCTGCCAGAAGACACCTCGACCGCCTTCATGGCAAAGACCGGGCATAGCGCCGCCGGCTACATGGCGAGCCTTTGCGAATTCAACGTCACCGGGAACATCGGGCTCGAGCGGATGGCCAAGGCCGTCATTGAGCAATGGGCAAGGCTGAAATCTGCCGAGATAGCATCATCCTTCCAGGCGGCGGCGAATGACCCGAATGCTGACCCACGCAAGCTGATCCAGACGGTTTCCAATGACCTTGATCTGGTCGCAGCTGAGATGCGCTCAGGGCCACGGCGTAAGACGCGCATGTCGTTGTCTCACGCGGCAGGAAACGCCTTTGCAGCAGCCAAGGAAGCATCACAGCGAGGGCATGGGCTCACTGGCATCACTTGGGGCCTGACAGACGTTAATTCGCTCACAGGCGGCATCCAGCGCCGCGACCTGACATTGGTGGGTGCGCGTCCTTCGATGGGCAAGACAACGCTTGGCCTCTCGACCGCAATCAAGGCGGCGAAATCAGGGGCGGGGGTTGGCTTCATCTCGCTCGAGATGGACGCGGACAAGCTGGCGGCTCGAGCCATTTCCGATATCGCCTTCGATTGGAACCTGAAGGTTCCTTATGCCGACGTAATCCGCGGCAAGGTTGGCGATCAGGACCTTGACCATCTCATCAACGCCACCAAGGACCTCGACCGTCTGCCAATCCTCATTGAGGAGCAATCCGGCCTGTCCATGACGGATATCCGGGTCAAGGCAGAGGCGATGATGGAAGACATGCAAAAGCATGGTTCATCGCTGGACCTGCTCGTCATCGACCATCTCGGGCTCATCAAGCCATCAGGGCGCTACTCTGGCAACAGGGTGCAGGAAATCTCGGAAATGACGGCAGGGCTTAAGCAACTGGCCCGCGAATATGGCATTGCTGTCATGCTGCTCTCCCAGCTTAACCGTGGTGTTGAGAGCCGTGACAGCAAGGTGCCGCAACTGTCTGATCTTCGAGACAGTGGTTCGATCGAACAGGATGCTGACACGATCATCTTCCTCTATCGCGAAGCCTATTACCTCGAGCGGGACAAGAGCGGCGACCAAGAGAAACAGCAGGCCCGAACCGAGCGGCTCATCGACTGCGAGAACAAACTCGAATTCATCATCGCCAAGCAGCGCAACGGCCCGATCCGTTCCGTCGATCTGTTCGTGGAGATTGCCTGCTCGGCTGTCAGGAATGGAGCAAAGCAATGGCATTGAAGGCTGCTGTTCTAAGAGCAATGGCGGATGCTGGCTGCACTGCGGAGCAGATCGTCGCGGCTGTCGAGGCGGACGAGGCAGATAGCGCGGTGGGAGTTGCCCGCAAGCGTGAGCAAAATCGAATTCGTCAACAAAATCATAGGTCGCGTAACGCGTTGTCACGCGTGACAGAGCGTGACGCCCCCATCCCCCCCGCCCTTGATAAAGAAAATCCCCCTGCACCCCCTAAAGAAATTAATCCCACCCCCCTTACCCCCCAAACCTCGCTACAAAACGCGAGCGCGAACGATTTGGACAGGCTGTCCCAGCGGCTCTGCGATGCGGCCGACGGCAAGATGCAGCCTCAATCGGCGCTGATCGTCGGGCCGATCCTCGAGATGATCGCTCAGGGCGTCGATCTCGAAACCGATATCCTCCCGGCCATCAAGGCCACGGCTCAGCGCCTCAACCACGCGGTGAAGCTGACGTATTTCCTCGGCGCAATCCGGGACGCCTACAACCGGCGCATCGAGGCCGGGAAGGGGCTTGCTCAGCCGAAGCCGTCGAACGTGGTCGTCGGCCAGTGGGAGCAACACCTGTCGCCAGAGCAGAAGCGCATCAAGTGGGAGAAAACCCTGAACATGGCCCGAGGTCCAGCCCATTGGAAAACCTGGCTGTGGGGTCCGCCACCGGGACGGGAAGGCTGCCGTATCCCGGACGACATGCTCGAGCCGCGCGATTTGAGAATTGATTGGATGGAAGAGAAGGCACCAGCAGCATGAGCATCAAGCATCGCAAGCCAAGCGCGGAAACCTCGCTGGCATCTTGCCGGGAAATGTCCGCGCTGAAGAAAGCCGCAGGCCTTCGCGGCATGGCAGGGCGCATCAATCTCGAAGAACTGGCAAAGCGCCGTGGCGAGATACCGGACGACAACCGCAACCTCACAGGGGTCGTCATGGGCGATCCGATCATCAATGACCCGCGCTGCCCTTGGCGTCCTCGCGTCAACATGGAGGCGTTGTAATGGGATATTTCTGGACGCCAGAGCAAGACGACCGCATCAAGGAGTGCCTGCATCACGGCATGTCTGCCAGTCAGATCGGCGCAGAGTTGGGCGTCTCGCGCAACGCGATAATCGGGCGTGTTGGCCGCAACAAGGAACTGGCGCAGGTAGGCTTTGCGCGCTCTCCCGGTAATCCGGGTCGGCGTGTCGAAGCGCTCAAGAAGCGCAAGAGCAGGGCAAAACCGGTCCATGAACTGCTCAGGTCGCCAAGGCCAAAGCCGCAACCGAAACGCCGCGTCAAGGTCGTGTCGCCGTCGATCCTGTTCGAGCCGGTACCACCGAAGCCGCTTCCTGAGCCTATGTTCATCGCAGGCGAACGCCTGACAGTCGGCAGGCCGCTCTACCTGCTTGGCCTCAATGAATGCCGCTGGGCCGTGAATGACGCGGACAAGGGAGAGCTTCATCTGTTCTGCGGGGCTCCGGCAGAGGGTTCGTGGTGTGAATGTCATCGTCGCAAATCAATCGGGATAGGCACCAGGAGCGAGCAAATCGCCTCGCGTGTTCTTCTCGCCGCCTGAAAGGACAGCACATGGGAAAGGTAGAGGGCTGGCTCACCGACGAACTGATGCAGCGGGCCCGGAAGCTCATTCAGGACATAGACGGCATCGCATCTCAAGGCTCCATCTATGTCGTCAGCAGGGCTCTCTACGAGGCAGAGAAGCGCGGACGGGAGGGAGAACGCGAGCGCATTGCAAGCGAAGTCGAATGCGATTGCTGCGACGTATGCGGAGAGAGCCCCGGCTATCCGAAATGCGCGAATGAAATCGCCGCCGCCATCCGCTCAGGGCAATAGGAGGCGGGGATGAACGAGTTCTACACATTCGCAGGAGAGCACCCGGTCGTGACGGTGCTCTTGGCTTGGGCGGTTGCGTCCGTTCTGACCGCCCCATTCAAGTACGCGTATCTCGCCTATAGCCGCCGGCTCAGGTCACTGAACATTTGGCGACGGGGATGGCCGACAGCGCCATTGATGGATGCGGATGGGGACATTGTGCATCCGACGGACGGCAACTAGCCACCACGAGGGACAGCATGAAGGCGGCAAGGAAACGAGGGCAGGAATGACGTGGTACGCGGTAAGGACACTGCCGGGCGCACAGCAGCCCAAGCGTGAATACTGGACCGAAAGCGAAAACGAGGATGGCAAGCCGGTTCGCAGCAAGAAGGGATATCGAGTCGTGTCGGGGGTTGCATCCGATCATTCAGCCGTCGAGTTGGCTTTGGAGGATGCTGGATTTACCCACTATATGCCGGTCGAGTTTATGGCGGTGCGCAACCGTCGCAAGCAGGGCATTTATGAGCTTCGCCGCTTCGCCTTGCTCAAGGGTTACCTGTTCGTAGAAATCGCAGACGGGGACTGGATGCGGCTCTACGATGTTTCCGGCATTCGTGGCGTCGTCCTGAATGCTGGCAAGCCGTTTTCCATCAGCGCCTTGGACCTGTTTCGGCTGCGCATGTACGAGCAGAACAGCAGGGCGGTCGCACAGGCCAAGGCAGATAGCCTCTCCAAAGCCGGTGAGCGTCTTGCGCGGGAGCAACGTAAGGCCGTGGTGAAAGGTGCGCGCAAGAAGCTTTTCCCCGGTCGCGAGGTCAAGCTGATATGGGGCGATAAGGCAGGGCGCGATGCAACGGTTCAGGCATGGGAGGATCAGGACAACGTGCGTGTCTTGCTCAACAGCCTCGAAGCCGCAACAGAAACAATAACCGTTCCATTCGAATTTTTGAAGGCGGCATCTTGACAGTTAGCCGCAAGCGGCTAAAACTGGCCGCTGCGATACGGGCGACGGGGCCAGAGGCCCGGCCTGATGCCATCCTCGCAAGTGGCGTCTGGCGAAGCATTGTCCGTTGGGTTGCGATAGGGGCTGCTTCGGTGGCCTTTCTTTTTGCCTGCCTCGCACCCCATAGAGGCTAACAGGCTCGCCATGCGCGGGCCTTTTTCAATTCAAGCACTGGAGAATGGATATGCTCGACTTCCTGAGCCGAACTGCCCGTGCGGCTTTCGATGTCGCCACGCTGCCTGTCTCTGCTGCCGTAGATGTTGTGACGCTTGGCGGCGCACTCGTTGACCGCGAAGAGCCTTACACGGTGTCCAAGGTCATGCGCCTCGCTGATGATGCGACCGATGCCATCAAAGTGCTCGCAGAGTAACCACGGAAGGCTGAGCAATGGCTGGGTACCCTCAATCGAAGCCAGACCTGTTGGCATTGGCGCTTGCTGAAATCCACATCGGCATAGCAATGGCCCGCACCAAGGGCGTTGTATGCGGGCCGCTGATCAAGGTCGAGGTCAAGGGCGGCACCCCCGCCGCGGGTCCTTCCGGCCTCAAAACCTAATACGGGTCGGCGGCAGCGCGGACTTCTTCTAGCGACAGAATTTTCAAACATGGTTCAACCTCAACATGACGGTGGCGCAGACCTTTAGTCTCAACGAACTTGCCGGTTTGGTGGGTGTAACCCGGCAGACGGTGGACAGGTGGCTCAAGCAGGGCTGCCCATTTGTGGAAAAGGCAGATCGGGATCGCGGCAAGGAATGGCGGCTTTCGCTGCCTGCCGTGATCGAATGGCGGGAAAAGCGGGCGGTTGAACAGGCCATAGGCGACACGTCGCGGCTGGATATTGATGAAGCCCGCCGAAGGAAAACGGCGGCGGAAGCTGCACTTGCAGAACTGGATTTATCGGTGAAGCGCGGTGAAGTGATCGCGCTTTCCGTCGCATCGGAAGTTATTGGCGACCAGCTTTCGGCGTGTCGGGCGCGGCTCCTGTCGCTGCCCACGAAGATTTCCCCACTGGTAGCGCCACTGACAAACATCATTGAGTGCCGCGACGTGATCGACGCAGCGGTGCGGGAAGCGTTGGATGAAATCTCTGGACTTGATGGAACTGGAGGAACTGGATCGCCAGATCGCCAAGACCGTCGAGATGATGAAGGCGACGATCTCGGAGCGGATGAAACCGCCGCCGAGACTGACAGTCAGCCAGTGGGCAGACAGGTATCGAAGGCTAAGCGCGGAGGCTAGCGCCGAACCTGGACAATGGATAACGGCGCGAAATGAGCCGATGCGCGGCGTCATGGATGCCGTCAGCGATACCGAGATTCACACGGTCGTCGTCATGTCGTCGGCTCAGGTCGGCAAGACTGAATCGCTTTTGAACATCATTGGCTATCACGTCGCTCAAGACCCGGCGCCGATCCTGCTCTTGCAGCCGACGTTGGAAATGGGCGAGGCGTTTTCGAAGGATCGTCTAGCCCCGATGGCGCGGGATACTCCGGCACTCAGAGGCAAGATCAAAGACCCGCGATCAAGAGACAGCGGGAATACCTTGCTGCACAAGACGTTTCCGGGCGGTCATATCACGATAGCCGGGGCGAATAGTCCTGCTTCCTTGGCAAGCCGCCCGATCAGGATTGTCTTGGCGGATGAGGTGGACAGGTATCCACCGAGTGCCGGGACGGAAGGCGATCCGGTCAGTCTGGCTCGCAAGCGTTCAACGACATTCTGGAACCGAAAGACGATCCTCACTTCAACGCCGACTGTTAAAGGACTGTCGAGGGTCGAGGCGGAATGGGAGCTTTCAGACAAGCGCCGGTTTTTCGTCGCCTGTGAGGACTGCGGACAGCGCCAGCATTTGAAGTGGGCACAGGTGAAATGGCCGGAGGGCAAACCGTCCGAAGCATTCTACGCTTGTGAAGAATGCGGCACCGCATGGGACGATGCGCAACGGTGGCGCTCGCTCAGGTTGGGTGAGTGGAAAGCGACGGCCCCATTTACCGGGACGGCTGGCTTCCACCTCAATGAGATTTACTCGCCATGGGTGAAGCTGAGCGACATGGCGTCGTCTTTCCTGAGTGCCAAGCGGTCACCCGAAACGCTGAAAACTTGGGTGAATACCTCGCTAGGCGAAGCCTGGGAGGAAGACGCCGAGCGCGTTGACGGCCATTCGCTCATGGATCGGGTCGAGACGTGGCAGGATTGCCCGAACGACGTGCTGGTCATCACCTGTGGTGTTGACGTTCAGGACGACCGGCTTGAGATAGAAAAGGCTGGATGGGGATCGGACGAAGAATCGTGGTCGCTGGATCACAAGATCATTTATGGCGATCCATCCTCGCCGGACATCTGGCGCGAACTGGACGAATACCTGCTTGAGCGAACGAAACGGGCGGACGGGACCGAATTGCCGGTTCATGCAGCATGTGTGGATTCGGGCGGTCACCATACGCAGGCTGTCTATCGTTTCGCAAAGGATAGGATTCGCAGGCGCGTTTATGCCATCAAGGGCATGGGCGGGCCGGGAAGGCCGGTGTGGCCGCGATATGCGTCGAAGAACAACAAGGGCCGGGTGAACCTGTTCCTGATCGGCGTCGATGCCGCGAAGGACGCAACATACGCCCGGCTGAAAATCAGGGACGCGGGGCCGGGCTATTGCCATTTTCCGAAGGGCAGGGAGCCGCATTATTTCGAGCAGCTCACCGCCGAGGTTGTGGTTACGAAGTATGTGAAGGGCTTTCCGACGAGGGTTTATGAACTGCCGGGCGGCAAGCGCAACGAGGCTCTGGACTGTCGCGTCTATGCCTATGCTGCGCTCCAATCGTTGAATGTCCGATGGGGTCATTTGCTGGCGGCGCAGGCCAAGGATAGGGCGCCTCCGAAGCCCGCAAACACAGAACAGATTGAAGCCGCGCCCGCCTCACCAGCAGGCGTTTCCAATCCACCGGTCAATCGCCGCAATGGCGGATGGGTGGAACGTCGCGGCGGATGGTTGAGGTAGTCATGGCTTCACTGGAAACCCTGTACGCACGACGGGAGGCACTCGACGCTGCAATTGCGTCCGGCGTCCTGACCGTGCGGCATGGGGAGACAAGCACCACGTTTCACAGCATGTCCGATCTGCTGAAGGCTCGCGCTCATGTGCAGGCTCAGATCGACGCGCTGGAGTCCGGTAGCATTTCGCGCCCACGCCGCACCGTCGCGGCATTCGGGAACGGGAGCTGACCATGGGCATATTGTCCCGTCTCGGTGGCTATCTCGCGCCGCAACGCCAGATGCGCGCCAAGGCGCTGCAAGAAGCGCGCATGGCCTACGATGCCGCCACGCGCGGCAGGCGCTCACAGGGCTGGCGGGCGGTCTCGACGGACGCGAATGCGGAATTGCTTGGTGCTTCTTCGCGCCTTCGTGACGTGGCCCGTGATATGGTGCGCAATGTGCCGCTGGCGACGAGGGCAAAGAAAGTCATCGCTCATAACGTGGTGGGCTCAGGTATCATCCCGACGATCAATTCTTCCGACGAAAAGGTGAAGGCTCGCCTTGAGGGGTTCCTGAAAGATCATTTCGACACGACGGCATGTGACGCCTATGGCCGGCATGATCTGTATGGCCTGCAAAATCTGGCAATGGGGACCGTTGTCGAGTCGGGCGAAGTGCTGATCCGGTATCGTCCGCGCCGCAGGGAAGATGGGTTGCCTCTACCGTTTCAGCTTCAAGTCATGGAGCCGGACTATCTGGATTCCTCGATCTCCGGGCCGCAGCCGAATGGCAATTTTGCAGTGCAGGGCATCGAGTTCAACGGCTTCGGCAAGATTGTCGCCTATCACCTGTTCTCTGAGCATCCGGGGTCGATGGCGACGTTTTCGCTGCCAATTTCCAAGCCGGTCCCGGCTGAGTTCGTCAGCCATGTGTTCTACACTGACAGGCCGGGACAGGCGCGCGGTGTGACGTGGTTTGCACCCGTCATCCTGCGGATGCGGGACAAGGCGGACTTTTCGGACGCGCACCTGATGCGCCAGAAGATCGCGGCCTGTTTCGCGGTGTTTGTCCGTTCGCCGGAAGGCAATGGCGGGATAGATGCGACGGTCGCAAATCCCTATCCTGTAGAAAGCCTCGAACCGGGTATGATCGAACGCCTGAACGACGGCGAGGACGTGACATTCGGCAGCCCGCCGCAGGTCGGAGACTATGGGGATTACATCAAGGCGCACGATAGAGAGATCGCTGCGGCGCTGGGTATTTCCTACGAAGCCCTGACAGGTGACCTTTCCAACGTGAATTTTTCATCCGGTCGCATGGGCTGGTTGGAAATGCAGCGCAACATCGACGCCTGGCGTAATTTCATGCTGATCCCGCAGATGCTCAATCCAATCGGGCAGGCGTTTCTTAACGTCGCATCGGCTGCCGGCACGGTGGGAGACGCCAAGGTTCAATGGACGGCGCCGCGCCGCGAGATGATCAACCCATCAGAGGAAGTGAAAGCTTCACGCGATGCGATCCGCACCGGTCTTTCCTCGCGCTCCAACGAACAGCGGAAACTTGGTTTCGATCCCGTCGATCTGGATGCCGAAATCGCATCCGACAATCAGCGCGCGGATACCCTTGGCCTGATCTTCGACAGCGACCCGCGCAAGGTAACGAGCGTCGGCAACCCGGCCACTCAAGGCCAGCCCGCACAATAATTCTACGAAAGGAAACGCTATGGCGCACCGACTTTTGGTCGGCGGCGAACTCGTGCTTTACGGGGACGTTGGCGACATGTGGGGCGATGGCTCCGGCTTCACCGGCAAGGACGTTATCGACGCTCTTGCCGAACATGGTCCCGAAAACATCACCGTCCGGCTCAATTCAGGTGGCGGGTACGTCAAGGATGGCGTGGCGATCTACAACGCCCTGAAAGCCCATGCCGGTGAGGTGACGATTTCGGTCGATGCCATCGCGGCATCATCCGCTTCGGTCATTGCCATGGCTGGCGACAAGATCGTGATGCGCACCGGCGCTCTCATGATGATCCACGATCCTTCCGGCATCACGATTGGCAATGCCGAAGATCATCGCAGCACTGCCGGCGTCCTCGACAAGATGGCCGACGTTATTGCCTCGGTCTATGCCGCGCGCACCGGCGAGACTGCCGAAGCGATGCGCGAACTCATGAAAACGGAAACCTGGCTCGATGCCGACGAAGCGGTCGAGTTCGGGTTTGCAACAGACAAGGACGACACGGCTGCCGAAGCGGTCGCGGCGTTCGATTACGAAATCTACTCCGCATTGCCGGAGTCGATCCCGCAGGAAGCGCGCCGCGCTCGCCCTGTTTCTCCCGTGGCCATCGCCACTTCACGAAAGGAGCCTCCCATGGCTAAGACTGAAACCGTGACGGCCACGGAAACCAATGCCGAAATCATCGTCGCGGTCAGCCACGCCGATGAAATCTTCGCCCGCTGCGAGGGTGCGAAGCTCACGATGGCGGAAACCGCTGTTGTGATGAAGGCCGCTGCCGGTGATCTGACGAAGGCCAAGGACGCCATTATCGACGCCCTTGCCGCGCGCGATACCGACACGACTATTCGTCCCGTTGCCACGGTGACGGCGGATGCGCGGGATCGCTTCAAGGAAGGTGTCACCAAGTCGCTCATGACCAAGGCTGGTCTTGAAGGCGGCGAGGTCAACGAGTTTTCCTCGATGACGCTCCGTGAAATCGCCCGCGAAAGTCTTGCCCGCGCCGACGTGAAGATGGTCTTCAACGATCCGATGGCAATGGTTGGCGCAGCCTTCACCATGCAGCATTCGACCAGCGATTTTGTCGAAGTCCTCGCCAACGTCGCCAACAAGTCGATGCTGAAAGGCTACCTCGAAAGCGAGGAAACCTTTGAAAAGTGGACGGCCAAAGGCAACCTGTCGGACTTCAAGGCGACCAAGCGCATCGACCTGAACCTGTTCCCGTCGCTTGCGGAAGTCCCGGAAGGTGCTGAATACACCTATGGCACCATCGGTGATCGCGGCGAGACGATCCAGCTTGCCACTTACGGAAAGATGTTCTCGATCACCCGCCAGGCCATCATCAATGATGATCTGTCGGTGTTCACCCGCATTCCGGCTCGCATGGGTCGCGCGGCTCGCCGCACCATCGGCAATCTGGTCTATGCCCAGATCGTCGCGGACGGCGCGGTCATGTCGGACGGCAAGACGCTGTTCCACAATGACCACGCGAACAAGGGCACCGGCGCGCTCACCATGACCAATCTTGACACCGCCCGTGCCAAGATGGCGTTGCAGAAGGACCCGGACGGTATTGCCAAGAGTGGGCTAAACATCCGTCCTTCCTTCCTGCTGGTTCCTGTGGAATTGCAGGGCAAGGCCACGGCGCTCATGGCTGCCGAGTTCGACCCTGCGGGAACGCAGCGCAACCCGAATGTGGTTCGCGGCATGGTCGAGGTCATCTCGGAAGCTCGACTGTCCACGGACTCGGCTGCGGAATGGTATCTCGCGGCCAATCCGAACCAGCACGACACTATCGAGGTGGCCTATCTCAACGGCAATTCCTCGCCGGTGCTGGAACAGCGCGACGGCTGGAACGTCGATGGCGTCGAGTTCAAGGTTCGCATCGATGCGGGCGTGAAGGCGCTCGACTATCGCGGCTTCTGGTACTCGACCGGCTCCTGATGAGCTCCGGGGCGGGCAAATCGTCCGCCCTTCATCTCCCTCTATTTCAAACCTGAAAAGGAGCCAGTCATGGCTAAGAACTATATTCAGCCCGGCGATCATATCGTCGTGGAAAATGCAGATGTGACCGACGCGACTGCGATTGCCTCCGGTGATGGTGTCGTCATCGGCTCGCTGTTCGGTGTGGCGCTGGTCGATATCCCGGTCGGTGAAAGCGGCGCCATTGCGACGGAAGGCGTCTGGGAGCTTGCCAAGGTGTCCGCGCAGGCGTGGACGGTCGGCCAGCGCATTTATTGGGCGGTCGGCTCTGGTGCCACGACCACGGCAGGCTCCAACAAGCTGATCGGCGTGGCGGTGGAAGTCGCGAACAACCCTTCCGCTACGGGCAAGGTTCGCCTCACCGGCGCATTCACCATCTGACATGCGCATGGACTGGACCGGACAAACCGCCTTCATTCTCGCGGGTGGACCGTCCGTTCTCGATCTCGACCTGTCGCCTCTCAAGGGGCGGCGGGTCATCGCCATCAACTCGGCATATGAGACATGGCCGCAGGCTGATGTGTGCTTCTTTGCAGATGCGCGCTGGTATTTCGATGTTTACCCGAAACAGCCGAAGTTCGCGGGCCAGTTCGCCACCACCTCGACGGGCGGGCCTCCTGACGTTCTGCGGTTCACGAAGATAGATCCTGCGAACGGCATCGCGACAAAGCGGGATCAACTGGCCTTGTCGCGTACATCGGTTTCGGGCGCGGTCAATCTGGCTCGACACTGGGGCGCGAAGGCAATCGTCCTGCTCGGTGTCGATGGCAAGCTTGATGGCAACGTGCGCCATAACCATTCCGCAAAATATCCGTGGCCGCTGGTCAACGGCTGTTTCGACCAGCATCGAAACGAGCTTGCCGGCCTGTCGCCGTCGCTGCGGGCCGAACGTATCCGGCTGGTGAACTGCTCGCCAGTCAACGTCATTCCGGGCTGGGAACGGCAGACATTCCAAGAGGCGCTCGACAGTGAAATTCGTCTGCTGGCTGTGGCGCGGTAAGGGTTTCTGGAAACGGACGGCCCGCTACGACGAGGGCCATGTCGCCACGCTCGCCTCGATGCTTTCGCGGCACGGCGATCATGAACTGATCTGCGTGCAGGACGGCGGCTTCGATATCCCCGGCTCAATCATCATGCCGGATGAGGTCAACGCGCTGCCGGATTACCTGCCGAAACTTTGGGGTTGGTCGCCTCAGTTTCATGACCTGATCGGAGAGCGGTTCGCATCGATCGATCTCGACGTGGTTGTGACAGGTGATCTTGAACCACTACTGACCATCAATGAGCCGTTCGTGATCTGGGATCGGGCGAGGCTCGAACCATACAACACGTCGCTTTTCGCGCTCAAACCCGGCTATCGCAACGATGTCTGGACAACGCTTTCGCCTGAGAAACTAGCATGGGCGCGGAAACGGGCGGCTTACTGGACCGGCGACCAGTCATGGGTCGCGCATGTGCTTGGACCGGATGAGCCGACCTTTGGAGAGGCCGAAGGGGTCATCCAGTATCGGCCTTCGAAACATCGGGACACGCCGCCCGAAGGCATGAAAGCGGCCTTTCTCTGCGGTCCCTACGAACCTCGCTCCGAAAGCGAGCATTCAACATGGATGAGGAAAGCTTATGTCTGACCGGAAACGGCTCGCCCATCTGATCAAAGCGACGAACCAGCGCGCCGTCATCATCGACCTGGTTAAAGCGAACGGCTGGACGAGGGGTGCTGAAATCGGCGTTCTTCGGGGCAAGACGCTGTTTTCCGTCCTTGATGCATGCCCGGAACTCTCGATGATCGGCGTCGATCAGTGGAAGGTTGTTCCACTGCGGGAAGATGAAAACGCGGAAACCTATGCCGATTTCGACATGCGGGCGCTGGAACGTGACGTGACGCTACGATCCAAGGGCTACGGCGACCGGTGCATCATTCTCAAGGGTGATTCCGTCGCGATGGCCAAGGCTGTCGAGAAAGCATCGCTGGATTTCGTATTCCTCGACGGTGACCACACCGAACACGGACTGAAACGCGATATCGCGGCTTGGGCTTCCAAGGTCCGTAGCGGCGGCATGATCCTCGGTCATGACATTTCGTGGGCAACCGTCAACCGCGTCGTTTCCGCCAGGTATCCCGATTTTCAGGAGTTTGGCGAGGAAGTGTGGGGGATCGTCAAGAGATGAAGGCGGTTCTTCTTCCCCGCGCGGAACACCATCGCGAATGGTGCGGGCCTTTCGGTGAGGGGCTTCGCCAGCATGGCTGGACCGTGGACGTCGCCAGCCAGTGGAAGCCGTGCGATCTGCTCGTCTGCTGGGGTGTCCGCCGCGCCGTCGAGATCAAGGCGCAGCTATCGACCAGTGGCGAGGTTTGTGTCCTCGAGCGCGGCTATCTCGGTGACCGGTTCAAATGGACGAGCGTGTCCTTCGGCGGCGGCTTGAACGGGCGAGGGGAGTTTCGCTGCACGCGCGCCGATCCGGCACGGTTCTTCGAACATTTCGGGCCATTGAAGCCTTGGCGGCGCAGGGATGGTTATGCCCTCATCATCGGGCAGGTGCCGGGTGACATGTCGCTGCGATCCATCGGCGGTTCGTTGGACGGCTGGTATCGCGAGACTGCGGCGGCGCTGCGCCTGCAGGGCCACGACGTTCGTTTCCGGCCTCATCCCGAAGCCGTGAAACGGGGAACGGGCGGCGGGATTCAGGGCGTCCAGACAATCGGCGGCGATCTGCAAGCTGCGCTGGACGGCGCATCGCATGTGGTGACGTGGAATTCGAACACGGCGGTCGAGGCGGTGATTGCCGGCGCTCCTTCCGTGTCGATGGATATCGGCTCGATGGCTTGGGACGTGACCGGGCATGAACCGGGTCAGATCGTGACGCCGGACCGCCTCGAGTGGGCGGCGCGGCTGGCATGGAAGACGTTCACCATGGCCGAAATGGCATCCGGCTATTGCTGGGACGTTGTGGGCCAGAGGATCGAGGCGGCGGCATGATCGACTATGCCTCTCTGCTTTATGGACCCGTGTTCGACGTACTAGGCGTTGAAGCAGTGCTGACGCTTGACTTGACCGATGCTGAGCCGGTGGCGTTGACCGTGTATGACGGGACTTCCGGCGTAGAGATTGGCGATCCTGCCCTTGTCTCGACAATTCGGCCCGTAGCCGATGTGCGGGCAACCGAACTGGCAGAGAACAGCCTTTCCGTAGCGCAGCTTCGTCACGCCACGCTCGCCTTCAATGGCAAGTCCTGGACGGTGATGAACCATCAATACACCGCTGCGCCAACGGGTGAGGGGCAAGGGCTGGTCCGGCTGATCCTGGAGGCCGCATGACCGATATCCGCGAGCAAATTCTGTCGCGGCTGCAAGCGGTCGCGGCTGCAATTGATCCTGCATTGGACGACCGCAGAAACGAGGCTGACTTGGCTGACACCGCCTTGCCAGCGGTTGTTCTGCTGGATGGCGAGGAAAGCGCCGTCGATGACGCCGGCACCCGTCCGTTGATGACGCCGCGCATCGTGGAAATGACGCCGGAAGTGCAGTTTCGCATTCAGGCCAAGGCCAAGGATATCGGCCCGAACCTCAATGAATGGCGGGCCAAGCTCATCCACGCCGTGCTGACCGATACGACGCTTGCGGGCCTGACGGTCAACCGGATCGGCATCCGCTATCGCGGCTCGGCAACCATTACCGAACGGGGTCGCTCCATGGAGGGCGGCATCGGTGTGGCCTTCACCTTCACCTACCTGCTCAACCCGTCCGATCTGGTCGAAACCACCGCGTAATCACCACGCCCGATGACGGGCTTCAACACCCGAAAGGAAACTGACATGGCTGCATCACCCAGCACTACGAACTATTTTCAGGGCACCGGCTATGCCCTCTGGACGCCGAAGGGTGGCGTCCAGCGCGATCTCGGTAACATCGTTGAGTGCGAACTGACGCCATCGGTCGAAAAGCTCGAACACAAGAAGTCGCGTGGCGGGTCGAAAAAGACCGACTTCACGCAATACAATAACCAGGCGGTGACTATCCGCCTCGTTCTCGATGAGATCACCGCTGAAAACCTCGCGCTCATTTTCATGTCCGATGTGACCTCGGACACCGACTCCAAGACCCTCCGCGTCATGTCAAAGAGCGTCATCGAGGGGTCGTTGATCTTCACTGGCGACAACAATGTCGGCAATAAGGTCAGCGGCAGCTTTCCATCGGTGTCATTTGGCCCGACAAGCTCTTTCAGCCCAATCTCCGGCGATGACTTCGGCCAGATCGAAATCACTGGTGATCTTCTGGCGACTGAACACACCGACGGTACGTCGGACTTCGGCACCATCACCGTCGTGGATGCTGCCTGATGCCCGGATTGATCGATATTGCGCCGCTGACCGAAACGGTCGAGGTGCGCGGCGCACAGGCGACGGTGTGCGGCGTTGGCGTTCAAGCCATCGCGCAACTGCTGTTCCGGTTTCCCGACCTTCGCAAGTCATGGGGCAAGGGTCAGTTCGACCTCGCAGAAATCCTCGGCATGTCCGATGAGATCGTGAATGCGATCATTGCCGGTGGCGTCGAGGAACTGGACGAGGCGAATGCTTCGCGCCTTGCTCTCGATGAAAAGGCCGAACTGCTTGCGGCGATCATTCGCGTGACCATGCCGCGCGGCCCGGTCCCTTTCATGGAAACGCTGACCGGAGTGATGGGCGCGGTCGGCGGCGGAGCATCGCCCAAGGCGCGGGCTACGACCTCGCAATAGCGGTGGAGCAACTCATCGCGTCGGGTCATCCGCCCGCTGCGGTGTGGAACTATACCCCTCGGCAGATCGCAGGCTTCCTGTTCTTTTCCTCGAAACGGAAGAACCGCGAAGATGCGTCAAGGCTCTCCATCGGAGCCATGGCTGCGCGAGGCGATCCGAAGGACGTGAAAAAGCAGGTCGAGAAGCTGGGTAAGGACTGATCAGGTCAAGCCAAGGCGGCGCAGGTCGCGCGTCACATCTCCGTTGCCAAAACGGGAAGGGACCGGACCGTCCGGTGCCTTGGTCGCGGCGGTTCTATCCATGAACAGGTCATCAGGGACATGGAAATCCGAACGGGGCCACACATAGAAGGCCCCGATTGCCATGATGACCGTGATGCCGGTGAGGATGACGCCAGCGCCAACATTTGCAGGCGGCGCGGCGACGAGGCCAAACGAAAAGGCAATCGCGGTCAAGAACAACAGTGCGCTGACAATCCTGCGGAACATCGAACCCTCCCAAACTCGCAAGCCAGTATTTCACGATATGGGAGTCTCGACAATTGGCTGCAAGGTTTCGTTTCGATGCCAAGAAAGGCGAGTTCGCGCGGGCGATGGTGCAGATTGCCGATCCCATCGCCTATGCTGGTACAAGCGCGATCATCGAGGCTGGCGATATCGTAAAAAGGGAAGGGCGGTCCGACATTGCGTCAGCCGGCTTTTCGAAACGCTGGCAAAACACGCTTCGGGTGGACGTTTATCCCAAGCGCGGCGCTTCGATGAACGCCGCCGCCTTCATCTGGCACAAGATTCCTTACGCCGGCGTGTTCGAGGATGGCGACACGATCAGCGGTAAGCCGCTGTTGTGGCTGCCGTTGAAATCCACGCCGCAGCGGATCGGCCGGTCGAAGATGACGCCGGCAGGCTACATCAAGAGCATCGGGCCGCTGGTCCCCATCAATCGCCCTGGCAAGCCTCCATTGCTGGCAGGCCAGATTGCAATCAACCGGCGCGGGCAGACGACTCCGGGCAAGGTCACACTCTCGGCCTTGCGGCGCGGCAATTCGGGCAAGGCTTCTCGGTTGGTGCCGCTGTTCATCGGCATTCCAAAGGCCAAGATGCCCGACAAGTTCTCCATCCGCGAAATCACCGAACGCGCAGCCAACCGGCTGGGCGAACTGTTCGTGAAGCATCTGAAGGTCGATTGAGCGATGGCGAAGAAAACCATTACCCAGCGCATTGCTCTCGATGGCGGCAAGGAGATTGAGAAGCAGCTCAAGGATATGGGCGAGGCCGGTGAAAAGGCATTCGACCAGATCAGGAAAGCTGCTCTCCAAGCCGATCTGACGAAGTTCAGTGCCAGCCTAAAGACGTTCGGAAACGATCTTGCCACAGTTGGCCGTCGCGCAATGCTGGCGTTCGGAGCAATAGCTACGGCGGCCGCCGGTGCTGGTGCGGCGATGTTTGGCTTGGCACAGTCTGCCGGAGAAGCGGCGGACCAAGTCGGGAAAGCCGCGCAGAAGACAGGCCTTCAGGTCGAGGCGTTCCAGAAGCTCTCTCACGCGGCTGAAATGTCCGACGTGGGGCCAGAGCAGTTCGTGGCAGGCATGTCCCGCCTCAACAAGGCTATATTGGAGGCCGCTGAGTCAGGCACAAAGGCCACCAAGAAGCTTGGCAACGCCAGCAAGGAAGCGTCCCGCAACATTACTCAGCAACTCGGCCATACCGTCGAGACGTTTGACGACATCGGCGTGCGGGTTACGCGCTTCGGCAGCAAGGTGGAGAAGGCGAGCAAGCAGACCAAAGATGGCAGTGAAGGCGTAGGCGCTGCATTTGCCAAGCTTGGCGTCCGCGTCAAAGACACCAACGGCAAGCTGCGCACCAATGAGGAAGTCTTGCTCGATCTCGCGAACGCTTTTTCGCGACTGCCCGATGGTGCCGAGAAGTCCGCGCTCGTCATGGAGATTTTCGGCCGATCCGGGGCCGAAATGCTCCCGTTCCTCAACGAGGGCGCGGATGGGATCAAGAAGCTCGGTGACAGGTTTGTCGAGCTTGGCGGTCTCTTCAGTGAGGGGCAGACGGTAATAGGCGATGCGCTTGGCGATGCGCTCGATGAATTGAAATTGGCGGCGCGGGGTGTCCAAAGGCAAATCGGCATCATGTTCGCGCCTGCGGCGACCGCAGCGGCAGAAGGCTTTACCGAAGTCATTTCGAGAAACCGCGATGCAATCGTTGAATTCTCTCGGGTGATGGCTTTGGCTGGTATCCGACTGTTTCGCGACTTTGTGAACGCCCTTACCGGCAATGACGAGCGCGTGCGCAACCCTTGGATACTGAAATGGCGCGATGCGGTCATTGAGTTCGGCAGCAATCTCGCGGCGGTCGTCAATGGCGTGATCCTGCCGCTGTTCAGGATGATCAGCGAGGGCGCGAAGCTGGTAGCCGACGGCCTCAATGCCGTGTTCGGCACGAAACTGACTGGAGGGCAACTTCTGATCGCTGCGGCGCTCCTGAAGCTGCTTGGCGTGTTCAAGCTGTTCGCATCCGCCATTCCCGTCATCATAAACGGCGTGAAGCTGCTCGGATCGGCCTTTGCCTTCCTTGCCGGTCGCGGCGCGATGGGAGCCATTGCCACGCTGTTTCGCGGCCTGGTCACTGGCGCGTTGTCATTCCTCGGACTGGTCGCAGGACTGGTCGGCTGGCCCGCGCTGATCGTTGCGGGTGTCGTTGCGGCCGGCGTGGCGATCTATGCTTTTTGGGATGACATAACGGCTGCCGCGTCGTCCGCGTGGGAGTACCTGAAGAACCTGTTCTCAGGCGACGGCATAGCCGCGATTGCGGAAAGTCTGCGCAACGCCGGGGCCGCTGCGGGCCAGATGTTCGTGGAGGCGCTGCAGCTCGCCCTGCAAGGCATCGGCGCGGTATTCATCGGGATCGGGCAACTGATCGCGGGCTTCGTGGATGGGGCCGCATCTGCCATTGCCGGGCTGGCGTCTCAACTGTTGCCGACATGGGATCAGATCAAGGCTGGCGCATCTGCAATCTGGGACGAGATCACGGCGCGGGCGACAACGGCGTTCGACTTCATCGTTCAAAGCGCATCAGGTCTTGGCTCGCTTCTAAGCCCGGTGTGGACGGCCATTGCCAACACCGGCTCCGCTGTCTGGACAACGATTTCCGGGGCGGCTGCCGCTACTTTCAACGGGCTGGCGTCGGTAATTTCAACGACGATAGGCGGGGTCACCGATACAATTTCTACGGTGATCGGCGCGATTGTGGACGGCTTCACAGGTGCGACAAGCGCCGTTGTGGATGCCGCAAATGAGATTGCCGCCGCTATCAGCCGCGCGACGGAAGCTGCCGGGGATATCGAGGTTGCCTCGCAGCTTGCCGATGCGCTTGTCACGCCATTCCGGCAGGCCTCTACCGCGATTGACGGTATCATGGGCGGCATACGCTCGATGGTGGAAAGCGGATTTTCCGCGCTTGCCAATCTCGTCAATCAGGTCGCGTCTCAGGTTCAGTCGGCCATTGATCGCATTCTATCGGCTCTCCGGGCCGCAGCGGCGGAAGCAGCGCGGCTTCGTTCGGCTGCCGGATCATCGGGCGGATCGTCCAGCACCACACAGGGCTTCGCCTCTGGTGGTCATGTACGGGGCGCTGGCGGGCCTACCAGCGATTCAATCCTGGCCTGGCTGTCCAATGGCGAGTTCGTCATGCGCGCTGCCGTGGTCAAGCGGCTGGGTGTCGATTTCTTCCATGCCATCAACAACGGCATTCTGCCATCGCTCAAGGGCCTCAAGGGCTTCAGTGTCGGCGGGCTGGTCGATGGGATAGGGCGTTCGCTCTCCGTCGATATCCCGCGCTTTGCCGGTGGTGGTTTTGCCAACATGCAGCTTGCACCTGCTGCTTCTGGTGGTGGGTTCTCTGGAACGCCTGTCACCATTGTCATGCCGGATGGAGAACGGTTCGATACCGTTGCTCCTGTTCAGGTGGCGGCGAAGCTCTCGACATACGCGACGGGCAGCGCCACGCTTTCGGCAGGCCGCAAGCCGGGGTGGTATCGCTAACCTGGCAGGAAATTTCGAAGCACGTGTGCTGCCTTCTTACGAATATCTTCGGACTGAGTGGTGAACCCCGCAGCCAACAAAGCTCTGGCTTCTTCGACCTCTGCTTTAACTTCAGCGTCGTGTTGGGCGCTGCTCGTTCCTTTAGCCCTGTAGTAAGCCTCACGCGCGGTCAGGTAATCCATCGTCGCCTCCATACGGGCGATCATAATACAGCAAGAGTGGGCCGTATCCAATGACTGAACTGACCCTGCTGCGGCTCGACCCTATCGGCATCCCGCCATATTCGGCCCGTGGCATCACGCAGTCGCTCGAACTGATCGACGCGGCCTCACAGATGGGCCGAACGGTCAACGGGACGCTGATCGACCTGTCGGAACCGGCGTTTCGCAAGTATCGCTCGACCATTACCTGTACAGACCAGCAGCAACCGGCTTTAGATGGCGTCTGGCCGGGGCAGGTTCTCACCGTCGATTGCGCGGCAGAACTGTCCTATCTCACCTCTGGCGGCTCACCGGCCCGCCCTCTGGCATCGAACACGGATGATCCGGCCACGCGCACGGAAGGCAATTTCACCTTCTATCGCCCGCGCCTGACCATGATGGTGGTGAGCTACCGCACCGACTTCGATGAATGGGGAGCGGCGGTGAACTGGTCCCTCGAATTGGCCGAGGTCTGACCGTGTTTCACTTCGCATGGGCCGACGCTTCCGAAACGACCTTCGGGCCGGAACATGAGGTCGAGGACGAGGACGTTCTTGCCCTGCGCATAGCCCATCAGGAAGGCGACTTCGCGCAGTTGCAGGTCGATGTTCGCAATCCGCGTGTCGGGCTGCTTTCAACTGGCCGCAAGCGCTGGGCGTGGCTGTCTTGGACTGACGACCTCAACCCGACTGCCGGGGCGACCGCGTTGTTTTTCGGGCGGCTTGTCGGGCTGCCGGATCAACTGGACGAGAATGTCGTCTCGCTGGCCTTCGTGGCGCGGCCGGAAGATTTTGACACACAGAAGCGCGCCTTGGCAGAAACGCTGAAGGTCCAGCCCTTCTACGATCCGCTGTGGCTCAACGAGGAAAGCCGCGACGATCCTGATGCGGTCCTAGAGGCAAGAACGCAGCTTTGGCACATCGACAGGGTGACACATGAAGTCACCGTATCCGATATCCTTCAGGGCGAGGACGGCATTGTCGATGTGAGCGGCGCTTTCCTGCGGGATTCGCTCACCGTCGATCTTGGCTCGGCTCCAGTCAGAAAGGTGAAGGTCACTGCGGAAGTAAGCTGGGACCAGACCGCCGCTGGCAATGTCGACCTGACTTCTACGCTTCTGGCTGCATTTGCGGCGGCTGGCTCCCGAAACGGCTTTGCCACGTCCTACACAGGCGAGGGCCTGATGCGGGATTGGCCGGAGGAAGGCGACCGGATCGGCGGCGGCTGGGAGTTCGGGTCATGTTCGGTAGATCGTGTCGATGGAATCGCGCTGCCGACCGTGCTTTCCCGTGCTGGCTTCAACAATGGACATGCGGATTTTCCATTGTGGGCGCTTAGCCCGACGCTGACCGTAAACTATGACGTCGCCCGCAAGCGCATCGAGGTTGTGACCTTTACCCTCAATGCCGACTGCCAAGCCATTCTGACTGAACCGGGCGACGAGGAAGTCATTGAAATCGAGGTGGCGAGCGAGGATGCCGGTCTACCGATTGATCCCGCCGATACCGACAATCCCGACGGCATCATGCCGATTGGCGATCTCCGTAACCGCGCCTATTTCCCGACCGACCGGGGCAAAAGGAGCCTTGAATATCTGATCGCGCTGGCGCGGGCTCAACTCCTGTCTCGAGCAAGGGCGGCGAATGTGTCGTTCTCCATCCCTTGGCGAATGGGGCTTGGCCTGTCTCTCAGAAAGAGCGCGACAATCACCGATCCTCGCCTGCCGGGAGGAACCGTATCGGGCAAGATCATCGGCTACGAGCTTTCGGCAAGTGGAACGGGCGAGTTCATCGCTCATGTGTCGCTGGGCTGCACGGTGGGGAAGGGGAACACGGTTTCAACCGTGACGGGTTCCCCGGTCTATGTCGTTGCGGGTTACTCGGACGACTGGCAGCTTTATTCCGGGGCGACCTATGCGCCGATTGCCGGCGAAGTCACCTATGAGGAATTCGGCGACATTTTGCCGAACGATGACGGCGTTGATTTCTTCAACATGCGCGCCGTCGATCTGGTCGAGCAGATGACGGTCTACAACGGACAGAGCGATCAAAAGCCTGTACTCGACGCCTTCCGGTCGGACGCAGCCGAAGCGATCAATGCGCTCAACCAAGTGTTCACCGAAGTCGATTGCGATCTGAAGGTGTTGAAGGCAGGGCCGTTCACAACTGAATATCCGATCACGGTTTCCGACCTCATGGTCGCCCGAACGATCGACCTCGAGGCGGGAGTGACGGCCTGATGCTCTCGACCATCACGATCAAGAAACCGCGCTTTGCCTCGCTGGAAAAGATCACCCGCCAGAGTGCCGCCGAAGCGATCCTTCAGCGGGCCTTGGCGCGGGTAAAGCCCGAGGGCGACGGAGAAGCGCATTTCCGCTTCGGCAAGCCTGCAAGGTTCGAACAGGCAACACAGCAATCGGGTCCATCCATCCGCGTCGAATACCCCGATGACACGGGACAGATCGATGACCCTGAAATCGTCGTGCTGGATTTTGACGAGATCGACCGCGAAGAAGAGACGATCCGCGTCGAAAATCCGGCTGATGCTGAGCAGTATGTCATGGTCAAGCGGTGCAAGCGCATCCTGTTCCAAGGCAGGGCAGACGGCATCTATCGCCGCTTCAACTTCAAGTATGACGACTGATGGCGAAGGCTTACGGCTCCACCGGCAGGCCGGTCGTCCTCGATCCTTTCAGGCGCATAGTGGGGGTGCATTGGCGCGACAACACTACCCCGCCACTCGCTTTCGCCTTCATCGTGCGGCTGGGCGCGGTCGTGCGGCCTATCGATGAACCGGCTGCCGAGGTTGCTCCGATCTACTATTCTCCGTTCGGCACTCCTAACAACGGGTTCTATCATCCCGACGTGTCCGTGCCGTTGAGTTGGGGAGGCTATGTGCTGACCGAAAAGGAAGGCTGGATCGGTGCGGCATCGCACACCATCACCGGCTTGCCCGCTTTCGGCACGGGTCCGCTTTATGAAATCGGCACCTTCGTTGCCTTGGAAGTGTTCCCCTATGCCCTGTCATTGAAGTGGGCCGATCCTACCGGAGACGTTCTGGATTTTGTTTCCCCGGTCCCCGGCACGGGTGGCGTGGCCCCCAATTTCAAGGCAGGCGCCGCCTCGGTAACAAGCCTCAGTGGTGGCGCGACTTCGCTGCTTTTCCCGACCGATATCAGCGTGGAGGCGGGGGCTTTCAGCTATGCTTATGCCGGCGCGGTGTCGGTCGAAAACATCATTTTGGACGACACCAACAAGCTGGTGGATAACCGCCAGTTGATGATCCTCTGCCTGCCTGTCACCGCCTGACGGAGATTTCCTCACATGACATTGACCTACCGGACTGCTGGCGCTTGGGGTGCCGGCAAGGGATCGAACCTGACCGCTGCCGAGGTGGACGGGAATTTTTACGATCTCGACCAGCGCGTTGTCGATCTGGAAGAAAACCCGCCCGTCCCGAATGAAATCTCCAACATCACCGTCTCTGGCACACAGATGACGATCTACCTGGAGGGCGGGGCATCGTTCGGGCCGTTCACGCTGCCGCAGGCGAATTTCCGGCCTTCAATCGTGGCGGCGCTGCCTGTTGCGACGGATGGCACCTATACGCCGGTACTGGCGGACGCCAACAAGTATCTGCGCTGCACCGAGGGCGGCGGCTGCACGGTGATACTTCCATCCAATGCATCAGTGGCGTTTCCGGTCGATACGGAAATCACATTCCGACAAGCCAGCGCGGGCGCTGTGGTGTTCGACGCACCGACCGACGTCACGATCCATGCCGTTCCTGGCTACCTGCCGAAAACGGCACAGGTTGGCGCATCCGTTACCCTGAAGAAGATCGCAACCGATGAGTGGGAGCTTGTCGGCTGGCTCGCTGCGGACGTTACGGCATGATCCTGTCCGGTGCAGCGCAGATGCTCAATGCGCAGGTTGCTTCGCCCTTGCCGGACTGGCTTCCAACCGGGGCGACGGCGTTCCTCGATTTCATGGCCGGCACATACTATGCGGGAGGTGCACCGCGCAGCATCGGGTCGATCCTGACAGGCTATGAAGCCGGGGTAATCTCCGGGTCTGGCATGTTCTTCGTGTTCGAAAACGGCAATCATCCCGCAGCGTCGGGTGCGTTGCTGTCCGACTTCCAAGCGGGGCTTGCCGCCGGCATGACCATAATTCTCGATTTCGATTTCGTGGCGGCTCCTTTCGGGTTTGCGCTGTTCCTTGGCGATGATGTCAGTTGGGATGCATCAACCGACATGATCGTCGTTGCCGTTGACGACAACATGTATGATTCCGTTTCGCTCGGGCTTGGGGCGAGCCTTTCAACGACTGGGCGTCACACGCTTGCCGTGACGCTCAACCGCGACGTTGGCGGCGGTGACTTCGAATATGCTTGGTCGCTGGATGGGGCTTCTGCCCTGACGCAGACAGTGGGCTATGCGGCGTTTTCGTCGCTGGCTTCGGTGCTGATCGGCCATGACGGCGGCGACTTCGGGGAAAATCTCGATTCCGTCTATCTCCGCTCGATCACGGTCTATCCGGCCAAAGACCCGGCAGAACTTCCCTCGCTTTCCGATCTTCCGACCACATAGGAGACACCATCATGGCGACACTCATCGTCACATTCGCCCGTATCGACGGAACGCATCACTACGTCGCCCCCGTCGCTCAGGGGTCGAACGTCCGCACAGAAACCATCACCATGCCCGCGACGGGAAGCCTGTCAGTGGCAGCACCGGAGGAAATCGTGGAGTTGCTGCCCGATGCCGATTGCTGGGTGGCGATTGGGCCTACGCCCGATGCATCGGTGGGGACGGACGGAACGGCTGCTGCGCGCAAGCTGAAAGCGGATACGGCGTATACGTTCCATGTCTCACCCGGCGACAAGGTTGCCGTGGAGGCTGCCTGATGCCCGGTCTTTCGCTTGGGCTCGGCCTTGGCCTGCAACGGCGCGTGAAGGCGGCGGGCGGTGGGCCAACGCCTGATACCTCCGCATCGGTGATCCCTATCGCTCTGCTCACCGACACGACAAACGATAGCACTCACACATTCAACGGCGTCAACTTCGGGACGCCAAGTGCAGATCGCATCATCGTGCTTGAGATCGCTTGGCGCGGCTCCAGCACAACCCTTGATGCGGTTTCGATTGGTGGGGTCACCGCCACTCGCGCGTCACGCGGCACAGCATCCGCATCTGGCAACAATTCGGAAATCTACTACGCCGAGGTTCCTTCAGGATCGACCGGCGATATAGTTCTCCAGTTCTCTGCTTCAGTCAGCCGTAAATTGGTCAAGTCGTTCATCTGCTACGGTTTGAGCGGCAGCGTACCGGAAGATGTCAGCGGCACGAGCGGGAACAGCGATCTGTCACTTGCTAGTGCTGGTCCAGCCGTATTGTTCGCATTGTGGAACAACGCGCTTAGCACCGTATCAACATGGCTTGACGGTCCTTACGAGATCGACCGCTTTGCTGACCTCGGCAGCGGAACAACGAGCCTCAGTGCCAATTTCGGAATGAGGGCCTATTCCAAAGCGACGGCGATTACCGGAGACGTGCTGGATTCCAATGCTTCGCAGAAAAAAGCTGCGATGGTTTGGCCTTTGCCGTCACCAATTGAAGGTCGCTGCGAGATAACTGACCAGTTCTCCGATGCCACCGACCAGACCACCGTCACCACAGCGGCACTTGATATTGGATCGGACAAACCTGGCCGCATGGTAGTGGTCGCCTTTGCATGGGCGGCGGCTGCTTCTCGCACCATAAGCTCCGTGACTATCGGCGGTGTAACGGCAACGGCTGTTGCGGTGAACGCCACGGCGTCGGGCGGCGTGGCGATCTACAAGGCTTCCGGTGTGACCGGCACCTCTGCGAGCGTTGTTGTCACATTCAGCGGCACTGTCACTCGGTGTTCGGGGACGCTCTACAGAACGACGCCGGCAAGCACTACCGAAGTCGATGCCGTAAACGCCGGGGCAAGTTCATCTACCTTGGCAGTTGATGATGTCGAGTGCAAAGCAGGAGGGTTCGTCATCATGATTGGCCGAGAAGCTTCATCAAGCACGACGGTCACTACTTCATGGAATGGCGTAGACAGCCTGAGAATGGACAAGGCGATAACAACGGAGACGATGCAGAGCAGGGCAGGGTTCGTTTTGACCAGCGAAGATGCTGTTTCCGGCGATCTGTCAATCGCATCGGGCACTGCCAACGCAAAGAATGGCGCGGCTGCAAGCTGGCTTTAGAAATGGCGACCCCGGAAACCTCCTCAGGAAAACGGGATCGCCATTCATCGTGCGCCGGCTTGGGGTCAAGCCATTAATGGCGCTCGAATGTCAAACGTCAGCCAGTCGCGTCGCAGTCGGCAACGCCTTCAGCTGCCGTGAGACCATCGCAAAGGCCAGTAAACGAATCGCTTACCCACACGCCAATGGCGGCGATGGTCGCGATCGATGCAACCGCAATGATACCGATGAGGATCGAATATTCGACCATTGCGGCACCGTCTTCGTCATCCCGGAAAGTCCGGGCAATGTTCAAAAGCTTCTTCATATGAATCCCCATAACTCGTTACATTGAGCGGTGACGGTCTGCAAAATCTTCCCCCACGCCCTGCTAATATTTGCCCCATCGCGTTCCTTTGCGTCAACTTCGGTTTAACCAATGATTAACTTAAAACAGTGTGGGTAGAGCGGGTTAATCCGGCCTATCCAGTTGTAAAATAACGAAGTAGCCGCGTTAAGTATATTTCGCGATTACCCTTTTGGATGATGCGTGTACTTAAGGGCACCCGCTCCGAAACCCGGACCTATCCTGATCGAAAGGAACAACCATGCGTCTCGTTTCCAACTGGAAGCGGGTGCTTTGCCATGCGTACAGCATTCGCTTCCTGCTCCTTGCCGGCATCCTGTCCGGGCTGGAAGTGGCCTTGCCTCTGCTCGATGGCATCCTGCCCGTACCGCCCACGACATTCGCAGTTCTATCGGGTTTGTGCGTCTGCATGGCCTTCATTGCCCGTCTGGTGGCGCAGGAGAAGGTATCCGGCCATGACGAGTAGGCTCAAGCGCAACACCGCTCTTGCGGCGGCTGCCGTGGCGCTCGTTGGCGGCTTCGAGGGGCTGCGGAACTACGCCTACCGTGATCCAGTGGGCATCCCAACTCTGTGCTTCGGGGAAACGCGCGGCGTGAAGATGGGAGACTACAAGACGACCGCCGAATGCAAGGCGATGCTGGCTGACAGGCTGGTGGAGTTCGAAACCGGCATGAGAAAGTGTCTTGTCTACCCGGACAGAATACCAGACGGGGCGTACGCCGCGTTTCTCTCAGCGTCGTATAATATTGGCACCGCCGCTTTCTGCAAATCTTCGATGGCAAAGCGCGCCAACCAAGGTGACTTGAAGGGCGCTTGTGACGCCCTTCTGATGTGGGATAAGGCGGCAGGAATACGTTTGCCGGGGCTGACAAAGCGCCGTCAAAAGGAACGCGAGCTATGCCTAAGCGGCATCTGACATGCCGTGGCGGGGAGAGAAACCCAATTCTGCGCTGGCCTTCTCTCTAGCGGCTATCGCATCTTCCAATGTCCTGAATTCGCCAAGATTTCTGCGAGTGCCATTAAGGTCAATGTAGGCGCACCAACGACGGTTACGTTCTCTAAATGACACGCCAACATGGCCGCTTCTGTTGTTTTTATAGCGGCGCTGGTTCTTCATGTTGTCGGATGTCGTCCCGTCTCGCAGATTGCAAATCCTGTTGTCCGCCGGATCGCCGTTGAGATGATCTATATCGCCGGATGGCCATTCGCCCGTCGCCAACAGCCACGCAACTCTGTGCGCCTTGACCGACTGTCCAAAGATTGCCCCAGACAGGTATCCTTGCGTGCCGGGGCAGTTAAGCGCCTCCGTGCCTGCATACATCTTGTTCCATCGGAACGCTGCCGCGAGTTGCCCTCCGGCAGCGCCAGACTTGAAAAACCGCTCAGAGCGAATCTTCCAACGAAACTTACCGGTTTTGGGATTGTAGTTGAGAACCTCAGATACCTGAGCATAAGTTAGTTCAGCCATTTCGACCTCTCATCAGGTTGGCTTGGTTAGAGCGCGTCGTCGGGCTGCAACCCCTTCGGCGCGTTCGCTTTTTATACCATAAACCTCTGACAAATAAAATCTTTTCGTCTGCGAGGCCTCCCATGAAAACCGCACTCATCGCCGTTGCTGACGGATTGTTCACCGTGGCTGCCTTGGCTGCACTGTTCTGGTGGTGGCTGGGGCAGGGGCTGTGATGGGTATCCGCGCCTACATCGCCCTTGCCGTGCTGCTGGCGTTCATGGGGCTGGGCCTTGTCGCCTATCACTACAAGACTTCGGCGCTGGAAGCCCGCGCGGAAGCAAG
>Ga0172380_10002240_pt1 | contig 30627 bp, 29 predicted proteins | sample Leawe162metaG_FD_119747 | JGI IMG/M metagenome (GOLD analysis project Ga0172380, IMG submission 119747) | Leachate microbial communities from a municipal landfill in Southern Ontario, Canada - Leachate well 162 metaG | ecosystem: Engineered > Solid waste > Landfill > Unclassified | place... | reverse complement strand
GGGACGCTTGAGGAACTCGCCGATGCGGCGTTCCCTGGCCTGGCTCCAGCGCGGGTGGTCCACGGCGGGATTGACGTTGGAAAAGAAGCCGTACTCGCTGGGCGCGGCGCGCATCCAGGCGCTTGTTGGCGGTTTCTCGACGAGGCGGATCCTGACGATGGATTTCGCGCTCTTGAAGCCGTATTTCCACGGCACCACCAGGCGCAGCGGGGCGCCGTTCTGCTGCGGCAGCACCTCGCCGTAAAGCCCGAAGGCGAGCAGCGTGAGCGGATGCATGGCTTCGTCCAGGCGCAATCCCTCGACATAGGGCCAGTCCAGCACGCCGGAACGCTGCCCCGGCATCTGCCTGGGGTCATGCAGCGAGACCAGTTCGACATATTTTGCATTGCCGCCAGGTTCGGCGCGGCGGATGATTTCGCCGAGTGAAAAGCCTGTCCACGGGATCACCATGGACCAGCCCTCGACGCAGCGCAGGCGGTAGATGCGCTCTTCCAGTGGCGCCAGGCGCAGCAGGTCCTCGATGCCGTAGGTTTTTGGATACCTGACCTCGCCCTCGACCGTTACCGTCCACGGGCGGGTGATCAGGGTCCTGGTAGCCTGTGCCGGGTCAGCCTTGCCGGTGCCGAATTCGTAGAAGTTGTTGTAAGTGGTCACTTCCTTGTACGGCGTTGCTGGTTCGCTGGTGCTGAGCGGGCTTTTCCTTGCACCCGGCAGCTTTTCCGCAGCGAAGGCCGGAGTTGCGAACAGGCCGGGGACTGCGGCAGCCGTCAGCGCGGCGGGCAAGGCTTGCAGGAACTGGCGGCGGGAGTGGTACACCTCGCGATCGGTGATTTCCGATGGGCGAATGTCGCTGGGGCGTTTGATGAGCATATCGGCTCCCGGTTGATGATGGTGCCATGGCAGGCAGGAGCGCCGTCTGGTTTCCCTCCGGCAATGAATACTCGAAAGACTGCAAAAGCACGCCCAAAGTTCACTTGGCTCATGCTTGCGGCGATTGATCCGGCCCGTAAATACTCTGGGATGTAGGAGGCCCGCCCCGGGCCGATTCAGGATCCAATCGCGGCCAACTCCTATCCCCATCCTGACCTTCCCCTTGAAGGGGAAGGGACGATCGCCCTCTCTCCCTTTGGGAGAGAGTTGGAGAGAGGGTCGGCGCCGCTCCTACCCGTGAGTTTGATGGCTGGAATAATAAGCGGCCGTCTCAACAAGCCGATGCACAACGGTTTTCAGTGGGGGGCCGGCCGGTTCTGCATGGTTTCATGGCGGCGGAAGGCCTCGGCGACTTGGGCGCGCAAGGTATCGTCTTCCCACGGCTTGGTGAGAAACTTGTAGACGGCGCCACGGTTTATCGCATCGCTTACGCTGCTCAGGTCTGCATAACCGGAAAGCACCATGCGCAGCGTATCCGGGTACAGTTCGCAAACCCGGCTGAGGAACTCGGTTCCACTCATTTCGGGCATGCGCTGGTCCGAGATGATGACGCTTACCGGGTGCTTTGCGAGGATATCAAAGGCTGCCGCCGGGCTGGTGGCTGTCAGAATGTTGTAGCCTTCGTGGCGCAGCAGGCGTTGCAGGGATGAAAGGATATTGGGCTCGTCATCCACCAGCAGCAAGGTGAGCGCCGCGCCATCCTGCTGGCTGGGGAGATTGAGCTGGCAGCCATCGCGCAACAACTGCTCCATTTGTTCCGATGCCACGGGTCGGCTGAAATAATAGCCTTGAATGGCGTCGCAGCTGTGGGTGCGCAGAAAATCCAGCTGGCTTTCCTTCTCCACCCCTTCCGCGATGACATCGAGTTTCATGCCGTGCGCCAGCGCGATGATGGCTATCGAGATGGCGGCATCGTCGGGATCGGAAATGATGTCGCGCACGAAAGACTGGTCCAGCTTGAGCTTGTTGATGGGGAAGCGCTTGAGATAGCTGAGGCTGGAATAGCCGGTACCGAAATCGTCGATGGATAGTCTGACGCCCATGTCGCGCAATGCGCCCAGCGTTTGCTCCGTGCTTTCGGCATGCTGCATGGCCACGCTTTCAGTGATTTCCAGTTCCAGGAACTCGGGAGGCAGGCCGGTTTCCGCCAGGACTTTTTTCACCAGTTGCGGGATGTTCTCGCGGAACTGCCGGCCAGAAATATTGACCGCCACGCGTATTGGCGGCAGGCCCGCGTCATGCCAGGCCCGGGTTTGCTTGCAGGCGGTATGCAGCACCCAGGCGCCAATGGGAATGATCAGGCCGGTGTCCTCTGCCAGAGGGATGAAGTGGGCGGGCGAAATCATGCCCAGCTCGGCGTGCTGCCAGCGCAGCAGCGCCTCCATGCCGATCATCTGGCCGGTCAGCAGGCTGACCTGGGGCTGATAGTGGAGGGTGAATTCATCGCGCTCCAGCGCCGTGCGCATGCTGTTTTCCAGCATCAGGCGCTGTAAAACGCGGCTGTTGATCTCGGCGGTGTAATACTGGACGCTGTTGCGGCCCTGATCCTTGGCCCGGTACATGGCGGCATCCGCATTCTTCAGCAGGGTGGTGGCGTCCTCTCCGTCACGCGGGAACAGGCTGACGCCGATACTGCACGTGACCGTCAGTTTGTGGTTCTCGACCATGGCCGGCTCGGCAATGGCGGCTAGAATCTTGTGCGTAACGCGTGAAATATCTTCTTCCTGCGAAATATCGGCGAGGATCACGGCAAAATCGTCACCACCCATTCTTGCCACGGTATCGCCACCGCGCACAGATTCATTGATGCGCTGCGCCACGATCTGTAGCAACTGGTCGCCCACGTTGTGTCCCAGGCTGTCGTTGATGACCTTGAAATTATCGAGATCAATGAGCAGCAGGGCGATTTGACTGTTGGCCCGGCGGGCAAAAATGATGCCCTGGGTGAGCCGGTCCTGGGCCAGGTTGCGGTTGGGCAGCCGGGTCAGGGTGTCGTGGGCGGACTGGTAGGCCAGTTGTTCCTCATATTGCTTGCGCTCGGTTACGTCGTTCTGGATGCCGATGTAGTGGGTGACCTGCCCTGCTTCGTTGCGCACCGGAGAAATGAAAAGTTCGTTCCAGAACAGGCTGCCATCCTTGCGGTAGTTGCGCAGCAAGGCCTTGCCGTCGCGCTTCTCCCTGACCGCGCGGCGAATGTGTTCCAGTTCCGGCTGGTCGGTATCCTGGTTTTGCAGGAAGCGGCCATTTTTCCCCAGCGCTTCCTCGGCGCTGTAGCCGGTAATGCGCTCGAACGCGGGGTTGACATACACATAGGGGAAATCCTTGTGGGTAGCGTCGATGATGGTGATGGCATTGACGCTCGATTCGAGTGCCCGTTTCCACAAGCGCAGTTTTTCCTCTGCTTCCTTGCGGCTGGTAATGTCCTGTTTGATGCCGACGAAGTGGGTGATCACCCCCTTTTCGTCCTTGACGGGGGAAATCGTCGAGGACTCCCAGAATAGCGCGCCATTCTTCTTGCGGTTGAGCACTTCCCCGCGCCACACCTTGCCGGCAAGAATGGTCTGCCACATTTCCTGATAGGTCTCTAGCGGCGTATCGCCCGATTGCCAGACATTAGGGTTGTTGCCGATGACTTCCTCGGGAGAGTAGCCGGTCAGGGCGTAAAAATAGGGATTGACGTATTCGATCACGCCATCGCGGTCGGTGATGACGATGGTGTTGGCACTTTGTTCCAGCGCCTGAGTGAGCTTGCGCCGCTCGGTTTCGCGTGCCTTGCGCCCGCTCAGGTCATGCATGATTGAGGAGAGAAAGGCGACCTGACCGTCTGCCGTGCGGTGGGACAAGATCACCTGGGCAACCGGGATTTCCCTGCCGTCACGGCTCAGCAGGGCGGTTTCACCCTCCCAGTGCCCTTCCCGTATCGCGGTGGGTATGGCTTCCTGCTCGGTTACCCTGAGGGCCCATTCGGGAACAAAGGTGGCGATCGGCGTGCCCGCGATATCTTCGTTGGCGCCGATACCGAGGATTTTGCGCGCCGCCCGGTTGGCGGACAGCATCTTGCCTTCCGGCGTGGCGGTGCCGACGATATCCGGCATGGCTTCGATAATTTCAGCCATGCGGGAAATCTCGCTGATATAGCTGTCCATCTGCTCCGCACCCTGGTTGAAGCCGCGCATGAGTTCACCGATTTCATCGTAACGATGATTTTGCATTCGCACGCTGCGATCCCCCGCGGCAAAGCGCTTCACCATGTCGGTCACCGCGATCAGCGGCGTCACGATGCGCCAGCGCGCATAGGCCACGAGGGTGACGAGAAATGCCAGGTTGAGCGCCACCACGCCGGCGATCAGCCAGTCGATATGGCTATGCGCCTGCTGCGCTGCTGCCGTCAGCGTGCTCACAACCTGGTCGGTGCGCTCCAGAATGGCATCGGTTTCCTGGGTGAGCCGGGGCAGGTCCCCCGCTTCAAGGATCGTGGTGGAGTCGGACAGGGATTTTTCCAGCGTCTGCCGGAAGATGCGCCAGCTTTTGTGTACTTCCCCGATTTCGGCAGAGAGTGCGCCGCTTTCCCGCAGCAGCAGGAAAGAAAGCTTGGCGCTCTCCTGTTCGATCTGCGCGAGCGTGTTTTCAAAACGCTGAATCAGGGGCGGAATCGTCTCGCTTGGGCGTTTCTGAAGAGCGGATTCGGCAGTATAAAAGGCCAGCCTCTGGCTCAGGTAGCGCAGCCTGCCGCTTTCGTTGACCAGCCGGGAGACATCGGCAACACCGTTGTAAAGCGTTTCCACCACAACCAGGCTGGTTGCGGTAAGCAGGAAAAAAGCCAGAAAAATCACCGCCAGTTTTTGCCCGACCGAGAGCCGCACCAGCGGGGCGGGGGCTGTCTCTATGGCGTCTGGTAGATTGTTTTTTTGTGGCATGGTGGTGTGCTTGTGCCGGAAAATTTCGATGCTGCACTGGCAGCGTCCGGAACCCTCCCGACTAATTATTGTGAAATTGGTATAATAAGCACATTTTTCCAAAAACGGGCCATAAATTGATTTCCACCGCCAACATCACCATGCAGTTCGGGGCCAAGCCCCTGTTCGAGAACGTTTCCGTCAAGTTCGGCGAGGGCAACCGCTATGGCCTGATCGGTGCCAACGGCTGCGGCAAATCCACTTTCATGAAAATTCTCGGCGGCGATCTGGAGCCTTCCGGGGGCAATGTTTCCATCGACCAGGGCGAGCGTCTGGGCAAGCTGCGCCAGGATCAGTTCGCCTATGAAAACAAGGTGGTGCTGGATGTGGTGATGATGGGCAATGCCGAGCTGTGGGCCGTGAAAGAGGAAAAAGACGGCATCTACGCCAATCTGGAAGCCACCGAAGACGACTACATGCGCGCCGCCGAGCTGGAAGTCCTTTTCGGCGAACTGGACGGCTATACCGCCGAATCCCGTGCCGGCGAACTGCTGCTCGGCGTGGGTATTCCGGTGGAGCAGCACAGCGGGCTGATGAAGGAAGTGGCGCCCGGCTTCAAGCTGCGCGTGCTGCTGGCGCAGGCGCTGTTTTCCGATCCGGACATCCTGCTGCTGGACGAGCCCACCAACAACCTCGACATCAACACCATCCGCTGGCTGGAGGACGTTATCAACGCCCGTTCCAGCACCATGATCATCATTTCCCACGATCGCCACTTCCTCAACAGCGTGTGCACCCACATGGCCGATCTGGATTACAGCACCATCCGCATCTACCCCGGCAACTACGATGAATACATGATCGCCGCGACCCAGGCGCGCCAGCGGATGCTGACGGACAATGCCAAGAAAAAGGAACAGATTGCCGAGCTGAATGCTTTCGTCGCCCGCTTTTCCGCCAACGCTTCCAAGGCGCGCCAGGCCACCAGCCGCGCCCGGCAGGCGGACAAGATCAAGGACAGCGTGGTCGATGTCAAACCCTCCAGCCGCCAGAGCCCCTACATCCGCTTTGAAACCGACGACAGGGAAAAGCTGCACCGCAAGGCGGTGGAATTGCTGGAAGTTGCCAAAGGCTACGACAAGGTGCTGTTCCACAGTTTCAGCTTGCTGCTCGACGCCGGTCAGCGCCTCGCCATCATCGGCCCCAACGGCGCGGGCAAAACCACCCTGCTGAAAACCCTGGTAGGCGAGATCGAGCCGGATCAGGGCGAGGTTAAATGGGCCGACAAGGCCAAGATCGGCTATTTCGCCCAGGATCACCATGCCGAGTTCGAGCATGACATGACCCTGTTCGAATGGATGGAGCGGCACGGGCGCAAAAGCGACGACGACCAGATCATCCGCGCCACGCTGGGACGTCTGCTGTTCACCGGTGACGATTCCAAAAAGTCGGTGCGCGTGCTGTCGGGCGGCGAGAAAGGCCGCATGCTGTACGGCAAGCTGCTGCTTGAGCGCCCCAACGTGCTGGTGATGGACGAGCCCACCAACCACATGGACATGGAATCCATCGAGGCGCTCAACATGGCGCTGGAACAGTACAAGGGCACGCTGATTTTCGTCAGCCACGACCGCCAGTTTGTATCTTCCCTCGCCACGCAGATCATCGAACTGGATGGCAACGGCGGCTTCCGTCACCATATCGGCAATTACGAGGATTACCTCATGGGCCAGGGCATCGCATCCTGATGGAAAAACCCGTCATCATCATTGGCCTGGGCCAGCTCGGACGTGTCTTTGCGGGCGGTTTTCTGCGTGCGGGCTTTACGGTTATGCCGGTGAACCGCGACGACGACATGGACATTGCCGCAGCGCGGCATCCCGAGCCAGCCCTGGTGCTGGTGGCGGTCGGGGAGGCGGATCTGCACACGGTTCTGGCCGCCCTGCCCCCGCAATGGAAAACCCGTATCGGCCTGATCCAGAACGAATTGTTGCCGCGCGACTGGGAGCAGCATGGCATCGCCAGCCCCACCGTGATCCCGGTGTGGTTCGATAAGAAAAAAGGCAGCGATGCCAAGCCGCTGATCCCTTCGCCGGTATTTGGCCCTGCGACCGAAGTTGTGCTGGCTGCCTTGCGGGCGATCGATATCCCCTGCCGTGAAATTCCCTCCGCGCAGGATCTGGCTTACGAACTGGTGCGCAAGAATATCTATATTCTCACCACCAATATCGCCGGCCTCCGAACCGGCGGCAATGTGGGCGATCTATGGCAGCAACAGCGCGATTTTGCCCGCAGCGTGGCGCAGGAAGTAGTGCAGGTCCAGGACTGGCTGACCGGGCAGAAGAATGATGCGGAGCGCCTGATCGAAGGCATGGCGGAGGCCATCTTAGCCGACCCGGCGCACCTGTGCACCGGTCGCAGCGCGCCTGCCCGCCTGGAGCGGGCCTTGCAGCATGCGGATGAAGCGAAGCTGGCGGTGCCTGTCCTGCGCGAGATCCAGTAATCCACCTGTTCACGCCTTCCTTGGTAAATGCTGTAGTTATGTTCATCGCTACAACATTTATTTTGTCTGCATAATGTCTTCAAACAAGAAGATTCGGGCCTTCACAGGCATTCCGGTCACCTTCCCTTCTTTGCTCTGAATAATCCTGGAAACCTCAGTTGACCGCTAATCGGGATATTTAAGCTTGTGATCCTGAATAGCTTCACCCAATATTTTTCGTTCACCCGTTTGTTGACCCCGCGACAGACCAAATCGCACACTTTGGCCTGTCCAACTGAGGCTATCAAGGATAATTCTTGGTCTTGATCCCGATTTCAGGAAGGCGGATACTTTTAAATATTATGGTTGGTTGTTCCTTCACGGAACAAAGGGGAGAAGATGAAATGCACTGGATGCAACACAGTTTGGATGGTGATTGGCGCACTGGGCCTCGTGCTCACAAATCCGGCGTATGCCACCGACACCAACGGCGAGGATACGCAGAAAAGTGAAACACCAACCCGCTCTCTCAAACGCCCCTTGCTCTTAAGCCCCAGGCCGGCCACGGAAGATACCAAACTCTCTGCTCCAGCCAGCGTAGCACCCAGGGCGACAACACCCGCCGAACGCACCTTCCCCCGCACCGTATCGACCGCAACAACGCTGACGGTGCTCAGTCCCAATGGCGGCGAATCATTCTTGCCCGGCGATCGCGTGCAGGTGCAATGGCAGGGTAGCGGCATTTCCGGCCCCGGCGCGATCCAGCTGCTTCAAAATGGGCGCAAGGTGGCCGACATAGCCGCGTCGGTGAACCTGTCCGAGGGCAAGAGGAGTTGGCGCGTACCGGAAGACATCAAGCCCGGCAGCTATACCGTGCAGATCCAGAGCCGCGACAGAAAATACTCGGATGACAGTGATCAGCCGTTCAGCATTGGCGCCATCACTGGCGGCGTGAACCTGTCCGCCAGGCCGGAACGCGGCCAGCGTCCTGCGGCAACGACTGGAGGCGACACTGGCGCTGCGGCCACACCCGAGACCGGCAGCGGACAGGCAGCGTCATCCACTGACACGACACCGGCCACGCCCGCGCTTAGCCTCGTCAGCCCGGCCACAAACACCGGCTGGTGCACCAACCAGGCACACGAATTCCGCTGGAGTTCCACCCTGCCCGCCGATAGCACCGTCAGCATCGATCTCATGCGCTCCGACGGTACTAGCGTGTGGAAAAGCATCGCCAGCAATATTCCGGACAGCGGCAGCCACACCTGGGCCGGTCTCACCGATGCACAGTTTTCCTCCGGCTCCATCAGCCTGCGCCCGCGCATCCGGAACGCGGACAACAGCGTGGTCAAGCTCGGCGAGCTCATGCATTTCGGCAAGCCGCTGATGATCAACGCCCCGCAAAGCAATCACACCTGGCGCAAGCGCTCGCAGTACACCATCCGCTGGACGCAGATTTGCGCTCTCCCCACCCCGGCTACCATCGAACTGCTCAACGCCAGCCAGCAGCCTGTACTCACCATCGCGGAAGGACTGTCCGCCGAAGGCCACCACATGCCGCGCGGCCATGAATGGACCGTGCCAGACGATCTCGCACCGGGCACCTACTACATTCGCGTACGCACCACCGATAACCAGCTGAGTCGCACCACCTCATTCACAATCGCCAATCCGGTCAGTTTCCCGGTCAGCCCCAGCCTCACCTTCACCAGCCCCGCCGTGAATGCCGGCTGGTGCACCAACCTGCCGCATGAATTTCGCTGGAACACCGCCCTGCCGGCCGATGCCCGCATCAAGATCGACCTGATGGAAGCCAACGGTGAACAGGTCTGGCGCAGCATCGCAGCAGACATCCCCAACAGCGGCACCTATAGCTGGTCTGGCTATACTGACGCCCAGTTCAATTTTGGCATGGGCACATTCCGCCCGCGCATCGCCACCCTCGACAACAGCGTGATCACCGTGGGCGAGCGCTTCCACATTGGCAAGCACCTGTTTCTGGATGCACCGAAAAGCAATTACACCTGGCGCCACGGCTCATCCTACGACATCCTCTGGACCCAGCTGTGCAGCCTGCCCGCAGCCGTCGCTCTCGAACTGCTTGACGCCGGCAAGCAACCCGTCGCCACCATCGCCAGCGGCCTGACAAACGCTGGTTCATCAGGCCGCCAGGTGTATAAGTGGACCGTGCCCGCCAACCTGACGCCCGGCACTTATTACATCCGGGTACGCACCGCCGACGGGCAATACTCGCAGGAGAGCTCTTTCGTCATCAGCGCGCCGTAACCGTTCGGACGGCCGCACAGAGCGTTGAATTGCCAGACACCGGCAGAGTTTGCAGCACGCCCCGGGAAGAACCTGCCAGTGCTGCTTCACAGCAGATTTAATGCGTGGTCTGCTGGCTCAGGAGAGGCTCCCGCAGGCGCGCAAAGTGGCGCGGCGCGACGTACTGCAACAGTTCCTTGCCCTTGCTGTCCAGGGTGAGGGCAAGTCCCTTCTCCGGGTAAAGCAGGTGCTCCACCTGTTCGGAAGCGCGGATGCGTTCGCCCGGCCGACCGAAGCGGGCAAGGGCCGTTTCTTCATCGAGATTGGCTGTGGGGATGAAGGTGATGCTTGCGACCGGGACGTTGTAAGCAAGGGCCAGGTCCTCCTGGCTGAGGGTGAATTTTCGCGCGTTGTTTTCTGTGATTTTGCTTTTTACTGCATGCTCGCGCATGCGCTCCACGGTTTCCTTGCCCAATTCGCCGACCAGAATCATTTTGCCGGTGAGTACGCCCGTGGTGACCCTGCTGTAGTACGCTTCCAGCGTGCCAGTTTCGCCCCGCTGGGCGATCACGGCGACTTCCATGTCGGGTCCGAAATATTTGCGCGCATCGTCAAGCGTGCTGCGCGAGAGTGTCAGGCCGAAAACCTGTGAATTACCGTCCGGTAATGTTTCGATTTGCCACGGCAAGCCGGAAACCGGTTGCGCTTGATGTTCCTGGTTCCCCGGGCGTAACAGCATGGCCGCCATGACGACGGCGGCCAGCAGAAGCGGAATCAGGATGGATTTTTTCACCTGCGTGGCTATACGCGGGTGAGATGTGCTGAATAGGAGATTCCGTTGGCGATGATTTCGAACAGGCGGTCAATGTTGGGATGCTTGCCGGGGTTGTGGCGCGCGTCGCCGGTATGCTCCGCGTAAAGCGCCAGGCCGTCATGCGCCGCATCCGGATTGATGCTGCCCCATTTTTCCGCAAGGTGGCGATACACCCGGAGGGAGCCCTGGCTGCCGGGTTTGTTTTCGATCACGGCAACGGAATTGCCGGCTGCATCGAACAGCTCCAGTTTGGAAAACTCGGCTACGTCGGCCAGTTGCGCCAGGTTTTCTGCGAAATTTCCCATGCTCATACCCAGTAAGCCGTTGTAGTCATTATTTTGGAAGACAGCTTCATGGCGGTTTTAACCGGCAATGGCAGTTCCGCGCCGCCATGTTCCAGCGCAGTGGTGGCGTGCTGGATTTCGTCGCTTTTCATTTGCTCCAGAATGGCGCGGCTTTTTTCGTCCTGCTGCGGCAGGCGGCCAAGATGGCTATCCAGATGCTGCTCGACCTGGCGCTCGGTTTCGGCCAGGAAGCACAGATTCCACTTGTCTCCAAGCGATCCGGCCAGCGCGCCCAGCGCGAGCGAGCCGGTGTACCACAGCGGGTTGAGCAGGCTGGTGTGCCCGCCCAGTTCGGCGATGCGCGTTTCGGTCCAGTTGAGATGCTCGGTTTCTTCCCACGCGGCCTGTTCCAGCGCGGTTTTCACCTCCGGGTTGCGGGCCGTCAGCGCCTGCCCCTGATACAGGGCCTGGGCGCAGACTTCACCGCTGTGGTTGATGCGCATGAGCGATGCGGCAAGGCGCTTTTCTTCCGCGCTCAGCTCCGCATCGGGAAAGCCTTTTCCCGGCAGCGGGCGCAGGGTTGGCGCATGGGCAAACAGGGTGCGCAAGCCCTTGTCGAATTCAGTGATGACTTTATCCAGATCAAGCATTTTCATATCCCATTTGACGTGCCACCAGGCGTACCGGGTGCAGCACTTCGATTGCCATACCCTCGGCACGGAGTCCGGCCGCCAGGTGCATGGCGCAGCCGGGGTTGGACTTGGCGATGATTCGTGCGCCGCCGGTTTTGATAGCCTCGATTTTATCACGCAACAGCAAGTCTGCCATTGCCGCCTGGGTCAGCGCATAGCTCCCGGCCGCGCCGCAGCACTGGTCGTTCCCGGCCAGCGGGATGATGCGGGCGCCTGGAATGTGCAGCAGCAGCTGGTAAGCGGCGTCCTGGTCGTGCAGGACGTTGCGGCTGGAGCAGGGCTCATGCACTGCGATGCTTTGTTGCAGTGGTGCCAATTCAACCTGCTCCCAACCCCGAGCCTGGCTGAGGAAGGTGCTGATATCGAGCAGGGGCGCCGTCAGGGGCGGATCCTGCTCGGCCAGGGTGGCGCCGCAGCCGGATGCTGCGTGCAGAATGGCCTGCAAGCCCGGCGTGCTGAAAGCCTGCCGGTTTTCGCATGACAGCGCCTGTGCCGCACCGGTCGCGCCATTGTGCTGGTGCAGGGCGCCACAGCAGGTCTGCGCGCGCGGGACTTCGACGCTGTAACCCAGCCGGTTGAGGATAAAAATTGCCGCGCTCAAGGTGGGCGCATCGGTCATCTGGGCGACACAGCCGAGAAACAGGCCGACGGTGCCGCGCGGCGTGCCGTTTGCGGCATGCATGCCATGCAGGGAATGGCCTTTTTGCAGGACGGGCAGTTGTGCCTCGGCCCGTGCCAGGCCGAATGCCGCCAGCGCGCCGGATTTGCGCGCCAGCCGCTGGAGGCCGGACCTTTGGTAGCTTTGCAGCAGCCAGCCCGCGCTTCGCAGCCAGCGCGGATGGCGTAGCGTATTGAACAGCATGCGCCGCAAACGCAGTTGCCCTGCCGGGCGTTGCCGTTGCGGCTCCAGCCATGTCCGCATGCCGTCCGCCAGCCAGCCGTAGCGCACCCTTGAGGGGCAGGCATTTTCACAGGCACGGCAAGTCAGGCACAGGTCCAGGTGGTGCAATACTTCTGGCGAAAGCGGCAGGCGTTGTTCCAGCAGTGCAGCCATCATGAAGATCCGGCCGCGCGGCGAGTCTGCTTCGTTGAGTGTTTTGCGATAAGTCGGGCAATGTGGAACGCAAAGGCCGCACGCAACGCAGCGGCCTGCTTCCTCGCTCAGCCTGGTGGCCGGATGTTCGCCGGGTACGGGCGGCTGGTCAGGATCGTGCGTCATTGGGGATTGCCTGGATGGGGCGTGGGTCAGCAGGCGAGGTTAAGTTTGGAGGGGGCAAAAGTCAATCGTCACCGTGGATGCACAGCCTCTTTTGCGAAAGAAAATTGAGAATGCCTGGCATTTGTATCAAGATGGACGGCAAGATTTACCTTCCTGAAGGAGTCTTCACATGGTTCATCTTCTTTCCCTGTCGCGCGCGGCGCGCCTGGTTGGCGTCACGCGCGGCGCATTGCAGAAAAAAATCCAGAATGGCGAGATGCCGTCTTTTGATGGCACCGTGAAGGTGGAGGATCTGCTGGCGGTCTACCCGGACGCGCAGCTGGAGAACAATGTCGAGTTCGAGCGGGTGCGCCTCATCAAGGAAAAATCGTTCGGTAAAAGGGTATTTGAGCGCGCGTTGCCGGATGCGGAAGTGCTCGCCGCCCGCGTGACAGAATTGAGCACGGAGCTGGCCAACAGCCAGACGCAAGTCCGGCAGTTCAATATTCTGCTGGATCGTTTAAGGAACAAACTGGGTGAAATCGAGAGCCAATCCCAATCCGGGATGAAAGACGCGCTGGCTGATTTCAAAACCTGGCTCCAGAAAGAAGCCGCCGCCGCCATGGAGCCTGGTTATCCCAATCCGCTGGCGGTAAGGGACAGCATCCTGCGGGTGATGTCTGCCCATGTGCGGGTGCTGCCGAGCGGCCACGACTTTTTTATCGATGGGCCGGACAGCATCCTGGAGGCTGCCCTGCGTGCGGGCATTCCGCTCAATTACGGTTGTAGCGGAGGAAATTGCGGTCTGTGCAAGGCTAAAGTGGTGTCGGGCCAGATCAAGAAAATCCGCCATCACGATTACGTGATCCCCGAGGCGCAAAAAAGCCAGGGATATGTGCTGCTGTGTTCCAACACGGCAGTGACGGATGTGGAAATCGAAGCGCCGGTGGCCGGCAGCGTGCAGGATATTCCGTTTCAGCAACTATCCGCCAAGGTCAAGGCCATCGAACTGCTGTCGCACAACATGGCCCTGCTGCACTTGCAGACGCCGCGCACCAGCCGCCTGCGCTTCCTGGCGGGACAATATGCCACCTTGCAGCTGGGCAAGTCACTTTCGGCCGATCTGCCGATTGCCAGCTGTCCCTGCGATGAGCGCAATCTGCACTTTCATGTGCGGCGCATGCCGGGCAACCTGTTTTCCGACTATGTGTTCAACCAGCTCGAAAGCGGCGAAATGGTGGACGTGGAAGGGCCGCAGGGCGAATTCATCCTGCAGGAAAAATCACCCCGGCCCCTGTATTTCATCGCCTTTGATACCGGTTTTGCCCCGCTCAAGAGCCTGATCGAACACGCCCTGTCGCTGGATGCGGCCGTAGCCATGCACCTCTACTGGATCGGCTCGGACGCCGGCAGCATCTACATGCCGAACATGGGACGCGCCTGGGCGGATGCGCTGGATGATTTCACTTTTTCTTCCCGGATTGCCGGCTATGACCTGCGCGCCGTAAGCGGCAAACGCGAGGAAAACCTGCGTGCCATGCTGCAAGAGATCGTCGAGGGCGCTCCGGATTTACAGGCAGGTGACGTTTATCTCGCGGGCCCTGAATTGGCGGTGGAGATCGCGGAAGAGTTTTTCCTCGGGCTGGGCTTGCCCAAGAGCCGGGTGTTTTCCGGTTTAGTAAAGTAATTTAGTAGGGTAATATGCGGGCTTCTATCCCAAGGAGAATTGAATGAATAAACCCGTCTGTGCCCAGCGCGCACCCTATGCCATGGAACTCGAAGCCGGTGACTACTGGTGGTGTTCGTGCGGCAAGTCCCAAACCCAGCCATTCTGCGATGGCGCCCACAAGGGCAGCGAGTTTTCGCCGCAGAAATTTTCCCTGGGCGAGAAAACCAAGGTCTGGCTATGTGGCTGCAAGGCCAGTGCCAAGGGACCATTCTGCGACGGCGCGCACAAAACCCTGGAGGGTTAGCGTGAAACTCGCGAAGTGAGCCGTTAGGGCGAACAGGGCACGGCTTTCAGTTCCGTGCCTGGAAAATCCTGCTTCAGCTTGACCAGATCGGCTTCGAGGTTTGAGCCGCTGGCCTGGATGAGCATGCTGGAGTGGCCGCCATCCAGGGTGCGGGGGCCAGACTTGGCGGATTTCACGTTGTGCTTTGTGCGGAGTTCGGCGAGGTATTTGTCCGCGGCTTCCTGAGTGGAATACACGCCCAGGGAAATGGCATGGCGCCATTTGTTGTTGTCCTGCATCACCAGGCTGTCCTCGATGCCCAGCCCTTTCAGTTCTTCCTGCTTTTTCTGGGCTTCCGGCCTGGACTTGAACGGTGGAATATAGACCCAGTACTTACTGGCTTTTTCCGGCGTGCCGCGCAGGGTAATGGCCCCCTCCCCCAGTTGCAGTGGCTTGAGCGCGTCCTGCGCGCGGGCCAGTTCCTGTTGCGAGAAAATGCCCCATTCCAGGCAGATCTGGGGCGGGGCAGCGGGTTGCGCTTGCGTTGGCGCTATTTCCGTTTCCTGCAGCAAGCGGATTTTTTCGGCGTAATAGGGTGCGTGACTGGCCATTGGGTCACTATCCGGTCTCCCCTCTGGCAGTTGCATCACGGCGAAAAATGCGATGTTGGCAATGAGCAATAGCGCGAACAACCAGCGCATGAACACCATCATCCTGGAAGTCCCGCAGCCAGACAGGCATTGCTGAACGCAACGGCAAAATCAGATTGCTTCGCTACGCTCGCAATGACGGTTGAGGCATCGTTCAGTAGATTTGCCATCTTTCGGCTATGGCTGCCACACCAGATCCAGCTCCCGCGCCGCCTTGACGTCATCCAGGCGGCGTACCGGCATGGAATAAGGCGCGCCCTTGACCTGTTCGGGCTGGCTGTAGGCCTCGTCGCGGATTTCCTTGAGCGCTGCGATGAAGGCGTCCAGGGTCTGTCTGGATTCGGTTTCGGTCGGCTCGATCAGCAGGCATTCCTGCACCAGCATCGGGAAATAGGTGGTGGGGGCGTGGAAGCCCTTGTCCAGCAGACGTTTCGCCACGTCCATGGCGGTCACGCCGGTTTCGTCCTTGAGTTTTTTCAGCGTGACGATGAATTCGTGGCTGGCACGGCGTTTGGCGAAAGCCACGTCGAATCCGGCTCGGGCCAGCTCCACCATCAGGTAATTGGCGTTGAGGGTGGCAAATTCCGCAACCCGGTGCATGCCTTGTGCCCCCAGCATGCACGCGTAGACGTAGGCGCGCAGCAGGATTCCGGCGTTGCCCATGAAGGCGGAAAGGCGGCCGATGCTCTGTGGCCGGTCCTGTTCCGCCAGCCAGCGGTAACGCCCATTTTCATTGGCCACGAAGGGGATGGGAAGAAAGGGTTCGAGGCGCGGGCTGACGCCGACCGGGCCGGCACCGGGGCCACCGCCGCCATGGGGGGTGGAAAAGGTTTTGTGCAGGTTGAGATGGATCACGTCGAAGCCCATGTCGCCCGGCTTGACCCGGCCCAGGATGGCGTTGAGGTTCGCGCCGTCGTAATACAGCAGCCCGCCGGCGTCATGCACGATGCGCTGGATGTCCTGGATGCTTTTTTCAAATACGCCCAGGGTGGAGGGGTTGGTCAGCATCAGCCCCGCGGTTTGCGGTCCGACGGCGGCTTTCAGCGCGCTCAGATCGACGTTGCCGTCGCCATCGGTGGGGATCTCGCGTACCGTATAGCCGCACATCACCGCTGTGGCTGGGTTGGTGCCGTGGGCGCCGTCCGGTACCAGGATTTCGCTGCGCGCAGTGTCGCCGCGCGCGTCATGGTAGGCGCGGATCATCGCCACGCCGGCAAATTCACCCTGAGCACCGGCCATCGGGGTGAGCGAGACGGCCGCCATGCCGGTCACTTCCTTGAGCATTTCCTGCAGGTCGAACATCGAGGCCAGGAAGCCCTGCCCGGTGTTCTCCGAACTCATGGGGTGGCGCGCCAGCAGTTGCGGCAGCATCGCGAGATGGTTGCAGGCGCGCGGGTTGTATTTCATGGTGCAGGAGCCGAGCGGGTAGAAATGGGTGTCGATGGAGAAATTCTTTTGCGACAGCCGGGTGTAATGGCGCACCGCGTCCATTTCGGAAACCTCCGGCAGCAGCGGAGGCGCCTTGCGCCGCAAATGGCCGGGAATATCGGTGCAGGCGGCCAGGGAGGAAGGCGCCTGGGCGGCGTTGCGGCGTTTGGGTTGGGACAGTTCGAAGATCAGCATGTCAGTTTTCAATCAAGGCATTTAACCACGGAGGGCACGGAGGACACGGAGAAAACCAGGAACATGGCGGATGGACCGTCCTTGCCTCCGTGTTCTCCGTGCCCTCCGTGGTAAAAAAGTTTTATTACCGGCTCAAAGCCGCGATGGCCGCATCGTAATCCGGCTCCTGGGTGATTTCCGGTACCAGTTCGGCATGGATTACCCGGTCGTTTTCGTCGAGGATGAACACGGCGCGGGCCATCAGGCCGGACAGTGGCGGATCGGTGATCATCACGCCGTAATCCTTGTGGAAATCGCGCCCGCGCATGGTGGAGAGCATGATTACGTTGTCCAGCCCTTCCGCGCCGCAGAAACGGCTCTGGGCAAACGGCAGGTCGGCGGAAATCACCAGCACCACGGTGTTGCTCATCTCGCTGGCGCGCTGGTTGAAAACGCGGGTGGAGGTGGCGCATACCGGCGTGTCGATGCTGGGAACGACCGACAGTACCTTGCGCTTGCCGGCAAATTCGCTGAGGGAAACGTCCTTCAGGTTTTTGTCCACCAGCATGAAGCTGTGGGCAGTTTCGCCGATTTGCGGGAAGTGCCCGCCAACGTTGAGTGGTTCGCCTTCGAGCGTTACGGTTGCCATGTCGATCTCCTCTGATTTACCACTTGCTGGTGGCGGTAGGTACAAGCTTGGTGCAGGTGGGGCCGGAACCGCGCCTGGATACGATGCGTTCCAGTTGCTCGGCGTAATTTTGCAGATCGGCCGCTGTCCGGGTCTCGGTGGCGCAGACCAGGATCGCCTGACCCAGTTCCGGGTAGTAAGGCATCAGGTCGAAGCCGCCCACGATGCCCTGGGCTTCCATGGCGCGCAGCACGTCGCCGGCCGGGATGGGCAGGCGCAATACGATTTCGTGAAAAAACGGCTGTGTGAAAGCGCGCTTCACGCCATTGATCCTGCTCAGGCTTTCGGCCAGCGTCACGGTGTTGGCGTGGCAGGCCGCGGCAACGCGCTCCAGGCCGTCCGGTCCGAGCAGCGTCATGTGGATGGTGGCGGCGGTGGCCATCAGGCCCTGGTTGGAGCAGATATTCGAGGTCGCCTTGGCGCGGCGGATATGCTGCTCGCGTGCTTGCAGGGTCAGCGCGAAGCCGGGCTTGCCGTCCAGATCGACGGTACGGCCAATGATGCGGCCGGGCATCTGGCGCACCAGCGCCTGCTTGCAGCACATGAAACCGAAATAGGGGCCGCAGCTGGAAAGCGGCGAACCCAGCGGCTGGCCTTCGCCGACCGCGATGTCCGCGCCCTTGCTGCCCCACTGCCCGGGCGGGGTGAGCAGCGCCAGCGCCAGCGGATTGACCAGGCCGATGACCAGGGCGCCCTGGGCGTGCGCCCAGTCGGTCAGCGCGTCAACTTCTTCCAGGCAGCCGAAGAAGTTGGGCTGCGGAATGACCAGCGCGGCAAAGTCCTTCTCCTCCGGCAGCGCGGTGATGCCGAGCGCGGGGTCGTAATCCAGTTCGACCAGCTCGATTTTCTGGTGTCTGACGATGCTGTTCACCACCCGGCGATAGAGCGGATGCACGCTTTTCGGCATCAGGATGCGGCGCGAGGTCTTGTGCGCGCGCACTGCCATCAGCGCCGCCTCGGCCAGGCCGGAGGCGCCGTCGTAGAGGCTGGCGTTGGCCACGTCCATCCCGGTCAGGGAAGCCATCATGGTCTGGAATTCGTACAGCAGCTGCAGCGTGCCCTGGCTGGCCTCGGCCTGGTAGGGCGTGTAGGCGGAATAGAACTCGCCGCGCGTGGCGATCTGCCAGACCGCTGCCGGAATGTGATGTTCGTAGGCGCCGGCACCGACGAAGTTGAGGAAGCGGCCATCCGTCTCCGCGCGCTCGGTCATCAGGCGGGAAATGTCCATTTCCCCCATGCCAGGCGCGATGCCGGTCAGCTGGCCGCTGCGCAGTCCGGCAGGAATTTCGTCGAACAGATCGTCAATGGAAGACACGCCGATACGCGCCAGCATGGCCTGGATGTCTTCTTCGGTATGAGGGATGAAGGGCATGAATTTTCCGGGTGAGGGGTTAGGAGTGAGGGGTGAGGAGTAAAAGCGAAAAAAATCGCATTATCCGCCGCTCTTCACGCCTTGCTGAATTAGTGCGCTTCGCTGTCCACCAGCGCCTGGTAGGCTGCTGCGTCGAGCAGGGTGCCGAGGGCGGCCGCGTTGTCGGGCTTGATTTTGAACAGCCAGGCCGCGTAGGCATCCTGGTTGATGCTTTCCGGCGCATTTTCCACGTCGCCATTGGCGGCAACGACTTCGCCCGCGATCGGCGCATAGACGTCGGAAGCGGCCTTGACCGATTCGACCACGGCACATTCTTCGCCCTGGGTCAGCTTGCGGCCAGTTACGGGATTTTCCACGAACACCATGTCGCCCAGCAGTTCCTGGGCGGGGTGGGTGATGCCAACAGTCACGCTGCCGTCGGCCTCAAGCCGCGCCCATTCGTGGGATTTGGTGTATTTCAGATCAGCCGGGATAGTCATTTGGGGTCCTTGAAGATTCAATATTATTGTGCGGAATTATGCCACTAAACGCTTGCCGTTGCGCACGAAGGGATAGCGCACGACCTGTGCGCTCAGCAGTTTGCCGCGGATTTCCACCTGCACGGTTTCTCCCGTTGCGGTGGCCGCGGGCAGACGGGCCAGGGCGATGGACTGGTTGAGGGTGGGGGAAAAACCGCCGCTGGTGATTTCTCCTTCGCCCTGGGCTGTGATCACTTTCTGGTGGCCGCGCAGCACGCCCTTGTCGAGCAGCAGCAGGCCCATCAGCTGGCGCGCCACGGCCTGGCTGGTGAGTGCCTGCTTGCCGATAAAGTCGCGCGGGCTGGCGAGATCGACTGTCCAGGTCAGGCCGGATTCGAGCGGGGAAACGCTTTCGTCCATGTCCTGGCCGTAGAGATTCATGCCTGCTTCCAGACGCAGGGTGTCGCGCGCGCCCAGGCCGATGGGCGCCACGCCCTGTTCCCGCAATGCCTGCCACAGGAAGGGTGCGGCCTTGGCCGGCACCATGATTTCGAAGCCGTCCTCGCCGGTGTAGCCGGTGCGGGCGATGAACATGGTGCCCATTTCCGCGGCCTGGAAGAGTTTGAGGTGCTCGCTGATTTCCTGTGATCCCGGCATGGCCGCCCACAATCTGGCGCGCGCATTGGGACCCTGCACTGCGATCATGGCCAGGTCGCGGCGCGGAGTGAGTGTTAACTGGGGTGCCAGTTTTGCGCGCTGTGCTTCCATCCACGCCAGGTCTTTCTCCGCCGTGCCGGCGTTGACCACGATGCGGAACCAGTCTTCGCGCATGAAATAAATGATCAGGTCGTCGATCACCCCGCCCTTCTCGTCGAGCATGCAGGAATACAGGGCCTTGCCCGGCAGCGTGAGCTTGTCCACGTTGTTGGCCATCATCTGGCGCAGAAAGCCGCGCGCGCCCTCCCCTGCCAGATCCACGATCTGCATGTGGGAAACGTCGAACATGCCAGCATCGCCACGCACCTTGTGATGCTCTTCGAGTTGTGAGCCGTAATGGAGCGGCATGTCCCAGCCGCCGAAATCCACCATCTTGGCGCCAGCGGCCCGGTGCGCGGCGTTGAGTGGGGTCTGTTTAAGCATTGCATTCTCCATGATTATGGCTGGGGCGGATAAAACAGGTACAGGCGGTAGCCCTCGGCCTTGAGCTCGCCAATATCCATCAGTAGTTTGACCGCAACTTCCCCGCCGGTGGGTATGCCCTGCGAGATGGCGGTCATATTTCTCAAATATTCCGTGGGGGGAAACAGCTTGCGCGCGACCATTTCATCCCTGGTGTTGGTCAGGGTCAGTTCCAGCGTAGGGTAAGCCTGAACATGGGCTGCGCGGTTGCGCAGTATGCTGGTCAGCACCACGATATTGGCGCGGGCCGGGTCGGCATGGAGTTCGGACGACTCAATGCCGATCAGATCAGGATTGCGCGGCAGGCTGACGCGGCACTGCAGGTGGTCACAGGCCTGTTCAAGCAGGGGGCGAGTCAGCGGGTAGTGTGCGGCAATGGTGTCGCGGAAGGAATAAATACCCTGGGCAAACAATCCTGCCAGCAATAGCAGGCTAGCCAGGGCCCACGGCCAGGCACGCCTGGGCTTGGGGGGCGGGGCATATTTTGGGCTTGCCGGGGAAACCTTGGCTTGAATGACGGTGAGCGGCGGCTGGATGCGGACCACGCGGGATTCGGCTTCAACCCTGCTTTCTGGCTCTGGCTCTGGCTCGAAGCCAGGTGATAGCAGTTTGTCGAGCGCCTCGAAGGCCTGTTCAGTTACAGGGTCAATGGCGCCTGATTCCTCCCCGGAAGGGGCCTCGGGGAAAAATTCTGCCGGCTGGACGGCGTCTGCCGGGGTTTCGGGCCGGGTGATCTCGAACTCGAACAAAGCCTCTTCGGCTTCTGGCGGGATTTCTGGATGGATGATTTCAGGGTCGAATAGCGGTTCACCGGCGTCGGCGGCTTCAGGCGGCGGGATTTCTTGTTGCAGGGCTTCCCGTTCGGGTGTGACGGGCGTGTACCCGGCTGGAAAGGTTTCCTGGGCCTGTTCCGCCAGGCCGGGTGGCTGGGCTGGAACCGGAGCAGGAACAACTTCCTCCGGCAATGGAGGCGATTCCTCGATCAGGCTTTCAAGGGCGTTGAAAACATGGGCGCAGCGGCCACAACGTACGTTCCCGTTACGTATCTGCAACTGCTCTTCCGTCACGCGGAAGCGGGTCTGGCACTGCGGGCAGGCGGTAATGCTGCTCATGCTTTGCGCGTACCGGCCAGGCAGACCCAGCCTTCCGCTTCATCGGCAATATCAATGTCGAACCAGCTGCGGTAGACCGCCAGCACATCGGCTGCCTGGTGGGCGAGAATGCCCGAGAGCACAATGCGGCCACCCGGGCGTGCTGCATTGGCCAGCATCGGGGCGAGCATTTTCAGCGGGTTGGTGAGGATGTTGGCGATCACGATGTCAACGCTGACCTGCGGCGCATCATTGGGCAGATAGAAGTCCGCCTTGACCTGGTTCTGTCCGGCATTGAACTGGCTGGCCTGAATCGCCTGGGGGTCGATGTCCACCCCGGTGACCTGGCCGGCGCCAAATTTCAGCGCGGCAATGGCGAGGATGCCGGATCCGCAGCCATAATCGAGTACGCTTTCGCCGCCGTGAAGGTTGCGGTCCAGCCATTGCAGGCACAGGCGGGTGGTGGGATGACTGCCAGTGCCGAACGCCAGGCCGGGATCCAGGATCAGGTTGATGGCGGATGGATCGGGGGATTCATGCCAGGTCGGCACGATCCACAGGCGTTGAGAAATCGGAATCGGTGCGAATTGCGCCTGGGTCTGACGCACCCAGTCCTGCTCTGCCACGGCCTCCACCTCGAATGCCGGCGCGGTTGGCAGCCCCGCTGCGCTGGCGGCCTCGGTCATGATGGCGGTCAGGTCGGCATCTGCTTCGAACAGGGCGTTGATCAGCGCGTCCTGCCACACGCCTGCGGGCGGCTCACCTGGTTCGCCAAAAATTTCCTGTTCTTCAGGCGTGCCGGCGTGCGCGTCCTCGATGGAAACCGAGAGCGCGCCCAGTTCCATCAGTGCATCGCCGAGGATTTCGGCCGTGTGGGCGTTTGCCGCGATTTTCAGCGCTTGCCAGGCCATGGTGCCCCCCGCTCTCCGTCTGTAGGTGGTTAAGCTTTTTTCTTGTCCGCGAGCATCTGTTCCAGGTAGTGGATGCTGGCTCCACCCTGCAGGAAAGCGGCGTCGTGCATCAGGTCGCGGTGCAGCGCAAGATTGGTCTTGACGCCATCCACCACCATTTCCGAAAGGGCCGTGCGCATGCGTGCAATGGCCTGCTCGCGCGTGTCGCCGTAAGCGATCAGCTTGCCGATCATGGAATCGTAATGGGGCGGCACGAAGTAGTTGTGATAGATGTGCGAGTCCACCCGGATACCCGGCCCGCCGGGCACATGGTATTGGGTGATGCGGCCGGGTGAGGGCACGAAGGTGTAAGGGTCCTCGGCGTTGACGCGGCACTCGATGGCGTGGCCCTTGAAGTGGATTTCCTTCTGCTTGTAGCGCAATTTCTCACCGGCTGCGATGCGCAGCTGTTCCTGCACGATATCCACGCCGGTTATCATTTCGGTAACCGGATGCTCGACCTGTACCCGCGTATTCATCTCGATGAAGAAAAATTCGCCGTCTTCGTACAGGAATTCGAAGGTGCCGGCGCCGCGGTAGCCGATTTTGCGGCAAGCCTCGGCACAGCGTTCGCCAATCTTGTCGCGCAGCTTGGGGTCCAGTCCCGGCGCGGGGGCTTCTTCCAGCACCTTCTGGTGGCGGCGCTGCATGGAGCAGTCGCGCTCGCCGAGGTGAATGGCGTTGCCGTGCTCGTCTGCCAGCACCTGAATTTCGATGTGACGCGGGTGCTGGAGAAACTTCTCCATGTAGATCATGGGGTTGCCAAAAAAGCTCTGGGCTTCCTGCCTGGTCAGGCTGGCTGCATTGAGCAACGCGGCTTCGGTATGCACCACGCGCATGCCGCGCCCGCCGCCACCGCCGGCAGCCTTGAGAATGACGGGATAGCCGGTTTGCTTGGCAATCCGGATGATTTCATCATCATCGTCGGGCAGGGCGCCGTCGGAACCGGGCACGCAGGGCACGCCCGATGCCTTCATGGCGTACTTGGCGCAGACCTTGTCGCCCATCAGGCGGATGGTCTCGGGGCGCGGTCCGATGAAGATGAAGCCGCTATTCTGTACCCGCTCCGCAAAATCGGCGTTTTCCGAGAGGAAACCGTAGCCGGGGTGGATGGCGGTGGAGTCGGTGACTTCCGCCGCGCTGATCACCGCCGGGATATTGAGGTAGCTGAGCGTGGAGGATGCCGGGCCGATGCACACCGATTCGTCGGCGAGCCTGACGTATTTGGCTTCGGAGTCGGCTTCGGAGTGAACTGCCACGGTCTTGATGCCCAGTTCCCGGCAGGCGCGCTGGATACGCAGGGCGATTTCGCCGCGATTGGCTATTAGGACTTTGTCTATCATGTTATAAAAACCTTAATAGCCACAGAGGACACAGAGAAAACCCTATACAGGCAACCCGGTGATCTCTGCGGCAAATAAATTAGCCGATGATGAACAGGGGTTCGCCGTATTCGACGGGCTGGCCGTTCTCGATCAGGATGGCCTTGATGACGCCGCTCTGATCGGCTTCGATCTCGTTGAGCAGTTTCATTGCTTCGATGATGCACAGGGTGTCGCCGGCGGCAACGTTCTGGCCGACTTCCACGAAGGACTTGGCATCGGGGGAAGATGCACGGTAGAAATTGCCCACCATGGGCGATTTCACGATGTGGCCTTCCGGTTGGGCTGGTTCGGCAGCGGCGGCGGGCAGGTCGGCCTGCTGCGCCGGTGCCGCCATCATTTGCTGTGGCGCTGCGTAATGCATCATTTGCGGCGCCTGGCCGTAACGGCTGATGCGAACTTTTTCTTCGCCCTCGGTGATTTCGAGTTCGGCAATGCCGGAATCTTCGACCAGATCAATCAGTTTTTTCAGTTTGCGCAAATCCATGATGAGCCCTTGTTTTAAGTTTGTGTTAGTGCGAAATCCAGCGCCAGTTCATAACCCTTTGCCCCGAGGCCGCTGATGATGCCCACAGCGAGGCCGGAGAAATAGGAGTGATGGCGGAAGGCTTCGCGGGCGAAAACGTTGGAGAGATGTATTTCCACGAAGGGAATGTCCACGCCCGCCAGAGCATCGCGCAGCGCAACGCTGGTATGGGTGAACGCGGCAGGATTGATGAGGATGAAATGGACCTCGTCCCGCCCTGCCTGATGAATACGGCCAATCAGTTCGGCTTCGCTGTTGCTTTGAAATGCTTCCAGGCTGGCGCCGGATTGCCGGGCCTGCTGCACGAGGCGCTGATTGATGTCTTCCAGCGTGTCGTGTCCATAATGTTGTGGTTCACGGCTACCCAGAAGATTGAGGTTGGGGCCATGCAGTACCAGAATTTTGCTGTTTTTAGCGGGCATCCGGCCACCTGTTCGGTGAGTTTTGATAAAACGCAAGTTTGCCGCAAATTAGGGTGATTTGTCCAGTTTTTGCTGTAAATTAACGGCAGAAACAAGCTGAAAGGCCGGGCGTAAACGGGGAAAAATGTGCTAGATCAAGCCCTTTAGCGTGGCTTCCAGTTGCTCGCGCTTCAGTTCGCCGGTCACCGTGGACACGATGTCACCATTTTTGCTGAAAATCGCGGTAAAAGGCAGTCCGCCAAGGCGATTTCCGGCCAGTTTGCCCAGTTCCGCCGCGTCGTTTTCCCCCAGCAGGATGGGATAGTTGATGCCCATTTCATCGCTGAATGCCTGGACCTTGTCCTTCTGGTCCAGCGCCAGGCCGACGAAAACCACCCCCTGCGCGCGGTATTCTTCCTGCAGGCGGATAAAATCGGGAATTTCGGCTCGGCACGGCGGGCACCACGGCGCCCAGAAATTGAGCACCAGGATTTTTCCCTGCCACTGCTTCAGCGGCTGGGGCTGGCCCTCCAGGTCGGGAAAGGAGGCGGCGAAAATCTTTGCCGTGTCGGTTCGAACCGCCGCCATGGCCGTTTTGTCAGCCTGCTCCGAACAAGCTGTCAGGCCGGAGAGCAGGAGGATGCCCAGCAACAAGGCGGATAAGGGCTTGAAGAGGCTCATTTGAGAATCTGCTCCATGCTGGCGAGAAATTTGTCCGGGTTTTCATAGCCGATCACGCGGCCTTTTTCCTTGCCGCCCGGGGCGAGGAAAATAATTCCCGGCGGCCCGAACAGGCCGAATTTTTTCAGCAGCGCCTTGTCGTCCTCGCTGTTTGCCGTGACGTCGGCCTGCAGCAGGATCATGTCACCGAAGCGTGCCTGCACCCGCGCATCGCTGAAGGTGAAGCGCTCCAGTTCCTTGCATGACACGCACCAGTCGGCGTAAAAATCCAGCATGACGGTTTTGCCCTGCGTTTGCTGCAGGCGCTGTTCCAGTCCGGCCACATTCTTGATTTTTTCGAACGGCGTGTGAGCGGCTTCGGCGGCACTGGCCGTTCCCGCCCCGCGCAGCCCGGATAAGGGCTGAAGTACGTCGCGCCCGCCTGAAAGCGCGCCAACGAGCAGGGCGACGCCCGCGATCAGCGTCACCACGCCCACGCCTTTCCAGAATTTGGCCCAGCCTTTGGCAGGATGCGGCAGGGGGTCCAGGGCGCGCAGATAGATCGCCGATACAATCAGCAGGGCAGCCCACAACAGCATGTTTGCAAGCGCGGGAATAACCGGCGAAATCAGCCAGATGGCCACGCCCAGCAAGAGTACGCCGAAGAAGGCCTTGACCGCCTCCATCCATCCCCCCGCGCGCGGCAACAACGCTCCGGCGGAAAGCCCGATCGCCAGCAGCGGCGCCCCCATCCCCAGCGCCATGGCGAACAGCGCCCAGCCGCCCAGCCATACGTCGCGGGTGAGGCCGATATAAGCCAGCGCACCGGCCAGCGGAGCGGCGACGCAAGGGCCGACGATGACTGCCGAAAGTGCGCCCATGGCGAATACGCCGGCCATGTTGCCGCCTTTCATCTTGTTGCTGGCGTCGTTGAAGCGGCTCTGGATAAAATTGGGCATCTGCAACTCGTAGAAGCCGAACATGGAAAAGGCCAGCGCCACGAAAACCAGGGCGAACGTGCCCAGCACCCAGGGGTTTTGCAGTGCGCTGGTCAGCAGCGTGCCCGACAGGCCTGCGGCAACACCTGCGGCGGCGTAGGTGATGGCCATGCCCAGCACATACGCGAGGGAGAGCGCGAAGGCGCGCGGCCGGGTGAGGTGTTGCCCCTGCCCGACAATGATCCCGGAAAGAATGGGGATCATGGGGAAGACGCAGGGGGTGAGGGCCAGCAACAGGCCGAAGCCAAAAAAGCTGGCGATTACCAGCCAGAAGCTGCCGCCCTTGAGGAGTGCCGCGACCTTGGACGAATCCGATGCGCCCCTTGTTTCTGCACCGGCGGCGGCAGATTCCGAAGCGGCTTGCTGCGCCGGCGCGGGTTCGATTTTTTGCACATCAGCCGGCGTGGAGGCAGGCAGGTCGAGCGTAAAAGTCTTGTTCTGGGGCGGGTAGCACACGCCTTTTTCGCTGCATCCCTGGTAAGTGGCCTGCAAGGAAAGCTTTTCGGCCGTGCCCTGGAGATGGATCAGTGCCTGGAACGAGTGGTGATAGACCTCGGTGGGGCCAAAATTCGGGTCAGCCTTGGTTTCGCTCCTGGGCAACTCGATATTGGCGATGCTGATACCGCTTGCATCCTTCAAGGTGAACTTGATCTTGTCGCGATACAGATAATAGCTTTCGGCCAGCGTGAAGTCGGCCACCAGCGTGTTTGCGTTCCTGGCCGTGAGCGCCAGCTTGAATGCCTGATCAGGCTCAAGAAATTCATCCTGCGCGCTGCCCTTGACCAGCGCGGTGAGTGCCGCCAGCCCGCTGGGAGCCTTGGGGGCGGCTTCTGCCGCGGCTGCCGGCAGCGTGAGCTGCGCCGTCTGGGTGGTCGGCGGATAGCACACGCCGGCATCGGCGCAACCCTGCGAAACGGCTTTCAGGGTGAAGCTTTGCGCCGAGGCGGAAGTCCGGGTGAGCGGCAGCTTGATTATCAGGTCCTGGCGGTAGGTTTCCACCTTGCCAAAATATTCGTCCTGCTTGGTTTTGCCTGCAGGGAACTGGCCTGTACCCAAAGTCACGCCAGCCGCATCGACGCTGAACTTGAATTTTTCGCGATAGAGGTAATATCCGTTGGCAATCTGGTAACGCACTTCGATGTTGTTGGCGTCCAGCACCCTGGCGGAGAACCTGAATGCCTGTTCGGGCTCCAGCAGTTCGCCTTCTTCGGCGTGTGCGCCCAGGATATGCAGCATCAGCAACAGGCTGATAATAAAACGCATCATTTAGTGTTGCTCCTCGTTGTTACTGGTTTCCGCCCTTATCCAGGCAAGATATTCGGGCAATCCTGCGTGAACTGGGACTGCGATGATTTCTGGAAGTTCATAGGGGGGCTGCTGCCGGATGGCGGCTTCCACCTTGCTGTAATGAATCGCCAGTGTTTTAATCAGGAGCGGGATTTCCTGTGTGGTCTCGACCTGGCCCTGCCAACGGTAAACCGAGGTGCAGGGCGCCAGTATATTGACACAGGCGGCCAGATGCCGGGAAATCAAAATTTTTGCTAAACGCTGTGCGCTATCCTGATCCGGCAGGTTGGTAATAACTAGTAAAGGTTCCATAAGCTCATGCAACTGCTGATAATTTTTTTCATTTTACTCGGTTTCCCGGCGCTCGAGATTATTGTCCTGTTCCGCGTGGCCGATTCGATTGGCTGGTGGCTGCTGCCCTGGCTGATCCTGAGCGCGGCCGCAGGCTGGACCCTGATCCAGGAAGAACGGCTGGCCATGTTCGGGCGCCTGTTTTCATCGCTTCAGTCCGGCCAGCCGCTGGGTTTTGCGATGCTGGACAGCCTGCGCACCCTGTTTGCCGGGATCCTGCTGATATTCCCCGGCGTGATCAGCGATGGCCTTGCCGTCATTCTGCTGCTGTTACCGCGAGCCAGAAAACCTGGCCCGCCTCCCCGCGATTCTGGCGAAGACGTCATTATCGAAGGAGAGTGGCAGCGTGAAGATGACCCGCGTTTGAAATGATTGTGCGACCCGGTTTTGATCGGGCGTAAATAGACAAAGACCCCCAGCCATGAATGCCCCCAAGAAATCTTTGCAAAGAAGTGTTACCCAGCAGCGTGAAGCGCTGATGGACCTGTTGCAGGAGCCCCTGGGCCTGTTGGCGAAAGCCTGTTGCCCGGTGTGGGGTGAACGTGAAAAACTCAATGCCCTGCTGGGCGATGCGCTGAAAGCATTGCCTTACTGCAAGCATCTTTATGCGCTCGACACCCGTTCGATCCAGATCAGCGACAACGTCAGTCACCATGGCTTGTCGGGCGGTTTTGGCCGGGACCGTTCGAAGCGGCCCTATCTGAAGGATATCGCCCCCGCTTCGGGCCTGATTCTTTCCGATGCCTATATCAGCCTGCGCGAACGGCGCCCCTCGCTGACCGCCATTCAGGTTGTGCATGACAGGGAGGGCAAATTACTCGGGTTCATTGGCGCCTATTTCGGCCTGCGGGATCTGCCGCTGACCCGCGAACTTTATGAGGAACCTCGCTACTGGCGCCAGATCAAGGGAGATCCCTCGATTCGCGGCACGGTTTTTCACCAGACCCGCACGGAAAGCGAGATGGACCGGCATATCGATACCGTGCTGGGGGTGATGGCAGAGTTGATGCTCTACCACGGCGTGTTTCATGTGATCCTGCATTTTTCCAGCAGCCGCGCCATCATCTGGCTGGTTGAAGACCCCTACCGCTACCGCTTGCTGGATATCGACGAATTGATTGACCCGGATACCTGTCTTGCCTATCCCCGCCACCCCTATCCGTCGGATGCACTGGTTCCTGCCGGAAAAATCCGGGAAGTGCTGGATACCTTTCGCGGCTTGCGCTTGCTGGATGAAATGTTTTACCTGCGTTCCGGCACCCTGAATATTTTCAATGGCATCGTTGGCCTGACATTTTCCTGCGACGGCTCGCACTACATTCCCTATGACGAATTCCTGAAAATGGACAATGCTTTCTGGGTTGGAGCCGAATCTCCCGAGGTGAACTGATGAAATCGAAACAATGGTTGATCGCGTTTTTGTTGTTGCCGGCTTTCGACGCCTTTGCTGCGGCTCAGGTGGAAGAGCGTGCGCTGAAAGTGGATGCAGTCGAAGCGGCGCAGCAGAAGGCCGATTTTACAAAAAAGCGGGCGCTTGCCGCAGAGCAGCAGTTGCAGGCAGCGGAACGGGAACTGGCCGAAGCCGAACGCGCCAGCCAGGAGGTGCAGTAGCGTGCCAGCGAAACAGAGCGGCGTGTGGCGGAAGCGAGGGAAAGCCTGGGCCGGGCTCAGGCGGAGCGAAACGCTGCAAGAGAAGCTTCGGATCGCACCGTGGAAGAATCAGCCAGGGTATGGTCGCAACGCAACCGGAGGCAATGAGCGGGTTCAAGCCGTGCCGTATCAATAGCTACCCCCGGCGCACCGGGACGCGCCAGAGGAAAAAAGCCAATACGGTCCCGATTGCCGCCAGCATGGCGCGGTGCCAGGGCGTCTCCATCAGCAGGATCGAGGCGCCGAACGACAGCCCCATCAATAGAAAAGCCCAGGGTTTGACGCCGGGCGGCATGCTTCGGTGCTCATGCCACTCACGAATGATCGGGCCGGCTATGCGGTGCGCCAGCATTTTCTCGTGCAGGTATTCGGAGCCGCGCGCAAAACAGGCCGCTGCCAGCAGCACGAATGGCGTGGTTGGCAGCATCGGCAGAAAAATTCCGGCCACGGCCAGCAGCAATGCCACCATGCCCAGAGCGAGAAAAACGGCCCGGATCAGGCGGGAATCGTGAAGGCGTGAAGCGCTCATGCCTTTCCGGACCACGGCACGGCCACGGCCCAGCCGATACGCTCGTCACGGCGGTGCCGCATTTCTTCCCCGCGCGCCGGTAAATCTGTGCTGGCAAGAATGTGGATCGGCGAGGTCATGGAGTATTTTCCTCCGGGCGGAGCAAGGCGGTCAATTGTTCAGAGGGGCGCCGCATCACGCATCGGGTGAGATCCAGGCAAGTGGCAGTCCGATCAATGAACCTAAAAACCTCAGTTCGACAACCACGGAGGGCACGGAGAACACAGAGAAAGGCAGTTTGAGGAAATTTATGACCTCACCCAACGGGTGATTGCCAAATATCATGCTATCTATTGTTTTTACT